>SXGR01421494.1_pt1 | contig 24448 bp, 17 predicted proteins | sample 3174711 | NCBI WGS metagenome assembly SXGR01 (sample SAMN11356860, study PRJNA531348) | freshwater metagenome | isolation source: freshwater sample F1-60 | place: China: Fuxian Lake, Yuxi | collected 2017-12-25
ATGGAGAAACCTTGCCGGAACTACGGTTTTTGGCGGAAACGGTCAAAAAGCCCATGAAATGGGCATAATCTGGTGTTCTGGATACCTGCTGTGGGCGGTCTAGTGCCTACCAAATGCCTACCAGTAAACGCCCGTCAAACGCACAGGATGCTGCGTCAGGAAAAGGTCTTGCCAAGAGTGAAACCCCCCTGTGTTTACGGCCATTCTGTGAACATTGGTGATTCCTGTGCCCCTGGGGCTTGACTCAAAACAGGGGGATGATCCCTGCTGTGTAGCAGGTTAGGAAACCGTAGCTCTATCCATTTGAGCTATCGGGACAGACCAATGTTTACGGGGCTTTGGTGCGTTTTTGGCTTTGTTGACAACTGTTTCGCCTAACAAAAAACTACCAGTGAACGCACCGTTGACGCCCAACACAATAATGATGCCAACGAAATGGGATGCTGCCAAGTCCAACCCGGCCCTGTTCAACCCGGCGAATTGCGCTGACGGGGCAAATGGCAGGCCTTGGTGTCTCGGCCGATAAACCTTAAGACCCATCGCCTCGAGGTTTGGAGCGTGGCTCCCAAGGCACTCAAGTCGGTTTCTTGGCGATTGGTCTTTGGCGTGAAATCGGATGAAGATCGCGCATGCGGATTATCTGGCATGTGCTGGCGGTGGTGAATGCGTCGGTGTGGTTTGGGGCGGGGCTGTTCCTGACAGTCGTGGTGGGCCCGAACTTCTTCTCGCCGGCGGTGACGGATCTCGTTGGACGGCAAAATGCGGGTCTCATCGCTCAGTCGGTGTTGGCCAAGTACTTCGTGCTGCAAGTGGTCTGCTCCGTGATGGCGCTGGCCTTGCATCTGCGATCTGGCGCTGCTGGCTCTGCCTTGGCTCGGCGTTCTCGCTGGGGTTTGGTTGCTATCTTGGCGTTGGTGTGTGCGGGCGGTTTCTGGCTGCAGCCCAAATTGGTGGGGCTGAATCAGCAACGGTATGCCATCACAACGTCCGCCGAGGAACGCCCGATCTTGGCTCGGCAATTCGGGATGTGGCATGGGGTGTCGCAAATGGGCAACTTGCTGGTGCTCATCGGGGCTTTGGCGCACCTAGTAATCCTAGCTCATGGACCTCAGGCCGGGCGTTCCTGCGATTCCGTCAAACAGAACCCGTGATCGGCCTCGTTGGCTGGATGCGATGCACTCCGGCGGTCGGGTGACCAGGCCACGTCGAAGCGTCGCCGATCGTCGATTGCCACGGGCATTGGCAGCGAGAGATTGGGCCGATTTGGAAAACCGTGCTTGAATCCCCGACGGGTCATTCGATTCTCATCCCATCTCCTATTTTCTATGAGCAAGCCCACCGCAAAGAAATCTCCCGCCAAGAAGTCCGCCAAGGCCCCGGCCGCCGCTGCACCGGCTGCTCCGGTCGCTCCGGCTGCTAACAATTTTCCAAAGCTGCACAATGCGATGTGGCCAGGATTGGTGGGCAAGGGCGGGGAGGGCGCCGAGGCGTCGATCGATCTCGACAAGATGCTCGACTACACCGCCAAGGCCGAGGTCAACGGCGTGAAGTTCGATGGCGTGGATTTGTTCCTCTACAACCCGCACGTCGATATCGACATCACCGACGATGGCATCAAGAAGCTCGCCGAGAAGATTCAGTCGCGCGGGTTCGTGGTGGGCACGGTGGTGGCTCCGGTGTGGTTCGATGGCTCAGCCATGGGTGATACCACGCAGCGCGCCAATTGGGTGTCCGCGGTGCGTAAGGCCTGCCGCATTGGTCAAAAGCTTCGTGACCTGGGCGTTCGCCCCTACGGTGTGGTGCGTATCGATTCGGCCGCGCCGGTAACCGCCTGGGACAAAGACCCCAAGGGCAACACGAAGCTCATCGCCAAGACCTTCCGCGAGGGCGGCAAGGTGGCCAAAGATCACGGTGAGCGTCTGGCCGCCGAGGGCGAAATTTGCTGGGGTGGTATGCAATCCTGGAAGTACATGATCCAGACGCTGGAAGAGACCGGGATGCCCAAGGTCGTGGGCTTCCAGGCCGACATGGCCCACACGCTCCTCTACACGCTGGGCTACAATGCCCCGAGCGCCCACCGGATCGTGCCGCAGAACTACCACTGGGAGCCGGAAGCCTTCCACAAGGCCATGAAGAAGATGACCGCGGCGCTGCGGCCGTGGACTATCGATTTCCACGTGGCTCAGAATGACGCGACGGTGAAGGGGTCGGGCGATCACGAGAAGACGGGCAAGCACTGCCTAGCGACCGATCCAAACGGCAAGTTGAACATCGCTCGCGATGCCGGCTACTGGATGCGCGACGACGCCAGTAAGGTGACTAAGAAGTTTCAGCACATTTGCTGGGACGGCTGCATGTTCCCGAACGATGTCATGGGCAAGCAGGAGACCTGGAACAACATCCTCTCGGCCATGATTCAGGTTCGCGAGAATCACGGCTGGCGCGCCTGAAGTGGAGCTTGATCGATCGGGGCAACGGTGATTCTGGAGGCCCCAAAACAGCAACCCTAGGTTGGCGAGATTCGCCTCCTGGGTGTTCTTTGCGCCGCCTGCCTACCGTGGCCCGGGGGGCAGGGTTTCGTGGAGGAAGTCGGTCATCAGTTGGCGGAGGTGGACGCTGGTGTTGAGGCCTTCGCTGATGGAGTGGGAGCGGTTGGGGTACGACATCATGCGGAACTGCTTGCCGTGGGTGATGAAGGCGTTCACCAGCGCTTCAGCTCCTTGATAGTGGCAGTTGTCGTCGCCGGTGCCGTGGATGAGCAGCAGCTTGCCCTGAAGGCCGTCGGCGAAGGTCAGGGGCGAGCCCTGGCGGTAGCCTTCGGCGTTGTCCGAGGGCAGGCCCATGTAGCGCTCTTGGTAAATGGTGTCGTACAGGCGCATGTTGGGCACCGACGCGATGGATATGCCCGCGGTGTAAAGGTCGGGATGACGGAGCAGGGCGTTAAGCGTCATGGACCCGCCACCGCTCCATCCCCAAATACCGAAGCGCTTGGGGTCGAGGTAGGGCCGCGTGGCCAACACGTGCTTGAGGGCGGCCGCCTGATCTTGCGAGGCGAGAATGCCCACTTGGCGGTAGATGGATTTGCGCCAGTCGTGGCCCCGGGGTGTGGCCGTGCCGCGGTTGTCGAAACTCATGACCACATAGCCCTGCTGGGCGAGCATCCAGTGCCAGAGTTGGCCGGATCCGCCCCATTGGTCTTTCACCGTTTGCCCAGCCGGTTCGCCGTAAACATGCACGATGAGCGGGTGTTTTTTTGTACGGTCGAACTCCGGCGGCAGCACGCACCAGCCATCAATTTCGATGCCGTCTCCCACCGGAACTCGGAAGAACTCGGTGGTGGGAACCTTCAAGGTGGCCAGCTTCTCGCGGATCTTCTGATTGTCGGCCAGCACTCGAACCGTCTTGTGGTCGGGCAGCGAAATGAGCTCGGTCTTGGGCGGCACGGTGAAGGACGACACCGTGTGGAAAGCCCACCGGCCATCGGGTGAGGCCACGTATTTGTGGGTTCCAGGAGCGTTGGTGGGGGTCAGGCGTTCGAGGCCGTGTCCGCGGAACGAGCTGCGGTAGAGATAGCGCTGCGTCGGGTTGTCCGGGGAGGCTGTGAAGTAGAGTTCTTGGCGAGCTTCTTGAACCCGGACGAGTTCCGTCACATCGAACGCACCGCGTGTGGCGGGTTTGAGTTTTCCGTTTTTGAGTCCGGCCCAGTAGAGGTGCTGCCACTGGTCCCGTTCACTCCAGAACAGGAAGCGGCGGCCGTCGCTGTGCCAGGTCAGGTCGTTGTGGGCTTCGACCCAGGCTTTGTCGGAGTCGACGAGCAATGGAGTGACTTCGCCCGTGGCAGATTCGGCCATGAACACTCGGTTGGTGTTCTGCAGTCGGTTCAATTGCTGGAGCAGCAGGCTGCGAGTGCGGGGAATCCACTGGAGGTCGTGGATGTAATGCTCGCGCGGATCGCCCGGGGTCTTCACCCAGCGGATGTCGCCACCCGAGGCATCCACCACGCCAATGCGGCAGGCGGAGTTCAGTTCGCCGGTCTTGGGGTAGGGGATGCGCTGAACCTGCGGGTACAGGCTGTCGGTGTTGTTCACCAAAGCCACTTCGCGGACTCCCTCGGTGTCCAACTGCCAGAAGGCAATGGACTTGCTATCCGGGCTCCATCGGAAGCCGTCTTGCATGGTAAACTCCTCTTCGTAGACCCAATCGAACGCACCGTGGATGAGGTGTTCGTTGGGCGTGTCGGTGAGGGTCGTGACCTTGCGGGAGCGCAGGTCTTGGGAGTACAAGTTGCGTTCGCGGACGTAGGCCACGTGGGTGCCGTCGGGCGAGAACTTGGCGAACATCAGGCTCGAGGCCGGAGCATTGCCACCGAGTTGGAAGAGCTCGTGGCTGGTGCGATCGAGCACCCAATAATCACCGCGGGCGTGGGTGCGCCACACCTTCTTGCTGTTGGTGTAAATAAGCACCTTGGAGCGATCGGTCGACCAAGCGTAGTCATCCACCGAGAGCGGTTGAGTTTTGCCGGCCGGAATTAATTCGGAGGCGGCCAAGAGAATGTCGCGCTTGTCGGTGGCCGGGTGGTGTCGAACCAAGTCTTGCCCAGGCCCCCCGTTGCCGGGTTTTTCCCAGGTGACATAGCCAGAACTGTCTTCCAACCAGTGGCCGCCAAACCCTTCGCCGCCAAATTCACCGCCCTTGAAGATCCGCTCAACAGTGAGCAACGGGCTGGGGGCATTGGTGCTGCCGGGCTCGGCGGCGCGGCCGATGGTGGATACGAGCGGAGTCGTGCCCAGCGCGAGGAGGACGACGAGCAAGATCCCGGGCCCAAGGGACAGGCTCCGGAGCGGGCACGATGGCAGGTTCGGCAAGGATGGGTTCATCGGGGCGGAGGATTGGGCTCAGTGGATGTCTACGACGCGCGGCCCCAGCACATTCATACGGGGGGTGAAGCCTAGTCCGGGCCGATGGGGGGCTTCCATGTAGCCATCGACGCGTTGCGGAGCGCCTTCCGCCGTGCTCACGGTGACGTAGCTGTTGAAGTCGGTGCTGGTGAAGCGGTAGGCCTCCGGAGTGCTGTGAGCGAGATGGGCGATGGCGGCCGTAGTAATGTCGCCGCCCAAACTGTCTTCGAGGGTCATGGCGATGCCCATGCTCACGCACAAGTCACGAGCCTGCTTGGTCTTGGTGAGGCCTCCGAGCTTGCTGATCTTGAGGTTCACCACGTCCATAGCCAGGTCGGCCTTGGCCCGCAGCAGCAGGTCGAGGCCGTCTACGTTTTCATCCAGAATGAACGGGTGATCGGTCTGACGGCGCACCGCGAGGCATTCTTCGTAGGTCAGGCAGGGCTGCTCGATGTACACGTCGAGGTCGCGCACGGCCCGCACCACGCGGACCGCCTCATGCTGGGTCCAGCCGGTGTTGGCGTCGGCCACCAGGCGTTCGCCGCCTTTAAGAATGCTACGGACCGCGCGGATGCGGGCGATATCCACATCGGGATCGCCGCCCACCTTGAGCTGAAAGCGCGTGTAACCCTCGGCCCGGTAGCCGGCGACCTTGGCGGCCATGATCTCCGGGTCTTCCTGCGAAATGGCCCGGTAGAGGCGCACCTTCTCGCCGTAGCGGCCACCCAAGAGAGTGCACACGGGCAGGCCGGTCGCCTTGCCCAAAATATCCCAGCACGCGATATCGATGCCCGACTTCACATACGGGTGGCCCTTCAGGGCGGCATCCATCCGGTGGTTGAGTTTGCCGAGTTCCAGCGGGTTTTCGCCGATAAGCAACGGGCCTAGTTCAAGCAGACCCGCCCGAACACCGGCCGCATAGGCGGGCAGATAGAAGGGCCCCAGCGGGCAGACCTCACCGTAGCCGACGAGGCCGGTGTCGGTTTCAACACCCACGATGGTGCTGTCAAACACGGTGACCGATTTGCCGCCGGACCACTTGTAGGTGGTCTCGTGGAGCGGGAGGTCGACCTGATGGGCGAAGATACGCGTGATGGTCATGGGGGAAGGGTTTTTGGAATCAGGATTTACGGCCCCACAGACGGACGAGCAGGGCGTCTACGTCGGGATCGTGCTGTTGAAGTTCGGTGCGGTTGAAGGGATAAAAATCGTTGCGGGAAAAGAAGGCCTCAGTGCATTCGGCGAAGTACTCCATGGGGTCGGTCATGGCATAGGCCCGGTCCCAGTGAATTTTGCCTGCGGCGTCTTTGCGTTGAACGCGCTCGTAGCGTTGGCTGGCCTTGGCGGCTTTGTAGGCGGCGGCAATTTCGGGGTTGGAGAATCCGCCGGGCAGCACGCGGTCGTGGTAGGCGTGGGCCAATTCATGCAGCGTGAAATTGGGCATGCGCCGGGTCTCGGACTCGAAGTCTGGGATGTCGGTGAATTCAACCCCGTGGACCATGGCGGGGTCGCGTCCGTTGTCGCGCAACCATCCCGCGCCTGGATGATACTCGGCCCGTCCCCCTTGGCCAGAGTAGGCGCGGGTGAACCAGAGGGTGATTTTGCGCAAGCGTTGGACGGCCGGTGCGGGGACGACCTGAAGGATTTCACGCAATTGGACCGCAAGGAGTTCGAGGGCTTTGTCGGTGGCGGGGCGTTGCTCGGACCACAGTCGGGTGTCGATCCGGACGGTCCACCCTTCGACCTCGCGGACCACGCGTTCGGGATAAGAAACCTTCGTTTTGGCGGGGGCTTCTGCCAAGAGCTGAACACCCGACAGCAGGGACGGGGCGACCAGCAAGCCAGTGATCCATCCACGGCGTGAAAGGCTGCGGTGAGAGGGTGCGGGTGGGGTCCGGTGTGCGCTCAACACCTGAAAGCGAAGCAGAGGATCGGTCCGCAGTCTTGGGAAGAATCCATTCTTTCCAAAATAGATTAGACTAGTCTCGAACTAGTCTTAGGATTCGTTGCAATGAACAGCAGTGTGATTTCTGTGCCTTTGGCCGAGGCGAAGAGCAAATTGTCTGAGCTCATCGAGCGGGTCGGGCAGGGTGAAGAGTTCATTATCACGCGCCATGACACCGAGATGGCCCGACTTTCCCCAGTCAATCGTTCCGGTCGCGCCGAGGCGGCTGAGTCTATCGCCCGGATGCGGGCCGGTCGGGCGATGCGTTCCGCTTCAGTCGAGGAACTTCGTAATTGGCGTGGAGAGGGGCGTCGATGAACGGCGCCTTTGTACTGGATTGTTCAGTGACCATGGCCTGGTTTTTTGACGGAGAGGCGACACCAGTGACTGATGAGATTCTCGATCACCTCAATCAATCGGGCTCAGCGATTGTCGCCGCACATTGGCCGTTGGAGGTGACCAACACCTTATTGATGGGTGAACGTCGCAAGCGCTGCACGCCCGCCGATTCGGCCCATTTTATGGGGATTTTAAGTTCGCTCGCGATCGAGGTGGATCGTGAGACCGGTTCCCGGGCGTTTTCGGAAACACTCGCGTTGTCTCGAACTCATCCTCTCACGCAGTACGACGGAGCCTATTTGCAGCTGGCGATGCGGAATAAGATCCCGCTGGCCACGCTGGATGCGGAGTTGCGCAAGGCCGCCAAGAAGGTGGGTGTCGAATGTTGGCCGCAGCGGATTTAAGGTGTCTGGATGTGGTTTAGACGGAATCCTCGAGGAAATTCCCCGAGGTGTGAGGCCAACCGCCCGGGCTTGGAGCTTGATGCGAGAGGGTCGACCCCGTTTGCTCTCGCCACGAATGATATCGCCCTGCGTTTCGGTGGCCATCCATCCGAGCCTGTTTCCGGATGCGGTTCACGCCCGGTTGCGTGCCTCGTTCCAGACCCGGCGCATTCATGGGGCCTTTCATTACGACACGGCCCGTCGGGCTCGTCGTTGGATGGAGGTGCATGCGGCCCATTCCCCAGCCGTCACGGCCCAAGATTCCCGATCCATTTACGATCAGGCCGCTCGTGAGTCGGTGGTGGGTTTAGCGGCTGGCCCTTGGGGTTGCATCGGATTGGGTTGCGGAAGTGGTCACAAAGAGGCTCGCGTCGTCGCGGCCTTAGTGGTCCGGGCCTCTTCGGTGACCTACCTGCCGCTGGATGTGAGTGTGCCGTTGGTGTTGATTTCACGGGAGGAAGCGTTGGCCCAGAGCCCGAGCCTCACGGTTCATCCAATCGCCGCCGACCTCACCGACGTCGACGACCTCTCCGCTGCCATCGATCCGTTGTTACCCGGCGGAGCGCGCCGTTTCTTGACGCTCTTCGGGATGCTCCCGAACTTCGAGCCGGAGTTCATTTTCGAGCGCATGGCCTCGTGGCTGCGTCCCGGAGATCGGATACTCTTCAGCGCCAATCTGGCCCCGGGTCCTGATTTGGAAACAGGTGTTCGCTCGGTTCTGCCTCAATACAACAATCCCGAGACCAAGGCCTGGCTACGGACGCTGCTCGAAGACCACGGGGTTCCGGCGGAGGCCGGTTCGGTGGAGTTTCACGTCGAGCGGGATCTAGGATTGCCGGGTTGTGCGCGCATTGCGGCCGACTGGGTGGTGTCACGGAGTTCGGAATGGGTTCTTGAAGGCGAGACCTTCTGCTTGGAACCCGGTGAACGAGTCCGCCTGTTCTTTTCCATCCGCCACACACCCAGTTCCATCGAGTTCGGATTGCGGAGCCAAGGGCTGCGTCTCGCGCAATCGTGGATCGCAGGATCGGGAGAAGAAGGCGTGTTTCTGGTCGAACGATCAAACAAAGCCTGAGGGGCTTTTCACAGGTGATCCATTGCGAACAAAGGATTGCCCCAGGGGCCTCTTCCCCCTGAAGGTGAGGTCGAACTGAATGAGTGACGCCGCTTTTGACAGTGTGTCCGTGAATCCCTCAGCGACCGCGGTCGCCAACGGGTTGGGGGCTGATGATGATTTCTCGGTGCCGGTGCCGAGACCGAAGATCTCGGTTCTTAAACTGGTTGGCCAAGTGCTCGATCATGGCGGCCCCGGCTACCTCCAGTTCGCCATCACCAATATTTGCAATGCCGACTGCGGTTTCTGCGGGTTCGCGCGCAGTCAGTTTGACCCCAAGAAGCGCCGGTCGGTGACCTTGAAAGAGGCCAAGGACGTCATCGACATCGCCGTTCGGAACCACATCGGCTACCTGCTGTTCGTGGGCGGGGAGCCGATGATTCACCGCGATCTCCGCGCCATGGTCCGCTATGCGGCCCGCAAGGGGATTAAGCCCATGATCTGCACCAACGGCGGATTGTGGACCGAGGAGAACATGCGAGCCTTGGCCAGTGACGGCCTGAGCAGCGTCATTATGTCGATCGACGCCCACGACATCGTGGCCCACGAGAAGAACCGCGGGCTCAAAGATGTCTGCGCGAAGATCCGTCGTGCCAATGAGTTTTTCCTGGGTCTGGGAGTTCAGACCACCGCCAGCATCACGGCCAGCAAGCTCATCGAAGACTACGACAAGCTGCCTGAATTCTTAGAATCCCTCGGTTTTGAGAGCTGCACCTTCAGCTACCCGCTCACCGACCTGAAGAGCAGTTACTTGAGTTTCAGCGAAGGGGGCTTGGTGAGCTTCACCAAGGATGAACTCTACGAGGTCTTTGAGAAGATCAAGCGGATGAAGCACCGCAGCGGCTATCCGGTGGTTAATCCAACCGAGTCGCTGGATGAGATGCAGCGCCACTTGCGCGGTGAGACCGAACAGTTTGGGTGTCTGGGAGGCTTCAAATACTTCTACCTCGATTGGCATCTCAACTTGTACCGCTGCCACTTCTGGGAAACCCCGATGTGCAATGTGTACGAGTGGGACGAGTCCAAGCTGGTGCGTGATGGTTGCACCCGTTGCATGATCGATTGTTACCGCGATCCCAGCGTGTTGCAGTTTGTGGCCGTCAGTGCGATGGACACCTGGAAGGCTCTCAAGAAGGGGAATTTCCTCCAAGCGGCTCGTCACGTATTCGACCGGCGCAACCTGACGTCGATCAAGGCAGTGGCTGAAGATTTTAAGTGGGTAACCAAGGTGTAGTCGGGCCGTGGTCGTCTTGAGATCCTGAGGTCGGTTCATTCTGTTTCCCAGAACTGAACCTGATCTTGGGGGGAAGCCGATTGCAGTGAGGTTTCTCGCGATTTAATTGAAATCAGGCTTGTGCGGACTGGGGGCTATGGCCTATCCAACTCGCCCGCTCCGAACGGAGACTGTGCCAGTGTAGCTCAGCGGTAGAGCAGGGGACTCATAAGCCCTTGGTCGGAAGTTCGATTCTTCCCACTGGCACCAATCCGTTTTCATTAGGATTCCTCACCCCCCCGGTTTAGTGCTAACATCGGTACTAACAACCAGTGCTAACAAATGCTCCGGAATCCACCCTCGTCTGCTGACTTTCCACAGATAGTTTCTGGCTTTGGCCCATCGGCCCGGATACCAAGACATTGCCGGTTCGGGCGCATCTGGAATCCCATCGACTTGGTTGACGGTAATCCTCGGGGTCGACCGTTTTCTGACCCAATTCGCGTCGCTGACGACTTCCCATTGCAGATTTCCTTCGATGGCAGTATCGAGTGGAATGCTTCCCCTTCTGGTCCAGACGCGGGCCTCGCCTTGGATCGGCCCGGGACTAGCGTTGACTCTGTGGGTCTACGGTGCTTTCGCACTGGCAGGGGCCGCAACCGGGCCAGCATCGCTGGAGGCCAAGATCCGCCCTTTGCTCGAGGGGAAGTGCTTCGAGTGCCACAGCCATGCGGCCGACCGCATCCGCGGGGGGCTCGTCTTGGATTCGCGTTCGGGCATGCTGCAGGGTGGAGAATCGGGGAAGCCGGCGGTCGTGGTGGGGCATCCCGAAGCCAGCCCGCTGATGGATCGGGTCCGCTCTGGGGAGCCGAAGCATCGGATGCCCCCGCAAGGGGAGGCATTGAGCCGCGAGCAGGCGGCATTGCTGGAGGACTGGATCCGGCAAGGGGCGCCCTGGCCCGAGGCCAGCACCGGGCTCGCCAAGCGAACTCGCGGACCGATCACCGACAAGGACCGCTCCTGGTGGGCCTTCCAGCCGTTGTCCCCGGTCGCCGTTCCCGAGGTCCGGGACGGGGGATGGGCCCGCAACGAGGTCGACCGTTTCATCCTGGCGACGCTGGAGTCGCGCGGAATCAGCCCAACGCCGGAGGCCGATCGGGCCGTGCTCATCCGGCGGATGTTCTTCGACCTCTGGGGACTCGCGCCCGAGCCGGCCGACATCGATGCCTTCGTCCAGGATCCCCGGCCCGACGCCCATGAGCGACTGGTCGATCGTCTGCTGGAGAGTCCGCGCTACGGCGAACGTTGGGCCCGACATTGGCTCGACCTGGTCCGCTACGCCGACTCCGACGGCTACAAGGCCGACGATTTCCGGCCCACCGCCTGGAGGTACCGCGATTACGTGATCGGTGCCCTGAATGCCGACAAGCCCTACGACCGGTTCGTGCAAGAGCAGTTGGCTGGCGACGAGTTGTTCCCCGAAGATCCCGAGGCCCTCGCCGCCACCGGCTACCTGCGCTGCGGCATCTACGAATACAACAACCGCGATGCGGCCGGCCAATGGACCATGATTCTCAATGACATCACCGATACCACGGGTGATGTGTTCCTCGGTCTGGGCTTCCAGTGCGCCCGCTGCCACGACCACAAGTTCGACCCGCTCCTGCGTAAGGACTACTACCGTCTTCAGGCTTCGTTCGCCGGGATCCAATGGCACGACGATTTGCCCCTGGCCACCACGACGACCCGCTTGGACCGCGAGGCGCAGGGCAGGGCGTGGGCCGATCAGACCGCCGGTTTGCGGCAGGAGATCGAGTCGCTCCTCACACCGTACAAGACCCGTGCGGCCGATGGCGCGGTCTCCAAGTTTCCGCCAGCCATTCAGGCCATCCTGCGCAAGCCCGAGTCCGATCGGTCGCCTCTGGAACGGCAGATTGGGGCGCTGGCCCACCGGCAGATTACCCACGAGCACGACCGCCTGGTCCCGCAGCTCAAGCCCGCCGACAAGGAACGCCATGGTTCGCTGCAGCGGGCCTTGTCGGAATACGACGGCCTGAGGCCTCCGCCCCTGCCGGTTACCCTCACCGTGCGCGATGTCGGCTCGCGCGCTCCAGACGTGTTCATCCCGGGGCGTCCCGAAGAGCCCATCGCGCCCGGAATCCCTAGCGTGCTCGACCGCGGCCCGTCGGGTGCGATGCGTCCGGCCGGCGGGCCTGATTCCACCGGTCGTCGTGCCGCCCTGGCCGCCTGGCTGACGCAGCCGGACAACCCGCTTACGGCCCGGGTGCTGGTGAACCGCGTCTGGCAGCAGCATTTCGGACGCGGCCTGGTCGGCACTGGCAGCGACTTCGGACGTCTCGGCGAGCGACCCAGCCATCCCGAGCTGCTTGACTGGCTCGCCTCGCGCTTCCTGGCGGACGGGTGGAGCCTCAAGGCGTTGCACCGCCGGATGCTCAACAGTGCGACCTACCGTCAGGCGTCGAGCCCGGAGACCATCGCACGGCAGGCACGGAGTGGTCCGCCCGATGCCCGCAACGTCGAAGCCGCATGGATGCGGGCCGCACAGATCGATCCCGCAAACCGGCTGCTGTGGCACGCACGGACCCGTCGACTCGACGCCGAGCAAATCCGCGACGCGCTGCTGCAGGCCACGGGCGAGCTGCGCACCGATCCCGTCCGTGGTTCCGCCGACGCGTCTCAGTTCCGCCGGTCGATTTACTCCAAGGTCCTGCGCAACACCCGCGATCCCCTGCTGGATGTCTTCGACGCCCCGCAGCAGTTCACGAGCACCTCTTCGCGCGATGCCACTACGACCCCGATCCAGTCGCTGCTGCTCATCAACAGTCCCTTTATGATCCAGCGCTCGAGGGCCATGGCCATCCGTCTGGAGGCCGCCGCGTCGGGCCGGATGGAGGATGCCATTCGGACGGCCTATCTGCTGACGCTGGGTCGTCGCCCCGCAGTCGAAGAGTTGGAAGAGTCCTTGGGCTTTCTGCGCGAGCAGGGGCATCGGGTGGATCCGGAGCTGGCGCTCTCGGCCGCGGCGGGGTTCCAGTCTGAGCGCATGCCCTTCCGCGACGGCCGGGCCGCGGTGTTCGCGCCCCGTTCTTTGCAGGAGACCCTCTCGGCCCCGTTGCGGCTGCCGTCGCCCGCCGGTCCTTTCACACTCGAGGCCTTCGTCTATCTTCGTTCGCTTCCCGAGGATGGATCGCCGCGCGTGATCGCCTCCGTGGGCGAGGCTTCGGGGTCCGGCTGGGCCGTGGGCGTCACCGGCCGGAAGTCAGCCCGGCGTCCGCAGTCGCTGATGTTCCAGGTCGCGCGGGTTACTCTAGGGGCGGCGGCGGCAGGTGCGGCAGGTACGGCTGGGGCCCCGTCATCCACCGAGGAGGTCTGTTCCGATCTCGTCCTGCACATGGACAAACCGTATTACGTCGGGGTCTCGGTGGCTGGGGCCCCGGGGGAGCGTCCCACCGTGACCTTCCACCTCAAGGATCTCTCCAATGACGAGGAACCCCTGCAGACGGTGCAGGCCCGGGCCGATACCGGGGTCTCCTTCGGTGCGGCCTCTGGCTCCGGGACCGAGCTGACCCTTGGCGGACGTCGCGGAGGGCAGGCCCTGTGGGACGGCCTCATCGATGATGTCCGTCTCACGGGAGCCGTGGTGCCGGGCGACCGCCTTCAGTGGGTGCATGAGGGGATCTTGGCCGAAGGCCTCGGGCAATGGAGTTTCGAGGCCAAGCCCAATCGGTTTCACGATGTTTCGGGTCGCGGCCAGGACCTGCGGCCCGGTCGCAGGCCGTCGGAGGCTGCCCTCGATGCACGGTCGCTGGCATTGGCCGATCTCTGCCATGCTCTGCTCAATTCCAACGGCTTCCTGTTCGTCGAGTGACCGGATCATGAAAACTTTCCCAGTCCATTCCGCCGGTTCCCGACGTGAGTTCCTCGCCAAAGCCGGGTGCGGGTTCGGGGCGCTGGCCCTGGCAGATCTGCTGGCGGCAGATGCGGTTCCGGCGCGCACCCTCGCGGCGCCTGGGGCCGCTGGTCTCAATCGGCCCGTGGCTCCACGACGCCCGCACCTGCGTCCGCGGGCTCGCAGCGTGATCTTCCTCTTTATGGAAGGTGGTCCGAGCCACCTCGACACCTTCGACCCGAAGCCGGCGCTGGACCGTCTGGCTGGCCGCCCGATCCCCGAGGGCTTCGGCGAGGTGATCACGGCCATGGGGGAATTCCGCTCGCCCATCTTGCCGTCGCGGAGGACCTGGAAGCAGCACGGGCAGTCGGGCTTGTGGGTCTCCGACTGGCTCCCGCAGGTGGCGCAGTGCGCCGACGAGCTGGCGGTGATCCGCTCCTGCTGGGCCGACGGCATCAACCATTCGACCGGCGTCTGCCAGATGAACACCGGATCGATCCTCGCCGGTCGTCCGTCCCTCGGCAGCTGGGTGACCTACGGGCTCGGGACCGAGAACGCCAACCTGCCGGCCTTCGTCGTTCTGCAGGACACCCCAGCGCAAGTAATTAACGGGCCGCGCAACTGGGGATCCGGATTCATGCCGGCGGTCCACCAGGGTGTGCGTATGCAGGGAGGCTCCGAGCCGATCCCGAACCTCAACACGCCGGAGGGTCTGACTGCGGCCCAGCAACGGGGCAAGCTTGGGTTTCTCGACCGGCTTAACCGCCGTTTCGCCGCCGGCCATCCGGAGCAGACCGAGCTGGAGGCGCGCATCGCCAGTTACGAGTTGGCTTTCCGTATGCAGGCCGAGGCACCCGAAGCTGTGGATCTCAGCCGCGAGACCGAGGCCACCCGGCGACTGTATGGGCTGGACGAGGCCGAGACGGCAACCTTCGGCCGGATGTGTCTGCAAGCCCGCCGCCTCGTCGAGCGGGGCGTGCGGTTTGTGCAGCTCTACAGCGGCGCCGGCAGCCGATGGGATGCCCACGAGAACCTCGAGAAGAACCACAGTGCGCTGTTCCGCCAGACCGACCAACCGATCGCCGGCCTGCTCCGCGACCTCCGTTCCCGGGGCCTGCTCGACGAGACACTGGTCGTCTGGGGCGGCGAGTTCGGGCGCACCCCCATGTCCGAGAAGGGAACCGGCCGGGACCACAACCCCACGGGGTTCACCATGTGGATGGCCGGCGGGGGGGTGCAGGGCGGTCAGGCCATCGGGTCCACTGACGAGGTCGGGCTCCGCGCGGTGGAGGACCGCCTGCATGTCCACGACCTTCACTCCACCATCCTCTGGCTGATGGGTCTCGATGCGATGGAACTGGTCTACACGCACCAGGGCCGTCCGGAGCGGCCGACGCTCAACGAAGGCGAGGCGTTCCGCCGGATCGTCGGGGTCGCCTGAGGGGCCGCTACCGAGGGCTTTCACCCGCTCAGTTCGAACTCAAAAACGACTGGTGCGCCGCCGCTTCGACAAAATGACTGGCTTGTGCATCGAGAAACTGTTAGCGACTTAAAATATGAGGAAACCGTCCAAGTTGATCCTGTCATCAACCGGTTGCTGTCGAGGTTTCACTCTCATCGAACTGCTGGTGGTCATTGCCATCATCGCGATTCTGGCTGGCATGCTTTTGCCGGCTCTTGCCAGGGCGAAATCCAAGGCGCTCATGACCAGTTGCATCAATAATGAACACCAAATCGGTGTGGCTTTCCAACTGTATACGGACGATAACCGTGACAGTTATCCGGTGTGCACCGGATGGAATTCCTACGGTGGGGCATTGGGCAAGGTGAACGATCATCACGGTGGAGCCACACCAGCCACCAACCGACCGTTGAACCTCTATGTTTCAGCGACCAATTCCTGGCGTTGCCCTGCCGACCGTGGTGATTTCTTCTATCCGAACAAGACGGCGTTCGAGGCGTTTGGCAACAGTTACCGCGCACAGTTCGGGATGAACTCTTTTCGGACCCGACATGTCACCGGTGACTCCCTCGCGCCGGCGGGTTCCCCTCAGGCCTTGGCCATCAAGACCAGCTTGGTGGCCATGAGTCCGGTCAATAAAATCATACAAGGAGACGTCCCTTGGCATGGTAACCGGAAGCCGGAAGATACCCGCAGTGCCTGGCACAACTCCCGAGGCAAGCGCGGACACGTAATGCTCTGGGGTGACACGCATGCGGATTTCTACAGGTTTCCTTTGGAAATGGAGGACGTGCGGCTGCAGACCCTATTCACCGCCGACGACGACACCACGAACCCGCTCCGGCCGCAGACGAATTTCCACTGGTGGTGATTCGGGGCCCGCAGAGGGTTAGACGGATTGGCCGGTCTGGTCTGATGTGGCGCCGTGCGCCAGAACTAACTGTTACCCGTTGCTGCCATCGGGCGAATTGCACCAAAATGTTTGTTAGTGGCGAGAGGTTGGGACCGGCTAAACCGATGAGTCAACTCTCACCGGGAAACAGTTTTTTCATGCTCACTTGCCCGTGGGCGCGGAAGCCTTGAAACGGGGTCATGGAACGATTTCCGATTTTGGATACATGGCCGGATTCAATGCGTGCCGGTGGGTAGCGGTTCGCCGAAACGGCGCTGCTCCTATTGATGACCCGCCAGGTCGCGTCGCCTTTGGAGGTTCTGGAGCCTGGCCATTCCCGCCACCGGGTACGGTCTCGGTCGGTTCCTAGAAGCCTGAGAGGAGGTGAGGCTGTTCCGGTTTTCGGACAGGCTCCTACCGTTTCAGAAAAGTCAGCTTATCCGCGTGGGGTTCATGATCATTGTTCCAGCGGCGGAGAGCGGAATCCTGGGGTTCGAACAGTTTGGATTCCTTAAGGTTCTCGGTGTGGCCGTCGCAGAAGGTGACGTTCTGGCGGTTTCGGTGGCGCCAGAATGTGGCGAGGCGGATGCCGGGGCTGCCGGGCCAGGAGAGGGCTTGGGCGTTGTTGCGCGAATTGATGTCGAGCAGGGCCATTCCGCTGTACGTGGTTTTGTTCTCACGATCGTAGAGACCGGACAGCATGAAGCCGGGGACCCAGATCAGGTGGGCATCTCCGACGGAGATCATGTCCGAGGGCTCGAGTACACTGGAGGCGGCGATGGCTGTGACGCCGGGGATTGAGGAACCGCCGAGGCCTTCGATAACCTTCTTGGTATAGCGGCCGCCGAGCCCGAGTTCGCTCAAGTCCCACTGGGTTCCGTTGGCGTTATAGCCGTAGCTTCCGAGTGGGGTGGCGTAGTCGTTTCCGTCGACCGTGGCACCCTTATAGGCGGGGCAGGAGAAGAGCGCGTTGGTCCATCGGGATTGAACGTAAGGTTCAATTTTTGAGTGCCAGAAAATCATTTCATCGCCGACGGCGGGATCGAAATTGTAGACGGGGAATCGGTCGAAATCCCCGACGTACAAGGAGAGACCGAGGCCGATCTGACGTACGTTGTTGAGGCACTTGATGCTGAGCGCCGCTTGCTTGGCGTTGAAGAGGCTGGGCAGGAGCAAAGAGGCGAGGATCGCGATGATGGCAAGGACCACGAGGAGTTCGATCAGGGTGAAACCACCCCGAATTCGTCGCGCTCGTGAAACGGCTTTCATGGCTGGAATCGATGGTTTGCGCCCCAGCTAGAGGCGGGGGCTCAGTTCAATCCTACGACACGGTAGAAGCGCGCCGACGCCGCAGGTTTGTTGGCTGCGGCATCGAGCACGAAGTTCGAGCTCGTCGATTCCACGAGGGCCTGCCAAGTGACGCTGTCACCAGTGAGGTACTCGACGCGGTACTTGGTGATCCCAGCGGCTTTGGCCCACTGTAATAGTCCGCCTTCTTTCCCCAACGTGAGTTTCAGCCCAGAAATGGTTGGAACCTGGACTGCGCCTTCCTCGTGGTTGGTGGCGTACATCCGAGTCACAGCCGCGGCGACGCTGAAGTCGTCGGGGGGAGGGGTATCCAACTGACGCGAGGTCACCTGGACGACGATACCGTGGCTGCGGCGGAGCCAATAGTAATTGCGGATGAACTGGGTGGAGACGCTCATGAATCCGTCCCCGAGGCCGAAATCCACGGCGATGTCGTACTGAACCAGTTCGTTAACCCGCAAGCATTCGCCAAAACCAATCTTCGGCTGGTTGATCAGTCCGAAGGCGTCGACCTTGGAGGAGGCTGTATACGTGATGCGGGCTTGGATGTTGGAGGCGCCGCCGTCGTCTTCTCCGTCCTCTGGGATGCCGAATCCGATCTCCGTCATGAATTCGGTGGCGGACTTCCAAGTGTCACCGAATCCGATGGTTTCCGGGAAATCGAGAATCGCTGGGGCGAAGACCGCGACGGGTTTGGAGGCGCTGAACTCAGGATCTCGAAAGCCGTAGGTGATGCGTCCCTGGCTCTTGACCTGTTTCAGGTAGAGCCATTTCACCGTTCCTGAGGACTGATCGGTGAGGCGCTCGGCGAATCCAGCGTCGGGGAAGGCTGCGGCCTCTGCGGCGTCTTTGATGTCGAGATAGTCGTAGCGATAGACGACGTTGGTGGGGCCGGAGGTAAAATCCCAAGCCTGCGCGGTTACGCTTGGAATGCCGAGGATACCACTGACGTTCGCATCTTTGTCCGCGTAGGCCTCGTAATACTGGCCGGGTTTGTTGAAGAAATCGGGAGCGCTGAGGGTGATTTGGCCGTTGACGGAGAGGGGGCAAACCATCGGCCAAGCGACGACCGTCAAAGCGGCGACCAGAGCGCTACAGCCACGCACGGGAGCTCTCATAGGCTTATTGATTATATTGATAAAAAATTGTTTTTTGACGTGGAGGGGAAAAAGAAGGATTGATTTCTGGGGGAAGCATATTGAGATATTCATTCTTCGAGGATAAGCTGTCAATGTCCTCGATGACGGTTTTTGCGATCTAGCTTTTAGTGACTATTCTTGCCGAGGAGCCTGTCCATCTAGGAGGAGACTGCGTGGTATCAGGCATTCTATTGATTAGGATTTTCTTTTGAGACGTAGTGTAAGATCATCATTCAACGCGGGGTTAATGTGCTCGGCACTGGTTTCGGCTTAGTTTATGAATCGCCTCCATTGCCAAATTGCAATTCGAGCGACTGCCGAGCCAAGCCCATTACCTACAGGAACGGGGTCAGGGAACGGGGTCAGGGAACGATTTTCGATTTTGGATGCATGGCCGGATTCAATGAGGACCGATGGGTAGCGGTTCGCCGAAACGGCGCTGCTACTGGGGATGACGCGCCAGGTCGCGTCGCCTTTGGGGGTTCCGGAGCCTAGCCATTCCCGCCACCGGGTTGGACGAGGGCGTCCCGACGAAGAAGTGACTAGGATTTCCCGTGGGCAACCATCGCCGGACTCGGAAATCGGAACGCACGCAGCATTTATCCAGAATTTCCAAGGGCAGTGCCCTATCGCTTCCGACGGGCGAGGTGACGATCCGGTTTAGCCGGTTTGCCCAATCGATGACAGCCAATCGATGACAGCCAACCCATGACAGCTAACCCATGACAGGATAGGGGGCCCCCTCAAACTCGATGTGGACCTGCCGAGGCAGGGGTCAACGAGGGTTGAAGTACAGTTGGGTCAAATTCGCAAATCGTTCCCTGACCCCGTTCCTGTTCCCGCTGCTGGAGCAGGAGGTAACCGGCCGGCCGGCCGGGAGGGTTCGAATTGCGCCAAAATTTTTGTTGCCGGCGAGGGGTTGGGACCGGCTAAACCGATGAGTCCACTCGCACCGAGAAACAGTATTTTCATGCTCACTTGCCCGTGGGCGCGGAAGCCTTGATCCACGCCACCTCCAGTTTGAAAGCCCCTTCCTGTTTGTCGGAAATCAGAAATCCAAGCGAGGTTACCTTTGCCAGATTCAGCGGCGGCACGTCGCTCAGCACGCGTCCGCGAAACATCGGGACAAAGTCCTTGAGCACGAGGCGGAGTTCTTCCCACTCGCCGCGTTTCGTCATCAACTCGGCCTGATAATTTGGCGCGTTGAAACCGGACCCGGTGCGCACGGTGAACTTGTAACGCCGTCCATCACCTCGCACGCGGAACACGAAGGCATCGGTGCCGTTGAGATTTTCCCGCACGGGCGAAGACCGCACCGAGGCAAAGCCACCGTTGTTCTCCAGCGAGACCACTCCGCTGAAAACAGCACCGCCGTTCGTGAGGCGCTGGAACTGACTGGTGGACACGCCGCCCATCACGTCGTCGTTCACGACCTGCCACGTCGGGGAGTTAGTGGTGGCCTGGAAGTCGAACAGGAGTTTCTCGGAAGCGGCGTCAGCATTCATGGTCAAGGCCAGGCACATCCATGAGAGCGCGGCGATGTGCCGGACAGAATTTGTAGGGGGAATGGTCATTGGGATTGGAAGAGTTCAGGAGTACAGTCGCCACAAAGTGAAGTTCAGCACTGAGGCAAATCTCACCCACGCCAGATAAGGCGCAAGCAGCCACGCGGCGGGAGGCCTTCCAAAGGGCAACCCGCGTCACCACCAGAGGAACGTCGGATCGGGCGGCGGCGCGGCCAGCCACTTGGGGGTGTCCTTTGGGAACTGGAAGAACTCCACGTGGCCGTCTCCGAACAGCATGTTGTAGCGGGCCTGGCCCCGGTAATTATGCCAGGCACTGCTGGCCTTGTTGACGTCCCGGTTGGCATGCCACGTCCAGTCTCCCTGGAGGATCTTGTTGGCGGGACTGAGGGCTACTTCGGATAGCTTCATGGGTGTCGCCTCGTACGTCCCCTTGGGTGCCTTGAGATCCCCGACGACATGCTTCACCCGGAAGGAGTCGTGCTGGAACTGGGGCAGGTAGCTGTTGCCGTACTCGTTGAAACACTGCTTGGCCTTGTACTCCTCGTCGCCCTTGTCGGCCGGACAGAAATAAAGCTCCGGCGGGGCGGCGTAGCGGTTGAGAGGGCGGTTGGTCGGGTCAATCGACACACCGAACGAGAGGGCTACACCGGCATCCAGCTTGTAGGTGCCCTTCTTGCCGCCGCCCGCACCCCACCCCCACTGGACAGGCAAGAGATCCCCGTTGTCGTCGGCGTACAGCATATAGGCGATGCCAATTTGCTTCTGGTTGCTCAGGCAACGGGTCTGTTGGGCCTTGGCCTTGGCTCGCCCCAAGGCCGGCAGGAGCATCCCGGCCAGAATGGCGATGATCGCGATCACCACGAGCAGTTCGATGAGGGTGAAGGCGGCAGGACTCGGCCACCGGATTCCGTTCGCCTTCCCGCCGGATTCCTGCGGTGGTTTGGACGTCCGGCGTGCGGCCCGAGACGTCAACGGAGATTTCATGGTCCCAGGCTATTATCCTAAGTCTGCAGTCCGCAATTAGGATCGGAAACGGGGTCAGGGAAACGGGGTCAGGAAACGATTTCCGATTTTGGATGCATGGCCGGATTCACTCCGCCTTCTTTCCGTTGGCACTCTGCTTGGTCTCGGGCAGCAATCGTGCGTTGAGGAAGTTGTTGGACGAGAAGTATCGCTTCGCCGCGTCGCGGACTTTCTCCACCGTGAGCGCTTTGGCGCGGTCGGGGGATTTCAGGATTTCGCTGAACGGCAGTTCGTTATCACGGTAGAACGCGAGTTTGCTCATCCAGAAGCTGTCCTCCTTTAAGCCGCGCTCGTAGTCGCGCAACAGCGTCTCCCGCACTTTCTCCAAGTTGTCTTTGCTCGGCCCGTTGGCCTGCAGATCTTTGATCTCATCCAGCACGGCCTTGGTCAGGTCGGTGACGTTGTCGGGGCTGCAGGTGAACGAGACGTCGCACGAGAAGGTTTCCTTGGGCTCGCGGCTCAGGTTGCCGGAAACATCCACTCCATAGACGCCGCCTTTGTCTTCACGCAGCACTTCACGCAAGCGGATGCTCAGCACGTTCACCGTGGCGCCCAAGTCGGAGCTTTCACTGATGCTCCAGCGGGCGTCGCCGTGAAAGGTCAGGCGCACGGTGCTCTTGGCTTCGAGACCCTTCTTCACCTCCACGTTCACCGCGCCTCGCTTTGCGTCACCGCCTACATCCTTGCCCTTCTCCTTGCGGTCGAGGCTGGGCAGGCTGGCGAGATACGTTTCCACCAGCGGACGCAGCTCCGCCGGCTTGAACGCGCCGACGAACACAAACGTGAAATCGCCCGCGTTCGCGAAACGCTCCCTGTAAATGCGCAACGCCGCCTCGCGGTCCAGTTCCTTGATCAGCTCCATCGTCATCGGCCGGTGGCGCGGATGGTCGCCGTAGAGCGCTTTCTCAATCGCGTCGCCGAAGATAACGTCGGGATTGCGTTCGCGATTCTCGATCCCGACCTTGACGCGGGTCACGTACGACTGAAACGCCTTCTCATCCGCGCGCGGGGCGGTGAATTGCAAGTTCATCAATTGGAACCACGTCTCCAAATCCTTCGGCGACGCCGATCCGCCCATAGTCTCTTCAAGTTCGTCGATGGATGTGCCGACCGACGCAATTTTCCCCGCGAGCTTCTTGCCCAACTGGATGGCGTCGTAGTCGCCCCAGCCGCTCTGCGAGAGGATGCCCGCCGCCATGGCCGCCGAGAGGAAATCCTTATCCGACACCAGGCTGTACCCGCCGGGGCTGAACGCGCTCATCAACACCTGGTCGTTCTTGAACGTCGTTGGCTTGAGCAGCACATGGATGCCGTTTGACAGCACCCACTCGGTCGCGTCCACGTCCTTGTGTTGTTTCTCCGAGACAATCCTGCCGGGCGCGGGCGTCTTCGCCATCAAGGGCGCATCCGACACGCCGTCCGAATAGGCTGCGATCTCCGACGAGTCAGCGTCCTTGATCACGGCGAGAATTTCTGCCTTCGTTGGCGCCTTCTTTCCCGCCTTCTCCGGCGCGCTGTACATGATCACGCGATTCGTGTCAGTGATCCACTTGTCGCCCGCGTGGTTCACCTCTGCCAGCGTGATCTCCGCCAGGAACTTCCTCGTCATTTTCAGCTCCGCCTCGATGCCGGAAATCGACTCGCGGACCAGGAAGTTTCGGCTGTATTCGCCCGCGTAGCTCGACGACTCCGTCTTGTCGCGTTCCTCGTAAGCCTGCTCCATTCTGCGCAGGCTCATCGTCTTCGCCCGTTCCAGTTCTGCGGCGGTGAAGCCATCCCGGCGTGCCCGACGCGCCTCCATCAGCAACGCCTTCAGCCCCTCCGCATACTTGCCGTCCTTCACCCGCGCCATTTGTCCCGCGAGATCCTTCGCCCGCACCATTGACTGCTTGCCCATGTAGGCGCCCATGTAGGGAGGATTGGCCTCCTGTACCCGCTCGCCTAAACGCTGGTTCAAGATGCCCGAGTAAAGCGCCTCCATGACATTGCGCCGGTAATTCGCCGCCGACCCGTTCGGTGCTGTCGGATGCTTGCACAAGATTTGCACGCTCGTGGCTGACAGCTCGGAGTCTGTCTCGATGGAGAACAACGTGCCTTCATGATCCGGCACCACCGGGATCGGACGCGGCGGCGCGTTCGGCGGGTTCTTCAGCCTGGAGAAATGCTCCACGATCATCGCCTCCATCGCTTTCGCGTCGAAATCTCCGACCGCGATCACCGCCATCAAGTCTGGCCGATACCACTTGGTGTAGAACTCGAGGAAATCCTCCCGCGTCACCGAGCCAATAGTGTTCGTCTTCCCGATGGGGATGCGATCCGCGTAAAGCGATTGGTGGAAGATGATGGGGATCTGCTTGTCCCGTATCCGCCCCTGTGCCCCGCGCCCCGTGCGCCATTCCTCCATAATTACGCCGCGCTCCTTCTCGATTTCCTCCGCGTCGAAGCTGATGTTGTGGGCCCAATCTTCCAGCACTTGGAGCGCCTTCTTCACTATGTCCGGCTTGTCCATCGGCACCTCCAGCCGGTAGGCCGTCTCGTCGAACGACGTGTAGGCGTTCAGGTCCGCGCCGAACGTCATGCCGATGCGTTCGATGAAGTTCACGATCTCCATCTTCTTGAAATTCTTTGTGCCGTTGAAAGCCATGTGCTCGAGGAAATGCGCCAGCCCTAGCGTCTTCTCCGTCTCGAGGGTGGAGCCCGCGTTCACGATGAGATGGAACTGCGCCCGGTTCTCCGGCTTCTTGTTCGCGCGGATGTAATACGTCAGCCCATTGGGCAGCTTCTTGATCGTCACGGCGGGGTCGATGGGGAGCGGTAACTCGAGATAACTACCATTGCCATCCAAGTGGAGCACCGAGTTGGTGGGCGCCGCTGCATCGATGTGCTGGGCGGTAAATCCGATGACCAGGGCCAGAAGAAATCCGCAGCGGGCAATGAGACTGAGGCCGCTCATAAGCCAAGAGCGAAGAAGGTCGACGAGACGGAATTTCATCGAAAGGGCGATAGATGTTTTCATGGTTCGGGTGACTACGGGTTCTCTGGGAGGGTGCCGGTGGCGGGTGGCGTCAGTAGGTGTTCGATCTTGCCGACCAGGCGATTGAGATCGATGGGCTTGGTGTCAAAATCATTGGCCCCTGTATCAAGGGCCGTCTTCTCGTCTTCAGCCCGGGCGTGGGCGGTGAGTGCGATGATGGGAATGGTGGCGGTCTCCGGATCGGCCTTCAGTCGGCGAATGG
>SXGR01525446.1_pt1 | contig 24444 bp, 25 predicted proteins | sample 3174711 | NCBI WGS metagenome assembly SXGR01 (sample SAMN11356860, study PRJNA531348) | freshwater metagenome | isolation source: freshwater sample F1-60 | place: China: Fuxian Lake, Yuxi | collected 2017-12-25
CGCTCGAAGCGAATGTGCCGACGATCACCGTCATGGCCACGACGATGCCCTTCGTCGGCCGCGGATAGTTTTCGCGCGGAGGGATCGGCTGCGGGGCGTCCCGCGTCCTGCCAGTGCGGCTATGATTTTTTGGCCGGCGCGGCGGCGGGCCGTAGGGCTTCCGGTTTTTTTTCGTCCAGATTTTGCATCGCTTCGGTGTCGCTGACCGCTGCGGAGTCGATGCCGCCGGCTGGCACGTCCAGTTTCGCGAGCCAAACGAGCGCATTGAGGATGAGGCGGCGTTGGTCGTCATTCTGCCAGTTGAGGTGGAAGTGGCCGCCTGTGAAACCGAAACCACGGCCACCATCGGGGCGTTCGACCGCCCACATCATCGTTTCCGGTTTTCCCTTCGCCGCCTGGATATGTGGATACGGTCCTTTGGGGTGAACGTATGGGCCGTCGCGCACCGCATCTGAAGGCGTGGCGACAAGAATATCCGTCACGCCGGTCTTCCCTTCGCGGAAGCGCATATTGAAATACCATTCATCCTTCGCCCTGAAGGGCTTCACGCCGCGCGTGATCGGATGCACCGGAAAGCTCTGGTAGTCTGCGTCCCAAATCGGATTGCACGAAAAACTGTTTTCGTAGTGTCCGCCGATCCAGTCCTTCCACTCCGGGCCGCCCTTGCCGGGCAACACTTCGACGGCATAATGCGCCATGCCGATACCCACGCCTTTTTTCACCAACGCACCCAACACCCCGAGCCGGTCTGGCTGCACGCCGGGATGATTACCCCCGCCGTCGGAATAAATGAATACCGCATCAGCCTCCGCAAAAACTGAATTATCATCTACTTTTTTCCCATCGACCAGCTTCGTCGGCCATCCATTCGTCACGAGGACCGTCTGCAATCCGGCCACGCCCTCAAGGCGTTTTTGCAGGAGCAGCGAACCTGCTTTGAATTCATGCATCAGCGGTGGATGACTCACCGGACCGGCGATCATGACCAACTTGCGGTCGGCAGCGTGGAGGATGGCCGTGCCCAGGGAAAGCACGGCAGCGAGATAGAGGCGGATTTTCAAAGGGGAAAGCGTGGGGCGAACATCGAGTGATCCAGCATTTGACCGCAGCACCAAAGCAAACGGATCGATCGCTGGCAAGTTGCGCGGTGCCGAAGCCAAAGGCGCGCTACCGATCGGCTCACAGCACCATAAACGAAAACGCGACGATGAGCGTCGGCACGAGCGCACCGAGAAAAAGTCCCCATGGAGAAACGCCGTCGGGAAAAAATCGCTGCAAGATCGACTGCCCCGCCGGATTCGGAGCATTCGCAATGACCGTGAGGCCACCGCCAGTCACCGCGCCCGATACGACTGCGAACTTCAACTCCTCACTGAAGCCCGGCACCAGCGTCGCCAGATAGGTGATCAGCGCGTTGTCGTTGAACGCGGTCAGAATCGTCGCGCCCGCAAAAAGCGGCACTTCGCCGAGCTGCCCCAGCACCGGCTGAAGCCACCACCCTTGCAGGCCGCCGTGAATCACGAGCCCGGCCAAAAAAAATCCGACCAACATCGGCGTCTTCAGTTCAATCTTGTTTTGGTGGTGCGCAGTCGCCTGGGCAAATGCGAGGTAGAACAAGAACCCGCCGATGAAGAGCGCCGGGTAGTGCGCCATCCACACGGTAAAGGCCAGAAACCCGAGGTGCGCCCCTGTCACCCAGAGCGGAACCGGCTCTTCAGTCCTGGCCGCCGGAACGACCGCCACCGGTTGGAGCGACTGGAGTTCTTTCCAAAACACGGCCAAGTAAATGGCGTTCGACAGCACGATGCCACAGATCGCGTGCCAGCCAAAGTGGGTGAACATATACGTAAGATCCCACCCCCACGTCGCTGCGACCATCAGGACCGGCGGGGCCGCAAAATGCGTCAGCGTGCCGCCAATGGAGATATTTACGAAGAGCAGCCCGAGCGTCGCGTATTTCAGCCGCAGGCTCGGATTCAACGCGTAGAATTGTTTCGCGAGCAAGAGCGCGCCAATCGTCATCGCCGCCGGTTCCGTGATCAGTGAACCGAGCAGCGGTGCCACCGTCAGAATCGACAGCCACCACGCCGCGGGACGACCGCCTCCGAGCGATGCGACCGTCCGCATGGCTTGCTCCGCGAGTCGCAACACTGGCCGCGTCGAGGCGAGCGCCATGATCACCACGACAAACATCGGTTCGGTGTAGTTGACCGTATCGGCGACGTAGTGGATTGCCGTGTCGAGGCCTTTGAACCACACCACCGCGGCACCGAGCACGACGGCCCAGATGCCGAAAATCGCCTCTACTTCGCCGAAGAAATGGAGGATTTGCCCCCCAAAGCTGACCTCATCCGGCGTGCCATCGCTGTTGAGATCCTCCGTCGGCGCGCTGAGCTTCAGCCGAGCGCGGTGGCGCTCCTCCACGACGTGCGCCCAATGCCGAATCTGCGCGCTCAAGAAGGTGTGCACTACCGCCAGCAAGAAGACTGCGGAGGCCACCACGTTGAAGGGCTCGGCTGTAGCTCGCCCGACCAAGGTCGCCCATAGGCTGGGCCCCTCGGCCGTCGCATAGTCGGTCAGCGGCCGGGGGAAAGGCGTGTTCCCACCCGCTGCTGCTGCCGCTGCCTCCGAAAAAACTAGCAGGAAAAAACCTCCGGCTAGAGCGCGGAATACTGCAGAGGGGAGGCGAAGCATGGCGTTACCAAACGATCTCCCTCCCGCTGCGCAAGTCTCGGCGCACTGAAAATTGCACCGGCGAGATTCGATCAGAACGTGTGAATGAACAATCCTGAGCGCAGCTTCGGCTCAAACCACGTGCTCTTCGGTGGCATGATCTGGCCGGCATCCGAAATATCCATCAGTTGGCCCAGGGTCACTGGGAACATCGAAAACGCGACGCCGCCCTCGGCATCGATGCGTTTCACCAATTCTGCCGTGCCGCGGATACCGCCCACAAAATCGATCCGCTTACTCGTCCGCACATCTGCGATCCCGAGGATGGGCGCGAGTAATCTGTCTTGGAGGACGCTCACGTCGAGCCGTCCGACCGGATCCGCTTGGGGATCGAGCGGACAGCGGAGCCCGTACCATTTTCCCGCGAGATACATGCTCACGTGGCCGATCGCGGTGGGTGTCGGCGCGGCGTTCTCGGTGAGCCCGGCAAAAATAGTCTGCACCTTTGCCAGCAGCTCGACCGGCTGAAGACCGTTCAAGTCTACGACGATGCGGTTATAGGGCAGAATCTTCAGCTCGCTCGCTGGGAAGAGCACGCACAGGAACCAATTGTAATCCTCGCTGCCGGTATGCTGAGGATTGCGCTCGCGCCGTGCGCGGGCCACGCGCGCCGCACTCGCCGCCCGGTGATGACCGTCCGCGATGTAGGTCACGGGTACGCGGCCAAAGGCCTGCACCCACTCGGCGCCACCCGCCACCCGCCATACGGTGTGCTGAATGCCGTCCGGTGCCGTGAAATCGTGGAGCGGGGTCTCCTGCACCCGGGCGTTGACGAGCGCGGTGACCCCGGCTTCGTCGCGATAGGTGAGAAACACCGGGCCCGTATTCGCACTGAGCGTATCGATGAGTTTGGTGCGATCGTCCTCTTTGTCCTTCCGCGTCTTCTCATGCTTCTTGATGAGCTCCGCGTCGTAGTCCTCGACGTGACAGACCGCGACCAACCCGCGTTGGCGGTGCGTGCCCATCCGCTGCTCATAGACATAGAGGCACGGGCCGGTCTCGCGACCGAGCGAGCCGTTGTGTTGCAAGGCGACGAGGTTTTCGTGCGCCTTCGCATACACGCTGTCGCTGTAAGGATGGGTGTCGGCCGGGAGATCAATCTCCGCGCGGTCGACGTACAACAGGCTGCGCGGTTTGCCGACCGCGAGCGCCGCGGCCTCGGTGGCGTTGACGACATCATAGGGCACGCAGGCCACTTCTGACGTGTGCACGGGATTGGGAACGAGACCCTGGAAGGCGCGAATTCTCATGGAAAGCCCGCCATGCAGTCGGCCGGGCTGCCCCGCGTCAAGCGGACGCACCGCCACGAAAAAACAAAAAACCCTCCGTTGCCGGAGGGTTTGAAAAGGGGCGAGTTGACTCGCTCGATCGCGGGCTCGGCTTACTTCTTCGCCGCGCCGCGCTTGAACTTCGTCGTGAACTTCTCGACGCGTCCCGCGGTATCGACTAGGCGCTTCTCGCCGGTGTAGGCGGGATGCGAATCCATCGTGACGTCACGCGCGACCATGAAATACTCCACGCCGTCGACCAACTCTTTACGAGCGGACTTCATGGTGGATTTCGTGAAGAAACGCTTGCCGGTTCCAATGTCGTGGAAACAAACGTTGTTCAGAGTGGGATGTCCTTCGGCTTTCATCGCAGGTGTGGAGGGTTAGTTAGCCTTGGCGCGCTTTGTATCGCGGCTCGACTTTGTTGATGACGTAGATCTTGCCCTTGCGACGGACGACCTGGCAGGCAGGGTGACGCTTCTTGGCGGATTTGATGGAGGAGACAACTTTCATAAAAGGGGTGAAAACAGAGAGCCGATTACCCTCTGTCAACTGAAATGTCCCCTCCGGCCGAAAACGCACGAATCGGCGCGCTGGCGCTAAAAATTTCTCGCCGTTCAGTTCCGCTCGGGGTCTTCCGGCTCGTCGGCCAAGAGTCGCCATTCGGCTCCCTCGCGACCCAGCACGAGCCGCCACAACGTGTCGTCTTGTGCTTGGGTCATCAAATCTTCCGGCACATCGGCCACCACCCACGTGTGGTGTTTCATTTCGTTTTCGAGCTGCCCCGCCGACCAGCCCGAGTAGCCGACAAACGCGCGCACATGCGCTCCTTCCTCGCCCAAAAGCTGTACCGCCTTGTCCGGTTCCACGCCAAAATGCAGGCGAAAGCCATCCGGACGCGATTCCCAGGCCGCGAGCACCACCTGTTCCGTCTGTACCGGCCCGCCGGAAAACATCGGCACACTCGCCAAAGGTCCCAACGCAAAATCTCCGCTGAACTCCCCGAGGCGTTTCCCCATTGGACGGTTGAGCACTACGCCCATCGCACCTTCGGCATTGTGCACCGACATGAGCACGACGCTGTGGCGAAAATGGGGATCGCGCATCGAGGGGTGCGCGAGCAGCAGCGAGCCCGCGAGGGTTTCCTTCGTGTCGTTGGGCCGTGCGCGCATGACAGGTTGCGGGGTTAGAGTTTGAGGATCGCGACCCCGGCATCGGCCAGCAGCTGCGCGACGAGCGGATCGTTATTGTAGTCGAGCCGGTATTTCACCCGGGCGATGCCCGCGGCCGCGAGGATTTTTGCGCAGTTGATGCAGGGGAAGTGCGTCACATACGCCTCGCAGCCCTCGACCGAGCTGCCCCGCCGTGCCGCATCGGCTACGGCGTTTTGCTCGGCGTGCACCGTCCCCTGTTCGTGTCCGTCCCGCAAGAGCGAGACGTGCGGGGTGCCGGGCAGGTAGCCGTTGTAACCGGCGGCGACGAGTCGGTGCTTGCGCGTGCCACCCGTCACAATCACGCAGCCGACGTGCAGGCGCTCACAGTTCGAACGCGTCGACATGAGCACCGCCGTGGCCATGAAATATTCGTCCCACGAGGGACGGTGAGGAAAGTTTTCCGCGGCTTGCGCGATCAGATCGACGGGATTGGACGTGCTCATGAAGTAAACGGCGCGGACTCTGGACAGGCCGCCGCGCGCGGGCAACCTTCCTCTCGCTTTATGCTCCGCACGCTGCAACCCGAGCTGCTCGACTCGCTCCCGGCCGATCACCCCGATGCTCGGCGCAGTCGCCGCGACCTGCGTGTGATCAATCGCCTCATGGGCAACCACCGCTGGTTCGCCCGCACCCTCCCTCCGCTCGTGCGTGCGGGCGAGCACACCCTCGAACTCGGCGCCGGTACCGGTGAGTTGGCCCTCCGTCTCTCGGCCCAAAACATTCCGGTCGACGGACTCGATTTCGTGACGTGTCCGCAAAAATGGCCGCGCGCACGCTCGTGGCACACCGCAGATTTGCGCTCCTTCACCGGCTACGCCTCTTACCCAGCCGTGATCGCTAATCTCATTTTACACCACTTTTCAGAAGCAGAACTCGCCTCGCTCGGTGCCGCCCTTGCTCGCACCACCCGAGTCATTCTCGCGAGTGAGCCCACCCGCAGCCGCCGCTCGCAACGCCTCTTCGCGCTCCTCAGCCCGTTACTGCGCGCCAACCACGTCACCCGCCACGATGCGCAAGTGAGCATCGCCGCCGGCTTCCGCGACGCTGAACTCCCGCGTTCGCTCGGCCTCGATCCAGCACACTGGGATTGCCGCTGCTCCACGACCGCCCTCGGCGCCTACCGCCTGATCGCCATCCGCCGCCCATGACATTCCCCCGGCCCATCGAAATCATCGGCGGCGGCCTGGCCGGACTTTCGCTCGGACTCGCGCTCCGTCGCGCCGGCGTGACGGTGACAATTTTTGAGGCCGGCCACTATCCGCGCCATCGCGTCTGCGGCGAATTTATCACCGGACTCTCCGCCGCCACTATCACCACACTCGGTCTCGCTCCTTACTTTTCCGATGCGCTGCACCATCGCGAGGTCGCTTGGTTCATCGGCTCGGATGCCACGACCAAGCCCACGCGTATCCAAAGGCTCCCCTCGCCCGCCCTCGGCCTCAGCCGTCACGCGCTCGACCATCGCCTCGCCGCCGCGTTTACCGCCGCTGGCGGAGTTTTGCTCGCCGACACCCGCTTCCCCGAAACCGCCACCGCCTCCGTCCCCGGCCGAGTGTTCACAACCGGCCGACGTCGCAGCCGCTCGCCGTGGCTCGGCCTGAAAATTCATGCCCGCGACGTCGTGCTCACGCGCGACCTCGAACTCCACCTCGGTGACCACGCCTATGTCGGCCTCGCCCGCGTCGAAGATGGCTCCGTTAACGTCTGCGGACTATTTCGCCGCCGCGCCCTCTGTGCGAAAGGAGCCAACCTCCTGCTCGGTTATCTGCAAGCCGCCGGCCTCACCGCCCTCGCCGCGCGCCTCGCCACCAGCGAACTGGAAACGAATTCGTTCTGCGCTGTCGCCGCCGTCGGCTTTGACCGCCGCGTCATCGCCCCGCCACCCGGCCGTATGTGTCTCGGCGATACGTGCGCACTGATTCCTCCTTTCACTGGCAACGGCATGGCGATGGCCTTCCAAAGCGCTGAGACCGCCCTGACTCCGCTCCTCGCCTACGCGCGGGGCACCGCTGCTTGGAGCGACACAAGTGAAGTCATCTCGCGCGCCTTGCGCCGACGTTTTCGCCTGCGCTTGGCCTCGGCCGCTGCCGTGCATCCGTTCCTCTTCTCTCCGCCCCGCCAACGCGTGCTCTCCGCCTTGAATCGCGTGCGCCTCGTCCCGCTCGCTCCACTTTACGCGGTCCTCCACTAAAATGTTTCTTCACGCGCTCGCCACCGCCGTTCCACCCGCCCGTTACACGCAAGCCGCGTGCTGGGACATCGTGCAACGTTCTCCCGTCCGCCAACGCCTCAGCAAGCGTTCGCGCCTGATTTTGCACAGCATCCTTGCTGGCGACCACGGCATTGCCACGCGCCACTTTGCCGTGCCCGACATCGAAAAGGTTTTCGATCTCACCTCCGACCAGCTCAACGCCGCGTTCCGCTCCGCTGCCCCGCAGCTGGCCGCGACCGCCCTCACGTCTGCGCTCGCCCGCGCCCACCTCGTCCCCACGCAACTCGACGCGCTCCTCATCTGCACCTGCACCGGCTACGTCTGCCCCGGCTTGACGAGCTACGTCGCTGAACAACTCGGCCTCCGCCCCAAGGCCATCCTGCAAGACCTCGTCGGCCTCGGTTGCGGCGCGGCGATTCCCACCCTTCGCGCGGCGAGCCACGTGCTCGCCGCGCACCCGACCGCCACGGTGGCCTGCGTCGCCGTCGAGGTTTGTTCGGCCGCGTTTTACCTCGACGACGACCCCGGCGTGCTCATCAGCGCGTGCTTGTTCAGTGACGGTGCCGCCGCCACGATCTGGCGCGCGACGCCTGGACCGACCGGTCTGAGCGCTTTCGACTTCGACACGCTCCACGTCCCCGCAGACCGCGACAAGCTCCGCTTCGAACAACGCGACGGCAAACTCCGCAACCTCCTCGACCGCTCCGTCCCCACGCTCGCCGCGAGCGCCGTCGAACATCTCTGGGCCCATCGCGGCCCGCGCCCTGTCGCCCGCGTCGTCGTGCATCCCGGTGGACGCGATGTCTTGGCCGCGCTCGCCCCGGCGCTCGCGCCGCACTCTCTCGACGTCAGCACTCGCGTCCTCCGCGACTTCGGAAACATGAGCAGCCCTTCGGTGCTGTTCGTGCTCGCTGAGACGTTGCGAACCACGCCGCCCACCGCCACCGACGGCGATTTTTGGCTCGTGAGTTTTGGTGCAGGGTTTAGCGCCCATAGCTGCCGCCTCGGCCTCTGAACCATGCCCACGCTCACCGACCTCGCCACCTACTGCGATCAACGCACTCGCCGCGCCGCCTTCAAAGACGCCCCTGGCGCGTTCAACGGCCTGCAACTCGCCAACGACGGACGCGTCACCAAAATCGGCGCCGCCGTCGACGCTGGAGTCATCCCGTTTCAAAAGGCCGTGGCCGCCGGCATCGATTTTCTCATCGTGCACCACGGCATGTATTGGGATATGCCGCGCCCGCTCATTGGTCCGGCCTACACGCGCGTTGCGACGCTCCTGCACGCCAACTGCGCGCTCTACTCCAACCATCTCCCGCTCGACGGCCATCCGCAGCTCGGCAACAACGCGCTCCTCGCCCAACAGCTCGGTCTCAAACCGTCCCGCCCGTTTCTCGTCCGCGACGGCGAAGCCATCGGTAACATCGCCCCTTCTCGCCTCACTCGCGCCGCGATCCGCCGGAAACTCGAGTCCCTCTATCCGCGCGTGATCGCCATTGAATACGGTTCCGCCGCGCCCAAGGCCGTCGCGTTTTGCAGCGGCAGCGGTTATAGTGCCGTGCCCGAACTCCTCGCGTCCGGCGTCGACACGTTGGTCACCGGTGAATTGCGCGAAGACTGTTTCAACCGCGCGCAGGAGGAAAAACTCAACCTCTACCTCTGCGGCCATTACGCCACGGAGGTCCACGGCGTAAAGGCCCTCGCCGCCGAGCTCTCGAAAAAATTCAAACTTCCGTGGGCATTCATCGGCACGGAGAACCCGTTCTAGTTTTCCTGTCCGGCGCCCGTTCCGGCGGAAAAGTTGGATCTTCACTTCCGCCGCTTCCGTGTGTTCCGTAACCCTGCCCATGAAACGCATCGCCATTCTCAACGGCCCCAATCTCGACCGCCTCGGCAAACGCGAGCCGGAGATCTATGGTCGCGCGACCCTCGCCGATCTTGCGGACGCCCTGCGCGCTGAATTCGCCTCGTTGGCGCAGCTCGAGTTTTTCCAGTCGAACCACGAGGGCGCGCTGATCGATAAAATCGCCGCGTTGGCCGACGCGAAATTCGATGGTCTCGTCATCAACGGCGGCGCTTTCACCCACACGAGTGTCGCCCTGCGTGATGCGCTCCTAGGCGCCCATCTCCCGACCATCGAGGTCCACATTTCAAATATCTACAAGCGCGAGGAGTTTCGCCAGACATCGCTGACCGCCCCGGCTTGCATCGCGGTCATCACCGGGCTCGGCCTCGAGGGTTATCACGCCGCCCTTCGTTTCCTCCTGAAAAACTGAGCGGATGAACGATCACTTCTGGCTGGTCTGTCACACCAAACCCCGTTGCGAGAAAAAATTCGCCGCCCTCATGGCGGCAGAAAAATTTGAGCACTATCTCGCCCTCGTGGTGAGCGTCCGCCACTACGCGCAGCAGACAAAAAAATTCACCAAGCCGCTCTTCCCCGGCTACGTCTTCGCCCAAGTGCCGGCCGAGGAGAAATCGCGTATCTACCAGCAGGAACTGCTCGCGCGCGCGATCACCGTCACCGACGAACCGCGATTTCTTCGTCAACTCGCCGACGTGAAGATGATCGTCGTGTCCGGCTTCGAGTTGAGCGTCATGCCCCTTTTCACCAAGGGAAAACACGTGAAAATCATCGGCGGCCCTCTCTACGGCCTCGAGGGTTTCGTCGACGACCCCAGCAACCCGCAGGGCGTCGTCCTTTCGGTCGACGTGTTGCGACAGGGCCTGCTCGTAAAAGTGCCGGTGGAACATCTCCGCGTCTTGGACTGACCCGCGCGCTGTGCTTTCCGCCCTCCGTTACCCCCCTTGGTTCCGTCGCGTTGTCCTCCCGTTACTGTGCGCCGGTCCCCTCGCATCGTTGCCTGCTGCCGAGTCCTCGTCTGCGGCTCCTGCAGTGAATCCCGCCGCGGGCTGGGACATCGCGGAGTTCATTGATGGGTTGCCCGATCTCCTCACCGACCGCCTCCCGGGTTTCGACCGCATGGGGGCGATGCGACTCTATGTTCGGCCGCACTTCGGCGATCTACTCCGCCGCGACTATTTGCGCGTGCCTTTCGGCGGTCGGGCCAAGTTCAGCGAAAACATTGAGAGCAGTGCCGAGCTGCAGACCTATTTTACCCATGGGATCAGCGACGCCGCCGGCTACGGACTGGCCGGCATCCGACTCGGCACCAAATGCGAACACCTGCTGCCTTCGCTTAACAATGGCGCGGGTGTCAGCGTAGGCTTCATCTACCAGACGCCCCTCAGTCGGCCCCCGCAGGCCCTCACCGACGGCCACCGCCACTTCCAGCCCTACGTCGCCGCGACGCGTCCGCTCGTGCCCGCGTGGAAACTTCTTGGATACGCCAGCGTCGGCGCCGATCTGCTCGAGCGCACCCCGATGTCCGCCCACTTCGGGCGCAATCAATTGCATGGTAACTCCCTCAGTTACGTCGCCGGAGCCGCGCGGGAATGGCCCCGCTTCCGCGCGTCGCTGACCGCGACCGTCACGAGCAGCCGTTGGGTGAGTGACGAAAACAGAAACGTCTACGCCCTCCGCCCCGAAATTGTGGTGCCGTGGAAACTTCACCCCGCGGCTCGCACGCAGCTTCTTTTCACGCTCGGTGCCCGCACCGTCTGGGGCCCCGATGGCCATCAGCTTGGTCTCAGCAGCAGCATGCGGATTGAGTTTCTCCTGCGCCGCAATCGCGCCGCCAAATAGCCCGCCTCCTGCGGGCGTCCGCCGGCACGAACCCTAGCGGCCGATTATCGTCCAGAGCCAGACCCCGAGATGGAGGGTCGCGCACGTCGCCAGTGCCGCCGCCAGATCGTCCACCACCACACCCCAACCGCCGGGGAGCCGTTGGAGGCGTGCAATGCCCCACGGCTTGGCGATGTCGAAGAAACGAAACAGGGCGAATCCCGCGAGCAACACCACCCACACCGGCACCACCGCGACCAATGCCGGCCAACCCAAAAAACACCACGGAATCGCCACACACTCGTCGAGCACGACGTCGCCGGGATCTTGCCGGCGCAAACGGATCTCGGCTTCGCCGCAAATCGCCACCGCCACGTAGGCCGCCAGCGCGCTCATGAACACCGTCCACGTCGCGTTCAGGCCCGCGAAGCCGAACCAAAAATAACCGACTCCCACCAGCGAGCCCCCCGTGCCCGGTGCCGGCAAACGCCGCCCCACCGGGCCGAGGGTGGCCAGATTGACCACGACTGCCGAGGGCCAGCGGCGCGTCCACATCGGTTGGGTCAACCGCATGGGCTATTTGAACAACACGTGTCCGTGCCGCCGAAAATAAGCATACCCCGACGTGATCGTGAGCACCGCCGACAAAACGAAGAGCCCGATTCCGATGATACGCGCCCCTTGAACCCAATCCTGGCCTTCGCCGGTAAAGACGCCCGGATGGCCCTGCTCCAACATCCGCGCTCCGATCAGCCAGCCGATCGCGTTTAATTGCGCAAAGGTCTTCACCTTGCCGCCCGCGTCGGCTTCAACGACCTGTCCCTGCGTCGCCAAGGCCATGCGCAGCCCGGAGATCGCAAATTCGCGGCACAGGATGCAGAGCAGGAGCACCATCGCGACGATATCGTGCCCCAGAAAGTTCGCCTTGTCGTTGACGAGCGCGATCATCAGCCCGAGCACCATCACCTTGTCGATCACGGCATCCATGAAGCGCCCGAAATCCGAGACGATGCCGCGCTCCCGCGCAATTTTACCGTCGAGCCAATCCGTCAGCGCGGCCACGATGAACAGCCAGAACGCCGCGTTGCTCGCCCATGGCGCGTCCGAATACATCAGTCCGACGACCGCAAACATTAGCGGCACGCGGGAAACAGTCAGAATATTGGGCAAATTCATGCGAGCGAGAGACGCGAGAAAACACGCGGGCGTTACGGGGAATGCAAGCGCGGAGCGGATTCGTCGCACGTCCCAGTGGTCGTTGGCCGTAGCGGTCCCGCTTCCGTCGGATCGGCGATCCTCCTGTCGCCGTGATGGGCCGCCGGAAAGACGACCTTCCGCGCCAACCATCCGGTCCGTGATTCCCGCCTGACCCTGTTCGCCTGTTTCCTGATCGTTTTCTCTGTGTCGGATTCCCCCTTCTCTGCGGTGCCCCTCAGTCCATTCCCGCCAATCCTTTTGCACCGCAGAGACGAAACCAGAACGCAGAGAAAACCCTGTGCTGACCCCGTTCAGCTGCCCCGCGACCGCTCCGGCATGAGGCGAATGGGGCAAAGAAATCGAGCGGGGGCGTGGCACGGGGGAGAGTGGGCCTCGGCCACTCCCGCAGGGGTCGCACGTCGCCCGCCGTCGTTCGAAGAGCTGGCCGATTGGCGCGGGCATGGTGATCATGCCTTTGAACGAAAAGGTGAATTTGCCACTCGCCCCGGCCCGCCGCGTCGCCACCGTCGAGAACTTTTTCGCTCACGCCCATCCCCTGTCACCATGAAATGTCTCTTCGCTGCTGTCCTCTGCGCATTCCTCGTGACCCACGCTGGCGCCGCTTCCGCGCCGGCGCGTCCAAACATCGTCGTGATCCTCGTCGACGATATGGGCGTAATGGATACGTCTTTGCCGTTTCTCACGGACGCCGCCGGCCAAGCGAAACGTTATCCGCTCAACGACTTTTATCGCACTCCGAACATGGAGCGTCTTGCCGCCCGCGGTATCCGTTTCAACCAATTCTGCGCGATGAGCGTGTGCTCGCCCACTCGCGTCGCGATTATGACCGGCCAGAACGCTGCGCGCCATCGTACGACGAACTGGATCAACCCGGACACCAATAATGCCGGTCCGAATGGCGCTCCGGACTGGAACTGGCAGGGACTCAAGCGCGGCGACGTTACGTTGGCCGGTTTGTTGAAGGCCGGAGGTTACCGGACCATCCACGTAGGCAAAGGCCATTTTGGCCCGCGGGCCAGCGCTGGTGCTGAGCCGCTCACCCTCGGCTTCGACGCCAACGTCGGCGGCGCATCCATCGGCGCGCCGGGCAGCTACTACGCAAAGGAGAATTTCGGCCATGGCGGCAAGCGTGCCTCCAGCGCCGTCCCGCACCTCGCGATATACCACGGCACCGATCTCTTCCTCACCGAGGCGCTCACCCTTGAGGCAAAGGCGCACGTCAGCCAAGCGGCCAAGGCCAACCAGCCATTCTACCTCTACCTCGCGCATTACGCGGTGCACTCACCGTTCCAGGCGGACCCGCGTTTCGCCGCAAACTACAAAAATTCCGGAAAACCCGCCAACGCGCAGGCCTTCGCCACACTCGTCGAGGGTATGGACAAGTCGCTCGGCGATCTCCTCGACCATCTCGAGGCCCTTGGCGTCGCGGAAAATACCTTGATCTTTTTCCTGGGGGACAACGGCTCCGATGCGCCCCTCGGTCACGAACACGCGGTCGCCTGCGCCGCCCCGCTGCGCGGCAAGAAAGGTTCGCACTACGAAGGCGGGATGCGTGTGCCCTTCATCGCCGCCTGGGCCAAGCCCGCCACCGCCAATGCGAACCAAAAACGTCTCCCGATTCTCGCCGGTGCGATCCAGAGCCAACAGGCCGCGGTGATGGATTTGTTTCCCACGATCCTCGGCGTCACCGGCACCACCGTTCCGCGCGGCCATCCGGTCGACGGCGCTCGCCTGGACAACCTGCTCGCCGGCCGCCGCGACCCACAGCGCGCGGAGGCTTTTCTGATGCACTATCCGCACGCACCGCACCGCAGCGATTACTGGACGAGCTACCGTGACGGTGTGTGGAAAGTGATCTACCACTACTTCCCGACCGCCGCGTCCGAGAATTCCCACTACCAACTCTATCACCTTGGCCGCGATCCCTTCGAGCAAACCAACCTCGCGCCCTCCGCGCCCGCCGAACTCCGTCGCATGATGACCGGCCTGATCGCGTCACTCGAAAAACACGGTGCCGTTTACCCGGTGGCCCCCGACACGCGCGCACCGCTCCACCCCCAGCTCCCGTAGCGGCATCGGTCGAGTGTGCGTGGCGTCACAAATAAAAAAAGAGCCGAAGTGTGGGTGGTTTTGGAGATCAGACTGGCTCTGTATTGATGCGCTCGCGCCGCTTTCGGCGCGGCCCGCGCTGGCTGGGGACTCGGCCCTCTCAGGTAAGTCAAAGCAGCCTGAGCTTGGCGCGAATCAGGGCGACGGCGGCGATGACGGCGGTCTCGGTGCGGAGCACGCGCGGGCCTAAGTGGGCGAACGTAAAAGCATGCGCGCGAAACAGATCGCGTTCCGCGGCCGACCAACCGCGCTCCGAGCCGAGTGCGAGGATGACCGGTTTGTCACGTAATACGTGACAAACACTCAGGGCGGCGGGGGACTCGTAGTTGTCGAGCACGAGGCGGTTCGAGGGAGCGTTCGCGGGTGCCGAGGCAGGGAGCGCGGCGATCACGGCGACGAGGGAGCGGCCGTGCGTGACGACCGGGAGGTGGGTGTCGAACGCTTGTTCGGCACCGATCACGACCTGCCGGTGCCATTCGCCGGACGACCAGAGCGTGCTTCGGGCGTAGTTGGGATCGCCTTTTTCGGTGGTGACGAAGTGCAGTGCGGCGACGCCGAGCGACGTGGCTTCGCGCAGAATGTCGCGGGCCGTCTGGGGGCGGGACAGACCGAGAATGAGGGTGATGGGGGCGGGCGCGGGCGGTGGCGATGCCTCCCATGCGAAGGCGAGCGTGAGGGTTTGCGCGTCGAGCGCGGTGACGGTGGCTTTGCCGCGAGGGCCATTGATCATGCCGCAATCAAACGCGTCGCCAATGCGGCGCCGCAGCACGCGGAGAATGTGCAGGGCGCGCAGGTCGGTGCGCGGGAGGGGAGTGGTGGTTTCGGCGGGAGCGAAGAGAATGAGATTCACGTGGCGGTTGGGAGGGGCAGCGTGGGGCAGAGGACGGCGGAGGCAATGCGGGGATGGCGGCTGGTGGCCCGCGGGAAGCGGCGTTTCGCTTACGAATAGACGGACTTTAGTTTTCAGATAGACGGCCATGTTTTTTCAAGTGGACGTACTGGGTTTCGTCGCCACAGCTGACGCCAGAGGGAGTTGGACGATGAACTCCGGCGCACCGGAGCGCAGCGCGAGTGGGCCATCGCATTAGCCGGTGAGGTGAAGGATTGCATGCGGTGGTCGTGGAAGTTGCAGTGCGGGAGCATGTCTGACGACAAACATCCTCCTGAATTGCCGCCGCTCCTGCTGCCGCCTGAGCCGCCGAAGCCGCCGACCGCGCGGCAGCGATTCACGAAAATGCTCGGGCCGGTCGGCGTCGTGCTCGTGATCGTCGTGACGAAGGGGAAGACGATCGCGCTGCTCGCTCTGAAGTTTGGCGCGCCGATTTTGAAGACGGGCGCTACGATGATTTTGTCGATCGGAGCCTACGCGATGTTGTGGGGCTGGAAATATGCGGTCGGGTTTGTGCTCTTGATTTTCGTGCACGAGCTGGGGCACGTGATCGTCGCGCGGCAGGCGGGGCTGAAGGTCGGGGCGCCGATGTTCATCCCGTTTATGGGTGCCTTTATCGCGCTGAAGGACGCGCCGAAGAACGCGTGGATCGAAGCGTGTGTGGGGATCGGGGGACCGTTGTTGGGGACCCTGGCGGCGGCGTTGTGTGAAGTCTGGTTTCGGATCACGGGCAACCCGCTCTATCGGGCGCTGGCCTACTCGGGATTTTTCCTGAATTTATTTAATATGATGCCCGTCGGATTTCTCGATGGTGGGCGGATTGCCACGGCGCTTTCGCCGTGGCTGTGGCTGGCGGGGTTGGCGGTGCTGGTGGCGATGATCGTGGCGCAGCCGAACTTCCTGCTGATTCTCATTTTGATCATGTCGCTGCCGCGTGTGTGGTCGCTGTTTCGACCGAAGACCGACGAGGAGGCGCGGTATTTCGAAGTGACGCCGGAGCAGCGCGGGACGATGGCGGTGCTTTATTTCGGGCTGCTCGTGCTGCTCGTGCTCGGGATGCGGATGACGCACATCGAGCCGGGGTCGCTGCGGGGGATCGACTGATTCCAATTCGCTTTCAAGATGAGCTTAACAGGGCAGGGGTAGGAGCCTGCTTGCGGGCGATTTTTGCACTCTGAATCGCACCCAAGCGGGCTCCCATCTCGGGTCCGTTGGTCCCAACTTGAAAGCGATTTGGACTAACGTTTACCGGCCCCAGGCTCACGAGGGTTTCTGGTGTCACTGCTGAGTTTATGGTCGCCTGCGAAGTCGTCGGGAGCGCGGGTGGATTTTGTTGGGACGGATGTCGCCAAGGTTGCGCCCGTGGGGATCGGGCAAAGGTCCGGACGCCATCGCCGTCTTACCTCCCGGCTTGCGGTTCGCGAGAGCATCGAAATCCTCGCAGGCTGTGTTTTTCCTCTCTCACCTCTGTCCGGTCATGCGTGCTGCTCGTGCACGTTTCGTTTCAATCGCGCTGGTCAGCTTCGGCTCCGCGCTCGCTGCGACGCTCTCTGCGGCCACGGCCCCAGACCAGAATCCGACGAAAGAGCTCGAGGTGAAAAAATGGTCGGGGGCGATTAATGTGCCCGATCCCGTCTCCGTGGCCGTCGATCCGCAGGGGCGCGTCTATGTGACGGCCACGACCCGGCGCAAGGTGGGCGATCTGGATATTCGCGAGCACCGGATGTGGGTGCCGAACGATGTGGGGTTGAGCACCGTCGCGGAGAAATCTGCTTTTTTTCGCGACGTGCTCGCGCCCGGAAAAATGCGCCAGGCCCGCGGCGGGTTGGCCGATCACAACAAGGATGGGTCGATCGATTGGAAGGATCTCACGCATTTCAGCGAGCGCATCTACCAGCTCCGCGACACGGACGGCGATGGCGTGGCGGACAAGATGACGGTGTTTGCGGAAGGTTTTAACACCGACGTCACCGGGATTGCCGCGGGTGTGATGTATCACGACGGCTGGGTCTATGCGACGATCGCGCCGGACCTGTGGCGCTTCAAGGATACGAACGACGACGGCGTGGCGGATATTCGTGAAGTGGTCGCGCACGGTTTCGGTGTTCACATTGCGTATGCGGGGCACGACATGCACGGCCTCAGCGTCGGGCCCGACGGCCGGATCTATTGGAGCATCGGCGACAAGGGAATGAACGTGACCTCGCGGGAGGGACGGAAATTTTCGTTTCCCAACGAAGGTGCGATCATGCGCGTCGAGCCGGATGGGAGCGGCTTTGAGGCGTTTGCACGCGGGGTGCGGAATCCGCAGGAGCCGGCTTTCGACGACTACGGCGATCTCTTCGCGGTCGACAACGACGCGGATATGTCGGGTGAGCGCGAACGCTTCATTCGGATCGTCGAACTCAGCGACACCGGTTGGCGCTGCAATTATCAATACATGGGGATGGACAGCCCGTGGATGCGCGAAGGTTTGTGGAAACCGCGCTTCGACGGACAGGCGGCCTATGTGCTACCCGCGCTCGCGAGTTACTCGGATGGCCCGGCGGGTTTTCGTTTCGATCCCGGCACAGCACTCAGTCCGGCCCAGCGCGGCACGTTTTTTTTGAATGAATTTCCGTCCGGCAAGCTGCGGGCATTTCGCGCCGAGCCCGAGGGCGCTTCCTTCAAGATGGTGGACGCCCGCGTGGTGAACTCCGGCGTCATGGGCATCGGGCTGGCGTGGCATCCGGACGGCTCGCTCTTTTTGGTGGATTGGATTGGGGGCTATCCACTCGACGGACTCGGGGCGGTCTGGCGGATCGATGCGCCGGGTGCGGTCAATCGTCCCGAGCGGGTCGAAACCCACCGCTTGCTGAAGGCGGGTTTTGAGAAAAATACCGACACCGAACTCGTAACGCGTCTCGGCCACGCCGACCAACGCGTGCGGCAGGGCGCGCAACTCGAACTCGCGAAACGCGGGCGCGCGGCGGTGTTGTTGGCTGTCGCGAATGACGCGAAAGCGCCGCAGCTCGCGCGGATTCACGGTCTGTGGGGCTATGGCCAGCTCTTGCGGCGCGGTGCCGCGGAGGCGGTCGCCGTCTTGGCGCTCCTCGCGGATACGGACAGCGAACTGCGCGCGCAGACGGCAAAGATTTTAGGCGACGCACCGCAGGCCGCGAAAGCAGCGGCCGCGAAACTCATTCCGCTTTTGGCTGACACGGCGCTACGCGTGCGCCTGCAAACGGCCATTGCCGTCGGCAAAATTGGCGTGCCCGCCGCGCTCGCCGCACTGATCGTGCAGACGGAAAAAGCAGGGGCCGATCCGGTCATGCGGCAGGCGCTCGTGGCCGGCCTCGTCGGTTGTGCGACGCCGGAACAATTGGCCGCCAAGAAATCCCATCCGTCGTTGGCGGTGCGCTTGGCGAGTGTGGTGGCGCTGCGTCGGCAGGCCTCGCCTCTGGTGCGCGACTATTTGGCGGACGCGGATTCCGCGGTCGTCGCGGACGCGGCGCGGGCGATTCACGACGATACGTCGATACCTGAGGCGCTGCCGGCCTTGGCGGCATTGCTCGATCAGCCGGGCCAGCGGAGCGACGTGATTGCGCGCCGTGCACTCAACGCCAACCTTCGCCTCGGAACGCCGGCGGCGGCTGGGAGGTTGTTGAGTTTTGCGCTCGACGAGGCGCGCACGCCCGAGATGCGGCGGGAGGCGCTCGTGAGCTTGCGCGTGTGGAATGAGCCCCCGCCCCTCGATCGCGTGGATGGATGGGCGCGGAAATTCAAATCGGCCGGGATTCGTGAGGTGCTCGAGTCCCAGCTCGCCGCGCTCCTCGCGCTCACCGATCCAACACTCAAGACCCTCGCGATCGAGATCATGATCGCTCACTCGCTGCGAGCCGCTGCACCGCAAATCGCCGGCATCGTCGATGACGGAAAGGCGTCCGCCCCGCTGCGTGCTCAAGCCTTGCGGCTGCTGGCAGGCCAGCACCGGACGCATCCGGTGTTTGCGGCTACCCTCGATCACGCGCTCGCTGACGATTCACCGGTGGCACTGCACATGGCCGCGCTGGAATTGCTCCTGCCGGACCGCGCCGAAAAACTCGCCGGGAATGCGCTGGCGACGCTCGCGGGGCGCACCACGCCGGAGAAGCAGCACGCGCTGGCGCAACTCGCCGCCGCCGGCCATCCGGCGGCGGATGCGATCTTGGCGCAACAGGGTGCGTTGTTGGTCGCGGGGAATTGTCCCCCGGCGCTGCAGCTTGATGTGCTGGAAGCGTTGCGCGTGCGCAGCGTCGCTGATCCGGCGCTCGCCAAAATATTGCAGTCATTCACCGCAGCGTCGGTCGCGTCCGCTCGGCAGGAACTGCTTGAGGGTGGCAGCGGGGCGGCGGGTCAGGACATCGTGACAAATCATCTGAACGCCAACTGTCTCGCCTGTCACTCGGTGGCTCAAGGCGGCAGCGAGGTCGGTCCGAATTTGCGGACCGTGGGCGTGCAAAACGACCGCGCGGCCTTGCTTGAGTCGCTGCTCAATCCCGCGGCGAAGATCGCGGTCGGATACGGTTTGGTGAGCGTCACGTTGAAGGACACTTCGGTCGTGACGGGCACGCTGGCGCGCGAGACGCCGACAGCGGTAACGGTGCGGCTCTTCGACGGCACGATGCGCACGGTGCCGCGCGCCGACATCGCGAGCCAGACGCCGCCCGTTACAATCATGCCGCCGATGGAGGGGATATTGCAGCCGCGGGAAATTCGCGACGTGGTGGCCTACTTGAGCAGTTTGAAAGGCGGCGGCGGGCGGGGCCGGGAAGCCGCCCCATAGGTGCTGAGTTCAGAGGTCGGTGCAGGACGCAGAGCCTGTCTTTTTCTCTGCGAGCTTGACCGCGGCGTCACGGTCGGGCGAAGCTTTCGGCTGCGCCGAGCGGGCGTAGTTTAATGGTAAAACTCCAGTTTTCCAAACTGGCCTCGGGGGTTCGATTCCCCCCGCCCGCTCCAAATTTAGGACCCGCTTATCTGCAACGTTAAGCGGGTTTTTTCTCAGTGACTCATTTAAGCTATCAATAAACTCACAACAGGCGACCCGTTAGTTTATATGGTTTCAACCTTCGCGCGGTCTCAAGAATCCGGTCCCCTTTTTCCAAGCTTGGAATACCACCCAGCTCATCCGGTCATCACGCACCCGCAACGAACGTCCAGCTTCCCCACTCCGTTTGCGTAGCCACCGAAACATCCTGCACCCCGCACACCCTGATCGTGTGGCCGGTGCCGCCGCCGGTGGGCTCCGCTTCATTCACAAAGAAAATCCCCAGCGCGGCCGGAGCCAGCCCAAGGGCATCCGAGCCCGTAACCTTCAAGGTGTCACGTAGCAGGTAGGTCGCCTTGCTGGTTGCGGCGCTGCTGGGGCCATGACGATGCTTCAGATAGTAATCGCCCAGCCGACCGGCATCACGCCTGGCTTGGCGAGTTACAGTGACCACGCGCTTCAAATCGGCTTCCGGCATCGCTTCCAATGCCACGCTGCGCGCACCTGATGGGAGCCGCTTCCGACTCATCCCTGCATGAGGAATCACCAACTCCAGCCGCGCCGGATCACACGCGGCCACTGCATCCCCAAAAACGGTATCGGTTCCCTCCGCGTTGCCACTGCGAAAAACCGCCCGGGGAAACTCCGCGCACAACCACGCGGTCAACGCCCGCAATTGCCTGTGCGCCTTGGCCGGTAGTTTCCGCGTGCCCTCCAGCAAAATAACGGGTCGCTCGTGCGCGCTGAGGTGTTGGTGCAAAGTCGCGTCCATCGAAGTCGAGGCGTGGCCGGTCAACCGGTGTTTGTCTACGGCAGGTGCAGAAATTTGGCCGAAAAGCTTTCTGAGTCTCAAAGCCCGTATTTCTCGGGCCGTCTATGCCGATTGAATTCGGCAGCTGCGCCTCACTCACCACCGTCGTCGCCATCGTAGAGCAATTCGCCTGTCATTTGATCAAAGATCACGACCGTTCCCCCTCCCACCACCAAAGGCTGACAGTCCGCCTGACGATAAAACACGTAGTAGTTTTTTCGGCGAAGAAACTCCTGCGAATCGTAGATGCAGAGCGAAAAGTACGCATTGTCGTAAATTTCAAAGCGCAGGAAATCGGCGCAGTGCTCCAGATACGCTTTCACCTTCGGGCGCAGCGGCACCGAAGATTCGATTTCCTCCGGCTGGCCGTGCGGATAAATCGACGTAAGCACGCGGAAATCGGATGGCGCGCTTTTGGGTTCGCCGTAGCTCATCGCTTCTCAACGTATCGTTTTCGCCGTGCGGATGTCCACGCGGATTCCCTCGCCGGTGCCCCACGTTACCGCGCAAATCGCGCTCGTCTCGGTAGACCAAGATCAACACCGCCGACTGCTGCGCCTTCGCGACCATGTCTTCGAATCGTAGTTTTGCACTCGACGGTCTCCCGTCGGCTCCACTGCCGTCGACACAGGGCTCCGATAGAACGAGCGCATAGGCGCTCTTCACGGCGTAGCTCACGTTTTGCGGCAAATCACCGGTCGCCCTCGCAGCGACCATCCCGAGTTTTGCGACGACTACCCCCACGAGGTTGCCACTCTCATCGAGCAGCGGGCCGCCAGAATTTCCAGTCTGCACGGGCACGCTGATTTGCCACGCCCGCGGATCGTCACCGATTCCGTTGAGGCTGCTGATTTTCCCGCGCGTGACCTTCGGGCTGAATCCTTGGATATCGATATTCGGAAAACCAATCGTCGCCACCGTTTGACCTGCGTCGCGCCCGGCTTGTCGAGTGACCGCAACCACCCGCGTCAAATCGGCATCCGACATCGCTTTTAAAGCCACGCAGCTCGCAAACGGCGGACGTCGCTTTCGGCCCATCCCCTCGTGCGGCAACACCAACACCAACACCAACCTTGCCGGATCACACGCGGCCACGGCATCAGCAAACACGGCATCGGTGCCTTCCGCGTTTCCCTGCGCTTACATCAGCAAAGAAAGAAGTCGTTTCTCGACCGTCTCCGGACAGTTTCGCGCCAGCCACCGCTGCTGCGCGGGAGGCCTGTGTAGGTCGTCCCCGACTAGCGGTAGAAGTCTCAGCATCTCGTCCTGCGGAAGTGCCAGCAGTCTCGCCTGCTCTCCAGGAGTCGGGGAGTCGGAACTCTTCGTAGAATTTGCGGATGTTTTCTGCGACGCTGCCTGCGGGTTGCGATACCGATCCTCTTCCTGATCCTACTCCACCAGCTTCGGGGACGGGCTCATCGGTGACGCTGTAACGGGCCTCTGGCTGACCACCAGTCCGCTGGTCAGACTGCCCCCCACGGTCACCCGCTTCAGTTTCCGAAGTGCGTCCCAGTACGGCCCGATAGGCCCGCTTGCCTTCGACTCGGGTGTTCCAACTTGCGAGGAAGTCGCCTGTCCCGCGGTTGGATAGGATGCTAGGATTAGCGGGTCTTTCATAGAGTTTATCGATTTTGCAAAGATTTTACTGACCTCGGGCAAACGTGAAACCCGTCCCCCGTCACGGGTTGGAATCAGCGTGCGGTTTTTGATGCCGATCATCGCCTGACGCGCCTGATGCCTTCTGATCGGCCGAGAGGCCCGCGTGGGCAGCCCTTGAGTGCGCCGATCCAAAGGCGGCCACGGGATCAATCCGGATCAGTTCGATCAAGATCCGAACGATGAGGAGACTCCTTCTTTGCGGACGGCGGCTGATTTGGGAACTCGTCTGCCACGACTTCCGGCGGAAGCAGTATGTGGGCGAGATAGTTTTTCCGGTAGAGCTCGCGAAGACGTTCTTTTTGTTCGGGTGTCGTTGGCTTCATAGTTTTGATTTTTCTGTATAGTGCATTGGAGGTTCTGTGATGCGTGCTAAAGCAGCATCGCGATCTCGTTTACGATGGTGGCGTCTGACAGAAGCTTTGGCCGGTGGGCCAGTGCTAGATTTACCAAGTTACGCGCGGAATCGGCGGCTGCCTCGGCGCATGTTTTCAGCTCACGCATTCCGTTTTGGATGAGTTTCTCGGCCTCGGTGATTTTTGCCTGTGGCTTCATACGTCACCTCCGGCAGCCGGCTCTGCGTCGCGCTCGGCACAGGACTCCTTCACCCAGTCTTCGAAAACGTGTTCGTAGTGGAACGAAAGCTCGCGGTAAAAGGATGACGAGATGTCCGTGAAGTGGCGGAGGCTTTCGTAGTCGGAACCGCTATCGGCGTTCATGTTGTTGTAGCCGAGGGAAAGCCCCCCGCCCCAATCAAGTTCATGCAGACTCCCGTCGTCGAACTGCCGGACGAGTTCCGCGAGCGTGAGTGGGAGCAGCGAAGTCGAGATCGGCAAAGTGAACTGCCCCTCGTACTCGTCGATTACTCGGTAGCAAATTCCATCTGGCGAAGGGCGAGCACGAAGACTGACAACATCACTCGTAGTGGACTGCAGGCAAATTCGGGCGATCTCGACCTCGCCGACCAGATAATGCGGCAAGTATTCACCGCCCATGAAGCTAGGGTGAATGCGCCCAAGCCGCAGTTTTGATTCTTCATCAGGCTCATCCTTCAGGAGAGCGCCATCCAACTCCTCCAAACGACCGGCATTCCAGTAGTCCGTGATCATTCGTCGACGATTCTCACCTGTGACGTTACGAAGTATGGCCGACAACGGGTCGGCGTCCTCCCAATATGACTGCGGGCGAAAACCATATCTGATGCGCGCGTATTTTTTCATGGTGTATCAACCAACCCAACACGCACCACGAACAACTTTGGTTGCCGAACGTCGGTAACCCACATCGATTTGACCACCGCGGCCCGTGAAAGGCTCGGTTGGTGACGCCCGGTGAACGGGAGTCGTCGTGATGCTAACCTGGGAAGGAACGGCAGTAAAAATCGTGCATAGCGGCGACGGATGCAAACGGGATCACCGTCATAACCACCCTCGTCCCACCGTGCGCTGGTTCGATCCGGCCAACACAAAACGTATAAAGGAAATCGCCCGGAAGCCCGCAACGCGTTGCGACTTGACCCCGAGAGATTCGGAGCACTGCATGTTCAACACGCTCACTGTGATGATTGCCCCAAAAACGGCAAGCCGAGTCTCGAGTAGCGCCCGAGATCCTCCTTTTCGTCGCAACCGTTCCCCACTCTAG
>SXGR01442693.1_pt1 | contig 24431 bp, 24 predicted proteins | sample 3174711 | NCBI WGS metagenome assembly SXGR01 (sample SAMN11356860, study PRJNA531348) | freshwater metagenome | isolation source: freshwater sample F1-60 | place: China: Fuxian Lake, Yuxi | collected 2017-12-25
AAGCGCTCCCACGCTTCGGTGAATGCGATGTACGCGAGGCCCTTCGGATGACCGAGGATTTCGCCATTCGAAGGTGCTGCCGCGACCATCATGAGAGTCGCAGCGCGGCCATCATGCGCGCGATCTCGTTGGCATCACCGTCGTCCTGCGCGGCGAGATGACCGGCGACCCGTTCACGATCCGCGGCGCCGTGCTTCTGGCTCAGTCGCGTCACGCCCTCGATGCGATCGATGCGAAAGCTGAACGAGCGGATCATCGGCAGAAGCGTCGCCACCCTGCCCTCGGGCGCATCCTGCAGCGTCCAGGGGGATTCGTTGATGCGCTCCATGACCGCGATCGTGCGCGCGAGCACGCGCCGGTTGTCCTCCAGATCGTCGATCGGCGTGAGCTTGCCCCGCACCTGCGCGGCGACGTAATTCCAGGTTGGCACCTGCGGCATATCGACGTACCAGCGCGAGGAAACATAGGCATTGGGGCCGGAGAACACCGCGAGTGCGTACATGTCCCCCTGCAGCGCTGCGGAATGCGCATTGCGACGAGCGAGGTGGCCGACCAGCACGTCACGCGAATCGTCGGTCTCGTACACCAGTGGTAACGAGGTGGCGTGCACGCCTTCCGCCGAGTTGGTGACCAGCAGCGCGAATGGATAGCGGCTCACGATCGCGTGCGGGTCGTCGGCAGGAAACGGCACAGGAGCAAACAGGGATGGCATCGGACCTGCGCCTCATTCGTTGCGCAGGTCTCGGGCGACCCGGAACCCAAGCGTGAAATACCTGCCGGTCTCGACGCCCCGCAGTCGATAGGTCGAGCGCAGCATCGCCGCCGCATCGCCCCAGGAGCCACCGCGCGTGGAACGCTTGTGGTCGTAGGAGCAGTTCGACAGTCGCGGTGTGCCGTCGGCTGGCGCACCACGATAGCCTGCGACGTAGCAATCCTGCAACCACTCCCAGACGTTACCGTGCAGGTCGAACACGCCGAACGGATTGGCAGCGAAGCTGCCGACGGGCGCCGTATAGTCCCAGATATCCTTGCCTTCAGTGCTGCCACCGCAGCACTTCCCACGCCCATGATTCGCGAGCTCGTGCGTGAATCGCCTGATGCCATCCACGCTGGCAAGATACTCCCACTCCGCTTCGCTCGGCAGCCGGTACCGCAGGCCGGTCAGCTTGCTGAGCCAGTTGACGTAGGCCTGCGCGTCCAGCCAGCTCACGCACACGACGGGATGATCATCCTTCTGCGTGAATCCCGGCGTGCGCCAGGTGACGCCGATGGTCTCCGTCCATTTGCCGCTGGTGTAGTCGTTGCACGCAACGCCGGTGTCGTAGCCGGTCGCAGCGAGGAAGCGCGCGAACTCGCCGCGTGTCACTTCGTATGTGCCTACGGCGAAATCCTTCGCCAGTGTCACTTCGTGAACCGGACGCTCGTCCGCTGAAGTGTCCGGGGCCGAATCCGCGCCTCCCATCTGGAAGGTCGCCCGCGCGATCACACGCATGCGGGGACACTGTGCGCAGTCGCGAAATTCGCTGCCGATCTGAGTCACGGGCTGGTCCAGCCCGCGGCTGGCCAGGGGAAAGCGCGAGGCACAGGCGCCACGTTCCGCGCGTGCATAGTCGGCGGGCGTCAGCCGCCCCATCTGTGCATTGGCTCCGAACGCATGCCCGACGAGCTCGTAGTACATCTGGCAGCGCGATTCGAGCGACGGCATTCGTCGATCGCCGCGCATCGCGCGCAGCACCGAGTCGATCGATTCGATTCCCGTGGCGTGCCGTATTCCGCCATCGGCTGACGAATCGAACACCAGAAACCGTCCGCCGCCGGGGGCGCCGTTCCACTCCTGCCATGGCAGGCGCGTGTTCGTCGCGCCCTTGCCCGGATTGCCATCGCGCGCGAACGCGGCCCAGTAATCCATCATCGCGTCGGACAATGCATCGAAGCTACGCTGCGCATCGGCCGGCAGGGGAATGTTCGGCGTGCCGAAGATGAACGGCACGTTTATCTCGTGCGTCGAGCGGACGGTGGTATCGGCGAAGCGCAGCGTGGGCGTCCGTTCCTGCTCATCCCAGTCGAAACGATACGCGTACACGGGTTGGTACTTCGACAAGGCGCGCGCCGGCCCATCCACCGAGTCCGCCTTCCACAGTCGGCCGAGATACTCAATGGCAACGTCGAACTTCTCGGGCTCCCTGCGACGGAAATAGCCTGTGCCGAGTTTGTCCGTGAAGTGCGGGTTGTACATGGCGAGTCCCACCATGTCCTCGTCGCGGTTGGTGCCCAGGATCAGCGGTACTCGGTTCACCTGGCCGCGGGCCGCAAGCACCGCGAATGATTCTCTCGGGATCACGACGCCATCGCGGAACAGTCCCGGCAGGTAACGCTGCTGACCGACGGGACGCCCGCTCGCCGCGAAACGCGCGAACAGCGAACGCTCCGCGCGCAGGAAATCCGCGTAGCTCTTCGCGCGCAGGAAAGCTTCGATCTCGGTGCGCGGCGTCGCAGCGACGTGCGCTTTGATCGCCACGCGATCTGCCACGATTCCGTCGTCGAGCAGCAGCTGCCCGAGCAGCTCGCTTGAGCTCTTTATGACGCCCGGATCCCTGTCGTCGGCATAGTTCGTCGCCTGCGACACGGTGTAGAACGGCAGGTTGCCACTTTGTATCACCGCGCGCTGGAACAGGCCGGTTGCCTGGCGCGATGCGAGGAGAGCGAACGTGTTCCAGCCACCCGCCGATTCGCCGACGAGCGTCACTCGCGCCGCATCTCCTCCGAACGCGGCGATGTTTGCTTTCACCCAGCGCAGGGCCTCGATCTGGTCGAGAAGCGCGAAGTTGCCTGAACGATCCTCAGGCGTCGCATCGGGCCCGGCGAGCGCGGGATGCATGAACCAGCCGAACACGCCGAGCCTGAAGTTCAGCGTCACGACGATCAGGTTGCGCGATGCCGCGAGCTTTGCGCCATCGTATGCGGAGCCGGACCGCGCGACGTTCGCGCCCGGGTGCAGCCACACGATCACTGGCAGACGCCCGGCACCGGTCGGGATCTCCGCTGGCTTGAACGTCGGCGAATACACATTCAGGAACAGGCAGTCTTCGCTGCCGAGACTCGTGAGATCCGCGCCGCTCGCATCGTCTACCTGCGAACAGACCGCGCCCGCTCGTGACGCATCGAGCACGCCCTGCCACCCCTTCGCGGGGCGCGGGGCGCGCCATCGAAACTCGCCAACGGGCGCTTCCGCGTAACGGATTCCCTTCCAGGCCAGCGCGCTGTGCTCGGCGGCGATGCCTGCCATGTCTCCCGAGGGAGTATGACGCAGCGTCACCGATTCGACGGCGGCACTCCCCAACCTGGCCTGCAGACTGCCTAGCAGCAACAGCAGTGAGTGAACCGCGAAGCGCCTGGTGCTTGCCCTCATTCGGAGGATCATAGGATCCTCGTCCTTCGAATCAAGTTGCCTAGCAAGCACGCCGTGGTGCGCTTCGGGCACCGCACTCGCTCTCACCGGCGAACGCCCTTTTGTCACCACTGCCCCCCGGCTTCGATGGTTGAATGGCGCATGCCGCACCGCTCCGCGCCTGTCTGCGTGCTGATGACACTGTTCTGCTGCGCCTGCCTAGCAGGCGAGGAGCGCGACGATCAGTCGGCATTGCAACCCGTTGTGAATGCCACCGATCGCGACTTCAGGTTCGACTGGCCAACTATTCTCGTTGGCACAGGGGAATATCAGGAAGGACCGACCGGTCTCACCGTCATCCGCTTCGCCAAACGAGTTCATGGCGCAGTCGACGTGCGTGGCGGCGGACCGGGCACCGTGAACACGGACTATCTGCGCCTCGGGTATGACGTTCCCGAGCTCGACGCAGTGGTGTTTGCCGGCGGCTCATTCTATGGCCTCGAAGCCACGACGGCGGTGAACACTGCATTGAAAGACGATCGCTTGCGTGATGGCGACTGGGACAACATCGGATTCACGGTCGGCGCGATCATCTACGACTTCGGCGACCGCAGGCTGAACGAGATCTACCCGGACAAGCGACTTGCCCAGGCAGCGCACCGTGCTGCGCGGCCGGGCGTGTTCCCGCTCGGCGCCCACGGTGCGGGCCGGTTCACCCAGACCGGCAGCCTCTTCAAATGCAATGCCCACTCGGGACAAGGCGCCGCCTTTCGCCAGATCGGTGAGCTGAAGATAGCGGCATTCGTGGTCGTGAACGCCATCGGCGTCGTCACGAAACGTGATGGTTCCGTCGCCGCCTGTTACGGCGACGAAAGCTGGCCGCGCGATCTGAAGACCAGTTGGCTGCTCGCAACTTATCCGACGAGTCGCAAGCAAACACCGCCCGACGGGAAACGCAATACCACAATCAGTCTCGTGGTAACCAACCAGAAGTTGGCGCGCGCGCAGCTCGAGCGACTCGCGACCCATGTTCACACCTCGATGAGCCGCGCCATTCAACCCTTTGCGACGGAGTTCGATGGCGATGTGCTGTATGCCGTATCGACCGACGAACTGGCTCGACCGGTCGATGAATCGCAGACGACGAACGTCGACCTCGATGTCACGGCAGCCGAAGTGATGTGGGATGCCGTGCTCGCCTCCGTGCCGGCGCAGCCGCAGCCAGGTGTTGCGGGATCGGGCCCCATGCCGACGGCGCGCGATGTGCAACAACTAGTGGGTCAGTATTTCTTCAGCCGGCAGGTGAGCCTGGCGGTCACGGTTGACGGCGGCAGACTGTACGCACAGGCAAACGGCAGCCGCGATGCGTACGCAATCCCGCGTCAACGGCGCATTGAGCTGGCTCCGCTGTCCGCGCGGCGGTTCCACGTGCCTGGGCGTTATCCGCTGGTGCTCGAGTTCGGCGAGGATCACCGACTGCTCATCAATCCGGGGCGCTGGCAACAAATGGGCATTCGCGTCGGGCCTGCCACGCAACCAAAGCCAGAGTGAGCAGCGCGCCGGTTGCGCTGGCCAGCCAGTCGGAACGATTTGCTCCGATCCCGATTCGCACAGCAACCACCAGCGCATCGCGCAGCGTTGGATTCGCACCCGGATTGATGATCCATTACACATCCGGCTGAATCGCGAACCAAGAAGCAAGCGCGCGGCGATAGGTCAGCTCCATCGCCGTCTCGTGCGATGCCGTGCGATCGCCGGCAGCTTTCTGGGCCCGTCGAAGTGCGGCGCTCGTGCGTGATTGCGTCACACCCAATCCCAACGACTCGCCCACGCCGGTGGCGAACGGCTGTCGCACGACTATGCCGACCTGCAGATTCGTGGCGAAATCGCGCACCGCGCCGGAGGCGAAGCCGACGCGTGCTAACGCATCGACGTCAAGACGGTCGTGCCAGTGTTGCAGCAAACCGATCTCACCGAGCGCATAGGCGCCGCCACTGGTGCCCGTGCGTTCCTGAGCCGCGCTGCGGAGCTCGACATCGAGGCGCTTCACAGGCTGCGAGTAATGCCACGCGCCGAGCGCAAGCTTGTTCAACGTACTGGTGCTTCCCTGCAGTTCGATGGCCGCCAGCACTCCGTCGCTACCGCCGAGATGAAACGATCGTGATTGCGGATCTCCGGGATCACCATCGAGCAGCGCCAGCAACAGTTCTGAACTCTCGCTCACCTGAAACGCGAGGCGGAGCACGAGACCGGGCGCTGGAAATATCGAGGGGCCATTGCGACCGGTCTAACCCAGATCATGTCCAACACCGAAACTCGAATTCACGAAGAGCGATCGCGCGTCGCTGGTGTCGAATTTTGCGTTGAGATCGTGGAGCCCGGCACGTAAAGAATCGAGCGCGCCCCCTGGTCGCCAGTCCACCCATGCTTCATATATCCGCAAAACACGCGGTGCGTCGATGTTGGAGGCCGTCTGGGCGTCACCTGCGTAGCGATCTGAGAACGTGGCCGAGTTGTTGTACAAGGCATTCGCATATGCCCACAAACCTTCGAGTGCGCCGCCCTGCGTCTGATCGAACTCGAAGGTCAGCTCTCCTTGTTCAAGATACGTACCGCCGGTCTCGAGCCCGCCGCGCACGGAGCGCATGAGGTCCCCGGTATAGGATGCAGCAATCGTTCGTGTGGGTCCCTCAGCACCAAATGTCGCCTCAGTACAGCAACCCCAGACGATCACCGCCAACGCCGGCGTTGCGTAACCTGCGGCACGGATCATGATGAGCTCGCTCTGCGCCGCGCGAACCAGAGACGTATTCGATACATACCGAGCAGCAAGAGCAGAAAGCCAGAGCCGAACGGGAATAGCTGTCCGGCAGTTCCGCCGAGGCTCCCGGCGTAAAGCGGATAGAGACCATCGACTGGGGAACGAATGGTGATCGCGATCGTGGGGTCGTAGCGCTGCAGAATGCGGCCATCGATGACGCTCAGGTACAGCGTCGTTGCGCCGTTGACACGTGGCGACCCGACCCGACTGTAAAATCTCACCTGATACCACGGCGCGCTCTCGTTCGGCATCGACAACGCGGTGATGTTCGCCCCGGGATATGCGGCCGACGCGAACTCCAGCGCGTGGCCCGAACCCAAGCGGCGCAGCTCGGATTTTTTGGCGGTGGCAGGCGGTGGGTTCCGGCCCAGCCCTAGACAGCGTCGCGATGAAGGAGACCCAGGCCTGCGTCGGCAATGCAGATAGCCGAGCCCCATTGTATTCCTATCACCGACCAGCGAAGCCCCGGTTCTTGAAGGAGCAAGCGATCGACGTCCGCTACGTTGACCTGCTGGCATTCTTCGGACCGCGGATTGCTTAGGAGATAGCCTCATTGACCGGCCCCGATAATTCGAGCCACTAGGTCGGTGAGTTTGCGACCCCTGTTGATCTCGACCGCATTGCAAATTCCCGTGGCGTTAGACCATCGAGAGAACGGTGAGGCCGATGTTCATTGTAATCCCATCTCCATGCATCAATTTTGTATTTCGCATCGTCCACGGATTCGAACCAGTGTGCGTTCAAGCACTCTTCTCGGAACTTTCCGTTGAAGGATTCCACGATCGCGTTGTCCGTGGGTTTGCCTCGACGATTGAAGTCGATCGGCACCTGGTGGCTGTAGGCCCATAGATCGATCTGGCCACCGGAGAACTCCGATCCGTTATCACAGGAAATCCTCCGAGGCAGTCCGCGCTCGAACTGCAGCTGCTTCAAGACGCTGACAACATGCTCGGCCCGCAGACTGAAGCCCACTTCTATCGCCAAACATTCCCGTGTGAATAGGTCGACCACGGTCAATGTTCTGATTTTCCGACCATCGGCTAACTGATCTGCCACGAAGTCCATGCCCCAGACATCATTGGGGCCGGCCGCTGGCTGCTTCACCACGCGATGAACGGCCGAGACGTGCCGCCAGGGTCGTTTACGTCGCAAACCCAGGTTTTCCTCGCAATAAACGCGATAGAACCTCTGCTTGCCAACGTCCCAACCTTCCCGCCGCAACAGCATGTAAATGCGTCGATATCCGAACCGCAGGCGTGCGTGAGCGAGTTCGCGCATGCGTTGCCGCAGCGCTGTCAGCGGGTCCATCCGACTGCGGTAGTAGTACATCGACCGATGCAGCATCACACAGCGGCACGCTTGCCTATGACCCACTTCGTAGCGGTTCATCAGGTAGTTCACCATCTCGCGCTTCTTGACGGGCTTCAGAATTGTCTTTGGAGAACGTCCTGCAGCATCGCCTTATCGAGCGACAGATCTGCGACGAGACGTTTGAGCTTGACGTTTTCCTCCCGCAACTCCTTGAGCTCGCGGGCCTCAGACGGCTCCATGCTGCCGTACACTTTGCGCCAGCGATAGAAGCTCTGCTCCGATACACCATGCATCCTGCATAGCTCCTGGACCGGCGTGCCCAACTCTGCCTGCTTCAAGATCCCCGTGATCTGCTCGACCGAAAATCGCTTTCTCTTCACGACAAAACCTCCGGTTTCTTAAACCCGATTTTGTCGCAAACTTCACCGTCCGGATGGTCCGATCTATCCGAGGCCGGTAAACGTCAGATTGAGCCGCAAGCGCGCGCACGATTTCCTGCCCGCCGGCGCTCGACAGGTCCGCGCATATCGAGCGCTTGCCACGATTGGTGGCGAGGAAGTATGCCGACTCGCGCACGCCCTGCGGCCCATCGAGAAAGGGCGGACCCCAGCTGCGTGTGTCGTCGCCGCCATTGGGCCGCTCCACCTTGATAATCTCTGCTCCTCGGTCGCCGAGCAACTGGGTCGCCCAGGGGCCGGCCAGAATGCGGGTGAGATCCAGGACGCGGACGCCCGCGAGAGCACCGCCTGCCATCAACTGAACGCCGGGATGCCGATCTGCGCGCGCCCGAGTATCAGCGCATGAACGTCGTGAGTTCCTTCGTAGGTATTCACTGCCTCCAGATTGCACAGATGCCACATCACGTGAAACTCGTCGGCAATACCATTGCCGCCATGCTCCGGTGGCAGTGTGGCTCCCAGGAATCCCGGGGTACCGAGTTCGCGCACGATGGCGATGTCGAAGGTGCCACTGCGATTCGCATGCACGATGCGCGGCGCAAGCTCGCCGCGCGCGTACTCGCGGGCGCTGTCGCGTATCGCGCGTTCGTCATCGCTCAGCAGGCCTTCCAGCTGCAGGGGATCGGCCTAGTCGAACTGGATGCGCTCACTCATCGGCCGCAAACCCCGAGCTGGGACCAGTGACCTGGATTGAAGAGCAGACGGTCGGGTGTCGCGAAACTCAGGGTGACTGGGTAACGGCCGGGAACGAAGAATTCAGTCGCGCCGAGCGTCCGCGGCTTGGGGCCAACCGATAGAGCCATGTGTCTTCGCCGGCAGGAAACGTGCGACCGAGCTTCGCCCGATGGTTTTTCGGTTGCCGGATTCACGGTTTCAAATTCGCGCACGCCAACCAGATGGACCCAGCGACCATCTATGGAGAACTGTCGGCGCTCGTACTTCAACACGATGCGCCGCTGCCGGGACGCCGCTTGACCCAAGCGCGTCGCAAGCCGATCGTGATTATCGCCATCAGCAGGCAGCCGATGAGCAACACGGCACTCCGCAGCGGCGCGCCGCCCTGCTGCCCCGTGTGCAGCGGATACAATAGATCGATGAACCACCGCCCGCGCGAAGCGCTGGACGCGGGATGGTCGCCCACCACCTGACCCGTCGTGGCATCAATTAACACGGTGGTGGTACCCCAGATCCGTGCCCGCTCCTCGGGTCCACGCAGCCGCACCCGGTACCAGGGCGCGTCGCGCTGCGGAAGAACCAGCGCCGTCAGCGCCGCATCCTCGTGCGCCGCAAAGGCAGTGGTGAGCACTGCGGCAAGGCCGACCCGGCGAGAATCCTCAGCAGACACATTCATTGTGGTCGGCTCGACGAGCTCTGTTCCCAGCCAATGCTCGAGCTCGGACCGGAATGCGAGTGCGATGCCGCAGGTTACGAGAACCGCGAGCGGGAGGATCGTCCACAGGCCGATGCTGCGGTGCCAGCGCAGTGAATCCGCGACGTGGCGGCCTGAGACAAACAGAACATCGCGCCATCGCTGTGCGCGAGGCCAAGCGAGCCTGAGGCCGGCGAATAGATTGGCGAGGAGCACGACGCCGCTGCCCGCGACGATCAGTTCCCCGCTACGTCCGCCAAACAGCGAGGTGTGCATTGTCGTCAGTGCGTTGAAGAAGCCTCCGGCCGAGGACAGCATGCCGTCAGGCTCGTCGCGCAGCGTGTTGCCAGCGCCGTCAACGCGCATGGTGCGGTCCACTCCGCGAACATCAGCGTAGTAAATGTCGAAGCGATTGGCGGCGGATCCTGAGGTCCAGACCGAAGACACACTACCCTTTGCGGCACCGATCGAGCTCACGCGATCCTGCAGCCCTTGCACATCCAATGCCTTGGCAGGGCCTTCGAGCAGCGCATCGTCGAGCTCCCAGCGGAACACCAGCAGGACACCTGTGAGAGCCTGGAAGGCCCAGAACACACCCAGTGCGATTCCAATCAAGCGATGTAGCGTTCGCAGCCGCATTGCTCACTCAGTTTGGGCGCGGCGGGCCCTGTCGGCCATTCGAGGCTCGGTGGACATGGAGGTAGTCTCACTCATCCGCTACACCGTACAGTTGCGAAGACTGCGGCCCGCGGTGAGCTAATGTCACCACTGCTGCCGAGGGTGCCTACACAGGTCCACCCGGTGCGGCCGACTCACCGCGCTTCCGGCTCAACGCGCGCAAGACGCCCGCCGAGCGCAGCATTGCCAGGGCCGCGTACAGGACCGCGGCGACTACTATCCAGCGCAGGATATACAGCGGCATCGAACGCACCAGGAATGCCGCCACCAGCACGCCGACGATGCCGCCACCGATGAGCCCTAGCGCAGGGCCCAGCGCGTAACTGCGCGCATCGATGAAGCGCAGGCTCGCGGTCGTCTGCACGAACGCACAGGCGCCCATCATCATCGGAAACGCGGTCAGCGGATGCATGCCGAGCAGCGCGAGAGTGACCATGCATGGCGCGTACAGGCCGAAACCGGCGGTCATCAAGGCGCCGAATACACCTAGCGCGAGAATCGCGACAGCGAAGCGCCAGCCCTGCAAACCCGTTGAGCTGCCGCCGCCTGGCAATAACTCGAGATTCGACAGCGAGAAAGTTATCGCCGCAATGAGCAGAATCGTGCCGAGCACGATCCGCAGCGTTCGTAGCGGCAGCCGCACGACCAACCGCGCACCGAGCCACGCACCTGCGGTCGCCGCAGCAATCCCGGACACCAGCAGCACCGGATCGATGACAACTGCCGAGATGAAGATGAACGCGGCCAGTATGGTCGGTGGTGCGTGCCCGATGTTGAGTGTCCCGGGTATTCGATCGTCCGGTACCAATCGCCAGATCTTGAAGATCGCGGTGGTCGGCGCGAACGAGCCGATGCCGAGTGTGTCAAAAAAATTCGTGACAAAACCGATCCCGTACTCGCGGGTTTGTGGCCGCCTGTGCAGTGGGTCGCCAGCGGCTCCCCGAGCACGCTCGGTGCGCCACCAATAGAAGCCACTCCAGGATGCGAGCAACGAGAGGAGCAGCAGCAGCAGAGTTCTCATGGGATATGAAGGTCGGCGATCATGTAGACAAAATTGGTACCATCGCCGTCGTTCTGCGCCGGTAGCTGTTGCGCAACACGCTGTCCGTCCACTGCCGCGTGCTTCTGGCTCAGACGGATGACTCCCTCCAAGCGTTCGATACGCAGGCTGAACGATCGAATCATGCTGAGACTCGCGAGATCCGTGCCGCTGTCGTCATCAACCTGCGAGCAGACCGAGCCCGTGTGTGAAGCGTCGAACAAGCCTTGCAAGTTCTGCGCGTTACACGGCGCAGGCCAGCGATATGGACCCACCGGCGCCTCAGCGTAGCGGATGCCCTTTCACGCGAGCGAACCATGATCCGTCGCGATCCCGGAAATGGCTCCGGCAGGCGTGTACCGCAGCGTGACCGAGTGCTCCGCCGCGCCTGAGTGCTGGCACGCGAGGCTGCCGAACGACACCAGCAACGAGCGAATTGCATGGCGCATGACGCTGCTTTCATTTGCCGATCATAGGTTCGCAATTTGGGAATCTAGTTGCGTTGCGCGGGCACCGTGGTGCGCCGGAAGCACCGCAGCCGCGTTGCAATTCGTTTGTCGTTCTATCGTAACGATCCCAACGATGCTCAGCGGTTTCCGCCGGAGTGCTTAGCAAAACCACCATGCCGGGGACTAGGATGCAATCCGACGCGACACTCCAGAAATCATGCGACCTCTTTAGAATTCTCGACTGGTCGGATTCTCCCAGCCGGCGCTATAGCATGAATGCTGCTCATTCCTTTTACTGGAGTTGCGATGTCGAGAGGAGACCTTGAATCTCACAACTCCAGAAGAATTGGTTGGCTACGTGCCGCCGTACTGGGCGCCAACGACAGCACAATATCGGTGGCAACCCTTGTAGTGACCGCACAGGAGCCTTAAGACGGCCATCCAGAAGACTTGTGGGCAGGCGTCGCCAACTGACCAGCTTTCCGAGCGAACCGGCTTCCAATGTTGCTCGGCCAATTCTTGTGAAACCGTGGGTGAATCCGCGTGTTAGGCTTTACAATGTTAACTACGATTCTACGCCGGTCGGTCAATTGCCGGCGCCTGTCCACAGGTGTTCTACGCCGCGCGATGCGATGATTGACAATCCAGTTGTACGACAGCGCTGGATGATTGCAGACCACAAAGATCCTGGGCCCAGGCTCCCAGCGCTGCGCGCATTTCCTTGACGTAGCCATAGCGATTGTAAATTGCCGTTACCCCATGATCCGAGTGCCCTAAGACGCGCTTAATGGTTTGTTCCCCCGCAACGCCGAGTTGCTCCGCCAATCGGGTGGCCACCGTTCGACGGAGATCGTGCGGACTCCACCGCAGCATGTCCCGATCACCAGTCAGTGCGCAAATGGCCGACATCATGCGGCGCTGTGCCTTCGGCCAACCTGCCAGCGGCTTCTCACCGCCTGTGCCGCTGAAAATGTAGTCACCTCGGCGTCCGTGGTGCGTCTGACCAACCTGCGTCAGTATTGCGACCGCCTGTTGCACCAATGGCACGACGTGAACGTGATCGGTTTTGTACGCTTCCGCTGGGATCACCGCTAAAGACTGCTTGAAATCGATCCAAGGCCAGCGACTGGCGGACCACTCGCCCGGCCGGCAGCCGGTGAGCAGGATCAATTGGTAAACCGGTCCAAACGGATACCCCAAGGAGGATGCCGCCGCCCAAACAACCTTGGCCTCCTCCAACGACAGGACGCGATCCCGACGCCGTTTCTTCGGGAGATTGTCCATCATGTACGCGATCGGGTTATCCGCGCGTTTCAGCAACTCCTCCCGAATGGCCCAGTTGTACAACTTGCGCAGGACGCTGACCACGGTCCGCGCAGCCTCTTGGCCACCGCGGGGACGCTTGGTGGGAGTCCTGTCGCCAGACACTCGGATCAACACCTTCTTGATCAAAGTTCGAACTTGATCCCGCGTCAGCGCGTCCGCCAAGATGTCGCCGATGTTGGGAATCACATGAACCCGCAGCGCGCACTCATACCGCCAGGCTGCGCGCAGGCGTTTCATCGCCACGTAGTCCACGAGAAATTGTTCCGCGAGCGCGGCCACGGTCAAACCGCCCGCAGTCGCAGCTGCCTGCAACCGGACCAAGGGACTCACACCTTTGTTGGCGCTGTCCAAATGCGCATTGGCTAAGGATCGCGCGGCTTCGAGCGACACCTCGGGATAATTACCCAACGAGATCCGTCGCTTCTGCCCCTTTCGCGCATGACCCCGATTGGTCACACCGCCTTCGCCCACGACCCGAAACACCAGCGCCCAGGTCGCACCGCGTGTCCGGCCGAGGCGCAACGTCAGGCCCGCAACGGCGCCATCGGCCAAGTCGATCCTTCGTTCGCGACTCCGGGTGAGCGCCGCCCGGATGGCCGTATCTGTCAGTCGTTTCATGCTAGCGTAACCTTCTGGGGTGTCACCTAACAAAGCTGGGGTGTCAGTTGGGGTGTCAATTATGCGCGGTTTGGGGCGCAGATGCACGAACCGCAATGAACGACTATTTGCACGAAACGCCTATATTTATAGGCTTTTACGAACTTGAGCGAACTTCGGCGAACGTCTCGGGCTCAAATTCGGGACGTAGGAGTCGGAGGTTCAAATCCTCTCATCCCGACCATCTCCCGCCCAAGGAAAACAACCAGTTAGCGTGACTGAAGTATTGTCCGAGTAGAACACTCGGGACTATTCTACTTTTCACCCGCTTAAACGCTTGGAAAGCACGGGACCACGCTGTGGAACTCGAACAACTACTCACCACCTTTTTGCTCAGCTTTGTGAGCGTCGCGGCACTTTCTTTCTTTGCTCGCTGCCAAATCAAGGACAAGCCCGAGACGGACGACGACGCAGTTCTTGAACGTAATGCCAGCGCATACAAGGTCGTCTCGGGACTTTTTCTTGGCAGCCTGATCATCCCGACCTCCTTACTACTACCTGTTCGGAGTCGATGACAACGAAGCGTGGCCAGCGCTGACGGGCTTTCTTCTGTCAGCCATCCTTCCAATCGGCTACCTTGGTTTGCGAGAGCTTCGCGGTGGCCCGGGCCTCAACGAATTCCTGCGCTATAACGAACTGAAAGACGGCTGGCCGAGGAAGTGGCAGATTGCGGTGTTTTACGTCTGGCTCGCCTTTGTTGCCGGAGCGATCGTCGTTGTGGCGTTGATGGATTAGCTCCTCCCGACCATCTCCCGCCCAAAGAAAATAATGAGCGTTTGTCGCAATCATGACTGAACGAGGCACCCAACTCGTAGAACGTTTCTACGCCGAAATCTGGAACCGACACGAAAAATCGGCGATCCTAAAACTACTCTGCGCCGATTTCACTTTTCGCAGCTCGCTCGGACCCAGCAAAGTTGATCGCGAAGAGCTTGCGAGTTATGTCGATTTCGTTCATGACGCACTCGGCGGCTATCGCTGCGACATTCAGGACGTGGTGGTCGGTGATCACAGAGCCCTCGCCAAGATGCTGTTCTCTGGAATACATCGCAAGACATTTTTAGACTACGAACCGACTTCACTGCGGGTCGAGTGGGCAGGCGCTGCGCTTTTCACTTTTAAAGAAGGGATGATTTCCTATCTTTGGATACTTCGTGATTTATAGGGTCTACATCAACTATTGACACGAAATTGCGAGACTTGAATTGCTCCGGCAGTTGATCTTCATTGAAGGCGCGGGCAAGTACGATCAAATGGATTGTCTTGTCGACGGCGTCTGCGCGAGCAGCGTGCAATGCCCAAAGCAAGGGATCATCCCGCACGACATGCTGCACGTCGTCGTCGAAACTATGCTGACACGTCGCGGCTTCACCATCCGAACGATCGAAGGCGATCCCAGCGGGTTTCGCTTGACGTCCACCGTCGAGAGCGATGGCGTCAAACGCCTGGTGGAGGTCTTGCAGGCCGACGGTTCGGCAGACTGGACGAGTGCCGCCTCTGCGCTAGTGGATCTTTCCCGGGTCTCCTGCGAAGCGCGGCACTAGGCACCGCTGCCGATCGGCAAGCAGGAGATTCTTGCGCTGCGCGAGCGCGCTCGGCAAATGACAGCGGAGTGGCACTCCGTCAGGTTTGGCGAGTCGATCCGAGTACCATTTGACATCCGACTTGACGCTGCGATCCCGAATTCGACCTATCTCTGAGCAAACCGTACCCCACTCGATCACCCCCACGCGCGCGCGCTGGTACAAGCCGATGTGGATCGCCGCCGCGGCTCTGCTGCCGCTGTCGGACGTGGCCATGCTTTTGGTCAATGAGGTCAACTGGGGTCCGCTTGACCTCGTGGTGCTTGCGGCGATGCCCGCCGCCGTCTGCGGTCCCATCGATGTCGCGAGTCGCCGTTCCTTGAGAGCCGCCGCTTTCTCGCCGGCGTCGTCATCGCCCTCATCGGCATATTCCTCATGGTGTTTGCCAACATCGCGGTCGGCATCGTCGGCGGCGAAGACAATCCCATTAATTTGTTTTTTTATACTGATTCCGATCATCCGACTCGCCGGTACCGTGTTCGCGCACGTCCGCGCCGCCGGCATGGCGCGCAGCCTCGAGATCATGGCGGTGGTGCAAGCAGGTACGCCGCTGATCGCCTGGCCAGGTGCAAAAACCGTGAAACTGCTGGCGATGACGTTCTTCGCTGCGATCTGGCTGGCGGCCGCGCGCATGCTGCGTACCGCAGACTGAATCCTTACTAGCCTGCTTCGATACCGAGTGTCTGCATTCTTTGCAGGACGCCGGTCAAGAATTCCAGCGCCTCGCGCTGTAGGATCGATCGCACCTCTGGCGGATCCCTGATGACCGCGCCGTGCTGCACGAGCGGGTACGAGAGCTTCAGCAGATGCCTTTCAATGAAATCGGCGATGACTCGCGGCTGACGTCTGCCGTCCCGCCACGCGGCGAGCGCCAGCAAGGCTCGCCACTCGAAATCGACGCCACCACCCGTGACCGACGAAGCCAAGGTGGTCAGATAGGGATCGGTGAGCGCCCGCCGCAAGAGACGATCATTCAGCTTGTACACTGTGGACCGACGATCGGCTGCGCTGCGTACGGGGCGGTTACGCGGAGCGCGCGATGATTTCTGCGGCGAGATCGGTGCAGTCATGCGATCGCGAATCCAAAGATCGCGACTGAAGCGCTTCGAGGTGGTGGTGCCCGCCTGCCCGAGGTAACGCAACCCGAGCGGTGCCAACGTCCGCTCGATCTCGACTCTGTCGAACGCCTGCCAATCGCGATTGAAATATTCGTGGGCGAGGTAAGCCTTGCGCTGATGACGAATGCGGCGCAGATGCTGCTCGAACTGCGGTTGATCGCGCGCCGGCGGCAGATCGTCCGCGACCATGCGCTGTGCGGCGAGCAGTGCCGCCTCGATGCGCGTCTCGAGCGGTTGCGACGCCAAGGCGGGCTGTGCGACATGGCTCACCAGAAACTCCCGCAGCGGCAAAATGTCCGTCCACGCTTCACGCACGTTATAGGACAGATAAACCACGCCTTGCGACGCCAATCGCTGCTCGATAAATCGGGCGATGCAACGGCGGTTGGCTGGGGAAATCCAGCTCCAAATGCCGTGCATGCCGATGAAGTCGAATTGCGCTAGATCCGTGCGCACGCAGAATTCTGCGAACGACTGCTCGAACACCTGCAGCGGCGCCCCGAGTCCCTGCGTCAGCTCGCGCACCGTGGCGAGATGCTCGGGCAGCAGATCGTTGCCCCACCACTCGCAGTCGCCCGCCACGGCGTGAATGGCGAGACTCAAGCCCTGACCGAAACCGAGCTCACAGGCGACTTCAATCTTTGGTGCACCATAGATACTTGGCGCGTCCTCTGGCGCGCCGGCCTCTAGTGCCTTCCACTGACGCTCGAGGGCGCGCGGGTCGAGCTCGGGGTAGTAGCCGAGTGTGTAAGGCAGCTCGGTGACGTAACCGTCAGCGCCAGGCAATCCGATCGCCCGCAAAGGTGCCTAGATAAAGCCGCCCGCGGAAAGGGAAGGCCACGGTCGCAGCGCCCATCGGCGGACCCTCTTGATCGAACAGCACGCGCGTTTGCAGGGTCTCGGGGTCGACCTCGACGACGTTGAAGCGAAAGCCGCAGTTGCCGCGCTCGATGCGCAAGCATTTCAGCAGATCGAAGATGCCGGCGTGATGCGAAGCCACGAGCAGGCGCCCGTCGCCCGACCAGGTGACGTTGTCGGGCCCGGCGACCGCGGCTTCGCCCACGCGAGCGCCACTTTGCGTATCGACCTTGACGATTTTGTTTTCGAAATAGGCGTTGAGATAGACGTAGCGCTCATCGTCCGACTTCTCGATGCCGTTGGCGTACGCCACCTCGGTGCCGGCAATACGCGAGTAACCGCGGCCCGGGCGCCACTCCCAGGCAAACCCCGGACGGTGCGAGCCGTAGCGCATGCGCAGGCCCGAGAGGATGACGTTCTCGCTGCGATGAAAGCTGTCGGACACCCGGAATCCGCCATCGCGCAGCGCGACCACGTCGTTGGTGGTGGCATCGGGCGGCGCGAGCACGCAGCCGCAGGGTTCGAGGGCGACCATGCGCCCATTGTCGATGACTTCGAAGATTTCGATGGATTCTCGGAGCCCGTGGTTCACCACGTAGAGCGCGTGGCGTCCGTCGGCGAGCCGCTCGAGATCGATGCCGTGCGGCACCAGCCGATCGCCTGCGCCGAGCGCCTTGCACGACGGATCGCCGAGCGCTGCAGACGTCGCAGCCGTCGCAGCGTCATCACTGCTCGCGGCGCTGCGCGGCCAAAGAATTCGTGGTTCGCCGCGACCGCTGCCCGCGGGTTCGGGGTAATAGGCGACCAGCCGACCTTGCCTCGACTCGATCCCGCCCCGCCCCATCTCGCTGATGATGAGCGCCGTACCCGCGGGACTGACCGCGAAGTCCTCGGGGTTTTCGAAGCGGCAATCGAGGATCTCCGCTGTGGTACAGCCGGCCAGCGCCATCGCGGCGAGTATCAGCAAAGCGAGGGTGCGCATCATGCGGGTTGATAGACCTCGATCGGAAATCCATCGGGCGTCGCAAGGACCACGGAGTGAACGGCGCCGAGCCCAGGTGTCTCGATGAGCAGGGGCTCGCGCCGTACCGTCGCGCCTTGTCGCAGGGCGCGCTCGCGCACGAGCGCCACATCGGCCGTCGGAAACGACCAGAGCCCGATCCCGCGATTCTGCAGTCCGAGCCCCTGCGGCGCACGCAAGGCATTTTCTTTGAGCTGCATGACGACGAGGTAGCCCGTGCGCGAGCCAGGCGCGAACCACTGCTGAAAACGCACCCGCGTGCCCTGCGGCAGGCGCATACCACCGTTCGGCCCCTCGCTCTCGAAAGTGAACTCGCGTCGCAGCTCGAGGCCGAGCACCTTGTCGAAAAATTCTCCTGCGGCGGCGGCATCGGCCACGAGCGCACTCGAATAACTCGGGCCGCCGATGTCGAGCGCGGGGTCGATCGGCCCGACGGGCTGCAGATGCGCCCGATCGACACCGAGCACCATGACCTCGTCGGGCGCCACCCAATGGGTCTCGCCGATGTCGTAGGTCGTACCATCGGCGCGCGGGAATGCCATGACGGTGACCCCGGCCGTCGCCGTGAAACCGAGTGCCTCGACGATCGCGTGGCGTCGGTACAGATCGCGCACCGGAAAACCGAAGCCGAGCGGGCCGTCGAATCGGCTGTCGAGCCCGGGTCGTGAAACCGCCCGATTGGCAGGCACGATCACGACGCGCAGGCACAGCGCCTCGGGCACCTCGAGTCTCGTGAAGACGAGTGTTTCGAGCGCTCCGCTGCCACCCACGCCCCAGTGCTCGCGCAACACCGACGCGGCAACCCCGTCGATGATCGAGTGCGTCGGCGTGAGACCGAGTGCACCCTGATAAAAACGACGGATCGCCTGCGGATCAGCGCCCGCGACCGTGATCGCCGCGAGCGGCCCGCACACCACCGCTCGTCCATCATCTCGCGGCATCATCGGATCGGTTGCCATGGCAGAAAACTATCACGAGCCGCGGTGCCAACGTCGACCGCCGAGCGGCTACACTTTCACCTCATGTCGGATCGTCGCGAATTCATCTCCTCTGCCTTGCTGACGGCGGCCTGGGCTGGGGCCGGGCTCGGCGGTTCGGGGCTCGATAACCGCGCCGAAGCCAGCGCCCAAAAACCCGCGCGTGCGCCGCGCTTCAAACGCGATCCCTTCGTGCTCGGTATCGCCTCCGGATACCCGCAAAGCGACGGCATGGTGCTTTGGACCCGTCTCGCGCCCGATCCGATCGCTGCCGACAGCGGCTCCGGGCGTGACGATCTCGAGGTCGTTTACGAAATCGCCGACGACCCCGCGTTTTTGCGCGTGGTGCGAACCGGTAAGACACGATCGGAAGCACGTTACGCGCACACCGTGCATCTCGAAGTGCGCGGACTACCCGCGGGTCGCGAATTCTTTTATCGGTTTCGCGCCGGTGATTTCACGAGCCCAATCGGCCGAACCTGGACTGCCGCTGCGCTCGGTCAAGATATCGCGCGGCTGCGCATCGGAGTGGCGAGCTGCCAGCACTACGAGCAGGGTTATTACCACGCCTACCAGTACATGCTCGAGCGCGGCATCGATCTCATCCTGCATCTCGGCGATTACATCTACGAGGGCAACACGGGCGACCCGGTGCGCCAGCACGATCGTGGCGAGTGTCGCAGTCTCGCCGAGTATCGACGTCGCTACGCCTGGTATCGCACCGACCCGCTGCTGCGCGCCGCGCATGCCGCGTGTCCGTGGCTCGTCACCCACGACGATCACGAGGTCGACAACGATTACGCGGGCGCCCAAGCGGAAAACCCGCGTGAGCAGGCGAATTTTTTGGCTCGGCGTGCCGCCGCCTATCGCGCCTACTGGGAACACATGCCGCTGCCGCGCTCGGCGCTGCCTCGTGGCCCGGACATGCAGCTTTACATGTCGCGCGCACTCGGCGATCTGGTTGCCATACACATGCTCGATGAGCGCCAATATCGCTCGCCGCAGGCCTGCCCCGCGCCACCGCGGCTCGGTGGCTCGCGCGTGTTCATCGACACCTGCCCCAACTGGAACGACCCGTCGCGCACCATGCTCGGTGCCACGCAGGAGAGCTGGGTCGACGCGCAGCTGCGCACCTCGACGGCACGCTGGAACCTCGTTGCACAGGGCGTGGTGATGACGCTGATCGATGAAGACCCGGGGCCGCGTCAGCAGTACTGGAACGACAGCTGGGCAGGATATCCGGCTGCGCGTCAAAGATTGTTGCAATCGGTGGCGAACAGCGGCTGCGCCAACCCGGTGCTGCTCGGCGGGGACATCCACGCCTTCATCGCCGCCGATCAGCGACTGCTGCCGAACGAGGCCTCCTCACCCATCATCGGCAGCGAGCTCGTCACCACCTCCATCAGTTCGGGACCACCGCCGCAAAAGGTGATCGACGCCTATAACCGCAGCGACTCGACCGACGTTTTCTTTGCCGATGGCAGTCACCGAGGTTACCTGCACCTGACCGTGACGCCGGCACGACTCGAGGCCGACCTCGTGGGCTACGACTCGGTGCGCGAGAAACAAGCCGCCGCGCGCTCGCTCGCGCGCTTCACGCTCGAGGATGGGCAGCGGGGCTTGCGCAAGGGCTGATCGAGAGGCGGCGGATGCGCGCCCGCATGCCTGCTAACGCAGGTAATCCACCACCGCCCGCACCCAGTTCTGCGGCTGCTCGTCGACGATGTCGTGCGAGCCACCTTCGAGTTCGGCGTAGGCAAAGAAATCGGCGCGCAGCGCATGCGCGCGACGCGTGGAGTCGTAGAGATCTTCACCACTATTGGTGAACATGAGCGTCGGTACCGTGATCTTGCGCAACACCGCTTCGAGATCGGCGGACATCACGAGTGGAAACGCCTTCCAGTTGCTCTCGCCCCGATGCAAGGCCTCGACCATGTAGCGATGCATCAGCCGAATGTCGGTCCAGCCCGGCGTGGAGCGCAGCCGGTTCTGCCAGGCGGTAAGGAGATGCGTGCCATCGGCCTTCGGTTCCTTCGGCCCGAAATAGAATGTCGCAAAATGATCGCGCTCGGCTTTGCCGAGCAGTGGAAAACCATTGAGCACGAGCTTCTTGACCGCTGCCGGATGCGCCGCCGCAAAAACGGATGCGAGCACGGCGCCGGTGTGATGCCCGACGATCGAGGCGCTGCGCCAACTCATCGCCGCGAAGCCTGCCGAAATGATGCTCGCGAAATCCTCGAGCGTCGCGCCCTCGGGAGCGACGTCCGACATGCCGAAGCCCGGCATGTCGGTGGCGAGCACATCAAAACCCGCTGCGGCGAGCGCCGGCATCACGGCCTCGAATTGCGTCGACGACAAGGGCGACTGGTGCATCAGCAGCAGCGGTTCGCCGCCCTCGTTGCGACACCGACGATAATGAACCTGACCCGTGGGACCGTCGAAATAGCCGCGACGGATCGGCGTTAAGGCGTTGCTCATCGTGAAACCGAGTGTATCGCCCCGAAGGGGCCATTTGCGCCTAAAATCCACGCTGGCTTCCCCCGTGTGAACATGAGCAAAGACCTCTCCAAACCGACACCGATGACCCGCGTCGTCGTCGCCGCCTCGACCGGCACGGTGTTCGAGTACTACGACTTTTTCCTCTACGGCAGCTTGGTGACGTTTTTCGGTGCGCTGTTTTTTCCGCCGGGCAACGAAACGGCGGCGCTGCTCGCGAGCCTCGCCGCCTTCGGTGCGGGGTTCGCGGTACGCCCCATCGGCGCCCTCGTCTTCGGGCGACTCGGTGATCGCGTCGGTCGCAAGCAAACGTTTTTGATCACCATCGTACTGATGGGGCTCGCCACGGCGCTGGTCGGGCTCATACCCACCTTCGAGGTGATAGGCTGGTGGGCACCGGCCTTACTCGTCACGCTACGACTCATCCAGGGACTCGCACTCGGTGGCGAATTCGGTGGCGCTGCGATCTATATCGCCGAGCACAGCGACAGTCGACGTCGCGGATTTTTCACGAGCTGGATCCAGACTACGGGTACGCTCGGGCTGGTGCTCTCGCTGCTCGTCATCATCGGCTGTCGCTATGCGGTGGGCGAAGAGGCGTTTCGTGAATGGGGCTGGCGCATTCCGTTTCTGGTGTCGATGCTGCTGCTCGGTCTTTCGGTGTACATACGCCTGCAACTCGCGGAGTCACCGCTGTTCGTGCAACTCAAGCGTGACGGTGGGCTCGCCAAGGCGCCCGTACGCGAAACCCTGTTCGCTGCCGAGTATCGTCGGCGCATGGCGGCGGCGCTCGTGGTCGCGGCTGCAATGGCCCTCAGCTGGTACACGGCACAGTTTTATTCTTTGGTCTTCCTGCAGACTGCGCTGCTCATCGACAGTGCGACCGCATCGACCCTGATCGTCGCCGCCCTCGTGATCGGCATGCTGGTGTTCGTCGGCGCGGGCGCACTCGCCGACCGCATCGGCCGCCGTCCGGTCATGCTCGCAGGCATGCTGCTCTCGGCCCTCAGCATCATGCCCGCCTACAGCAGTTTGCTGGCCGTGGGTAACCCATCGCTCGCCGCGGCGCAGCGCGCTGCGCCGGTCACCGTGTATGCAGCACCGACGGCCTTCGACCCATTCGCGAGCGCCGCCGAACTCGATGAGGCTACGCGAGCGCGTGATTTTCTCGCCAAGCGCGGCATCTCCTATCGCAACGCACCCGCGGTGGCGGGCGAGCCCCTTGTTATCGTCGTCGCCGACTCGCGCCTCGCGAGTTTTGATCATGAGACCCTGCAAGACGCGCTCGCGACCGCGGGATATCCGCAACGCTCGGCCGTGGTGCCAATCGCAGGGGTGAAGGACATCGACCTCACGCATCTCAAGCTCGTCGGCCTGATTTTTTTGCTGATCGTCGGCGCCGGCTTGACCTGCGGCCCGGGCGCGGGCTGGCTTGCCGAGATTTTCCCGACGCGTATCCGCTACACCGCACTCTCGGTGCCCTATCACCTCACGAGCGCCTGGTTCGGCGGCTTCATGCCACTCACTGCGGCTTGGCTCGTCGCCCGCTCGGGCGACGTGCTCGCGGGTCTCTGGTATCCGGTCACTGTGATGGCGAGCGCCTTCGTGCTTGCCCTGTGGCTCGTCCCCGAGACGCAGAATCGAGAACTGTGAGCCGCAATCTGCAATGGGTGCTCGCTGCACGCCCCAAGGGCGCCGTGCGCGCGAGCGACTTTCGGCTGATCGAGTCACCGTTGCGCGCACTCGTCGACGGCGAGTTTCGTATCGAGGTGATGTATCTCGGCGTCGCCGCCGTGATGCGCGGCTACATGCTAAACAGCGAAAAATTCGAGCGCCCGCTCGAACTTGGGGACGTGATGCACGGCCGCGGCGTGGGTCGCATCGTCGAGTCGCGCAACCCGGCGTGGCCGGTCGGCGACATCGTCCACGGCAAAATGGGCTGGCAGCAATACGCTATCGCCGATGGCTCACCGTACTTTTTGATGTACCAGGTGAAGCAAAGAATCGCGCCGGTCTCGACGGCGCTCGGCGTGCTCGGCTTAACCGGCTTTACCTCCTATCTCGGGCTGGTCGACATCGGTGCCGTCGAAACGGGCGATCGGGTGCTGGTGTCGGGAGCCGCGGGCGGGGTCGGTTCCAACGTCGGGCAGATCGCCCGAAATCTGGGCGCCGACCCGGTAGGTATCGCAGGCGGTGCTGCCAAGTGCGAGCTGCTCACGAGCCGGCTCGGCTACCGTGCGGCGATCAACTATCGCGACGAGCCGATCGAGGAGCGTATCAGCGCGCTGCTGCCGGAAGGTCTCGACGTTTTTTTCGACAACGTCGGCGGCGAAATTCTGGATGCGGGTCTCGCCCACCTGCGACGACACGGCCGGGTGGTGCTCTGCGGCGCGATCTCGCAATACATTGATGGCGTCGAACGAGCGCGGCCGCTGTGCAACGCCTTTGCCATCTTCAAAAAAATGGCGCGGATGGAAGCGTTCTTCATCTACGAAATGAGCGCGCATTTCGAGCGCGCCGAGGCACAGATGGCCGAGTGGATTGCAGCCGGCCAACTGCACTATCAGGAAGACATTCTTGAGGGGATCGCGCAGATGCCCGAGGCTTTGATACGCCTCTTCGAGGGGCGCAACGTCGGCAAGCAATTGGTACGCGTGATGCCTGGTGTAACCTGAGTGTCCGCGACGCGAGAGAGTTCACCAAAGACAAAACTCACCAAAGAAAAAGGCCCGGAAAACCCAGGCCTTTTTCGTTCGACTGTCGGTGAGGACGGTCGCGTTGGTCGCTCACCAGCGTCCGCCACCACCACCCATGCCGCCACCGCCACCGCCGCGATAGCCACCGCCACCCCCGCCACCACCGCCGCCGCGCTAGCCACCGCC
>SXGR01010524.1_pt1 | contig 24430 bp, 21 predicted proteins | sample 3174711 | NCBI WGS metagenome assembly SXGR01 (sample SAMN11356860, study PRJNA531348) | freshwater metagenome | isolation source: freshwater sample F1-60 | place: China: Fuxian Lake, Yuxi | collected 2017-12-25
GTATTATATACCAAGACGCGGGCACACGCATGCGGAGGTGATGTCCGATTTGGTTCAGCGACACCAGCAACGCCTCAAAGCATCGAAGTCACACGCTAAGCGACAGCGAGAAAAACGCCTCGCTCAAGTAACAAAGTAGAATTAGGAGGTCCAGATCACCGTCGTTGTCATAGTCAGCCCACGCGCCAGCGGTGGACCACGCGCCGTTGTTCACGATCGGCCCGGAGGTCACCCGCGTGAAGCCGCCCAGGCCGTTGTTGCGATAAAGGAAGTCATGGCCCGTGTCAGGGTCATTGTAGTTCGCCACATACAGGTCGAGGAAACCGTCGTTGTCGTAGTCACCCCACGCGCAGGCGAAGGAGTAACCGCCATTGCTGACAACGGGACCGGCGATGATCTTGGTGAACGCCGGGTCCACTTCGAGCCGGGCCACGCGGCTGGTCACAGTGCCGGAAAGGTTGGTGATCGTGACGACGTAATCGCCTGCGTGCGCGGCCGTGATCTCGGTCAGGATGAGCGTCCGGTTCGTGGCGTTCGCGAGCGTGGCCTCGTTGAACCGCCATTGATAGGCGAGCGGCGCGGCGCCTGTGGCGGTGACTTGCAGCGTCACCCGGGCTCCGAGGCTCACGGAGTTGTTGGTCGGTTGGCTCGTGACCAGGGGCTGCGCGGAGATTTGCTCCGAGGCGGCAAACTGGAGAGTGAGAACGAGGAGGGCAAATCTAGGTTTCACGACGGGTTCCAGGTTGAATCAAGGATTGACGAGCCGAGCGCGGTAGAAGCGTTGGGTAAAATTTACTGCATTGGCGTCCTTAAATTCCAATGTGAGGTCCGTGGCTGAGTTGGTACGGATGGGAAGCCAGGATTGCAGATCGGTCGAGCCGTCGAGGATGTAGGGCCCGCCAGGCCGGGTCGGGATAATGAAGCGCACACTTCCACTGGGTTCGCGCGTGACGGAAGCAAAAGCGAACGCTGGCGGCGGATCCCCGTGGAGACGCGCTATGCCGGGACGACGGATGCCATTGATCGAGGTGAACGAGCCTGCCACCAGGATTTTCCCGTCTGGCTGGAGCGCGATCGAATTGATGACCTCAAAGCCCGGACTGCCCGTCGTTGCCGTGGCTTGACCGAACTGGGTGTCCTTGGAGCCATCCGGATGCAGACGGAGAATTCTTCGTGACGAATGCGGGCTACCGTCGTCACCGGATTCGCCAGTCGCCACCACGATCCGCCCGTCCGGTTGCACCGCCATTGCATCGACTTTGCCGAGGCTGGAACCGGCCTTGAAGGCGCGGTCAATCGAACCATCCGAATGGAGCCGGACCAAGGGGTAGTATGCGCGCTGGGTGTTTCTAAGTCCTCCCGCCAACACCTTTCCATCCGGAAGCACGTGAAAGGCATAACGCGATAGGAACTCCCCCGGCGCCTGCCATCCCGCTGGCAATCGAAACGACGTGTCGAGCGATCCGTCCGCGTTGATCCGGGCCAGGTTGTTCCATGTCACGCCGTTGATCGCCCGGATATTCGGGCCGTAGATGAGCAGCTTGCCGTCCGGCTGGGCGGCGATTTCCATCAACGCGTAAACGGAGGCGATGTCAGCGCAGCAGAGTTCCCATTGCAGGCGAAGGTTGAAGCTGAAGTCCAGATAACCTTGCCCGTCGAAGCGGGACACATCGTAGAGTCCGTGTGTCTTTCCGTAAGCGACCGGAGCGCCGACCAACAGCCTGCCGTCCGATTGTGCAAAAATGATCCGCTCCCAAAAGGAGCTGGCGCTCCAGATCAACGGCGAACGAACCCGGAAATCAGCGAGCGAACCATCCGGCATCAACTGGACGACATCGGACTCGCTCCAATCAGTCGGATTCCACAGCGCGGTGACGAACAAACCCTCGGTGGCCGTCAGAGCCGTCATGGGTGGGCGCACGCCCTTGACGCTCAATCGTGTCGTACTGAGAATCGAAATTGCCGGATTGAATCCGGGATCGAGCGTGCCGTCCGCGTTCAACTGCGCGATTCCGCCGCGCGGTTTCCCATCGGCGTGGCTGAACAAGCCTTCGATAATCACCCTTTCGTCCGACCGCAGTCCGACGATCCGAATCGCGCCTCCCCCTTCGTATTCCTTCAGGACCGAAAACGCCGACGGCTGAAATCTCAAGTCGAGCGAGCCGGGTGATTGAGCGTGGGTCTCCATCGTGGAAACGGACATAGCGAGCGCGAGTACGCTTCCGATCGATTGGAAAATTGGTTTCATAACAAAAAGTGAGTTGATAACGGTGAGACGACTGTTCCCGGTCAAGGTGCCTTGGGCAGTACCGCCTGCATCCGTTGCAAGTCACGCAGATCTTCCGCCGATCGGATCGGCTCCTGGAACAGTCCCGTCTGTTTCTTTTTGGGCGTGAGCCAGCGGTAATGCTTCACGTGCCCGTCGGCAAACGAGAAGTTGGCACCGCGTTGATGGCGGTCGGACGGAAAATTGGCCCAGTAAAATGGCGGCGGATTGGGCACAACGGCCCTGGCCGCCCAGTTGCCGACGGCGAACACGCCGTCGTCGATGGTCTGCTCGCTCTCGTCGATCAGCACGAACACTTGCGACGGCGGCGGGTTCACCAGCCCGGAGGTTCGCCGGATGTTCTCCGGCCAGCCGTTGACGACGTCCGCAGGCGTGCCGCTCTCGATGTCCACGTTAAGAAAGAGGTTCGCGGAGTAGCTGCGGGTTCGTTGAACGGCGAGCGGCGTCGTTGTGAGGGACTTGTCGCTGGGGCAGCGGTAAATGGCGGCAGAGCCTGTGTAATGGAAGAAGACGCCGCGCTCGATGTTCGTCGTGCCAATGTCGCGCCCGGCGTTCCCGAGCACCCACGAGCCTTGGATGTTCTCCTGCACCAAGCCGCGCTTGCGGGAGATGTTCGGCGGCAGGGCGTCGTCGTTCTCGTGGACGTAGGACAACCAGGCGAGTTGAAGTTGCCGGAGATTGCTGAGGCAAGCGGTGGACTGCGCCGTGGCTTTCGCACGACCAAGGGCAGGCAAAAGCAGGGCGGCGAGGACCGCGATGATGGCGATGACGACGAGGAGTTCGATGAGCGTGAAGCCAGGCGGCGTATGGCGAGGAACGAGTGTCGAACAAAGTTTCGGTCGGTTCATCGTTTCGCTCCATATTTTTTTCGAGGCCTCTCCGGTGAAAGAAAATCCCCCTGGACGATCTCCCGGGGCCGGCCCGGCCCCTGCCATTCCACCGCCAGGTGTCCTTGGCCATCGCCGATCTTGTGCAACACCTCGATGGAGTAGCGCCGTCCGGCCACGAGCGGGATGGGGGACGAAGAAGCATCGGTCTCCCGGCTATAGGCAATTTGGACCTGGTTGCGCGGGTTTTCGTCCGCGCTCAGGAGGAGGAGCGCATCGTCGCGCGCATCCATCCAGAACGTGTAGTCACCCGTCACCGGCGGATGGACGAATCCACGAAGGCGAGCTCCGAAATTGTTCGTCCGCATCACGTCGGTGGAAAAGACGGCCAACACGTCCTGCCCGTCGGGCTGGGCGGGGAAATCTGGATGTGAGGTCAGGTGGAGCACCATGCTGCCCGGGATGTTGGTCCAGCATTCCCGAAGTAGACCGCCGGTTTTAGGCAGCGCCGCCAGTTCCGTCGCCGGAGCCACGATGGCGTAATGGCGGACCGAAACCTTGACTGGCTTCGCGCTTGCGTTGCTCAGATCGGCCAAACGAACCTTCCCTCCGTCCACGTCCAGCTGTGTGCGGTTCATCGCAGCGGTCAGCGTGAAGCGAGTGCCGACCACCGTCGCCTCGGCGTTCGGCGTGGTGACGATTAGCGGGTGGAACGGGCGTTGGCGCGAAACGCTCGCCTCCAGCTTGCCCGCGCGGAGATCGAAGCGCTTGCCGGATATGAGGGACACCACCTTGAACTCCGCCTCGCCGCCCAAGTCGAATCGCGTCGGCTCCTTGCCGAAGCCGAGGACAGCCGCGGCGTTCGTCCCGGTGAAGAGCGAGTCGCCTGGCTGGAGGCGCGTGCCCCGGGCGAAAGCGTGCGGCTGGCCCATGCGTTCCATCCTCACGTAACCCGAGACTTCTGACAGCTCCGGCTCCCCCATCGGCGGACTCAGGAACCACAAGGCTGGCACCAGGAGCAGGGTCACGCAGGCCGCGAGCGTGAGCAGCACGCGCATGGGAACCCGCCGCCCAAACCGCCCTGTGACGAGGACAACTGACTGGGAAACGGATTCCCCCTCGGCGAGCCGTGTCATCGCCTGATCGACCGCTCGCGAAGATCGCCGTCCGAATTGCGAGCGCAGGATGCCTTCACAGGCCATGCGCCGGCCCTGCCGCCGCGCGGATTCCGGCGTTGAGGAATGTGAGGTCACGTCAGACTTCGAGTTTCAAACGTCGTTCCACGCATTCGCGGATGGCGTCGCGGGCGCGTTCCAGGCGCTTGAGCACGGCGCTCAGGCCCACTTGAAGTCGGTCCGCGATGTCCTGTGACTTCTCGTCCTGGAAATAATGGAGCTGGCAGACGGTCCGTAGCTTGTCTGGCAGCGCATGAACACATTCCTCGCCGGCGTGGAACCGTTCCTGCCAGGTCTCGGCGGCGCGTTGTGCTTCGAGCGAGGCAAACACGTCTTCCACTCCTTCCAGCATAGACGGTTCATACGGGATTTCCGTTCCCCGTTTTCGCAGCGCGGCAAAGGCTTCCCACCGGGCGATTCCGCGCAGCCACGATCCGAAGGCCTTCGGGTTCCTGAGCGTCGCGATCTTCCGATACGCAATGAGAAAAGTGTCCTGGGCGATGTCCTCGGCCAGTTGCGGATCCGTGACGAGCGACATCACGTAGGCCAGCAGCATGGGCTCATGCTGTCGCGCGAGGATCTCGTAAATATGGAGCTTCTCTGATTCCACGGTACGTCCCTGTTATAGCGTGCCTGGCAGAAGGTTTATTACATAAAAGCTGCAACCAGGCGATCAACGCCCCGCCCGGGGTGAGCGTCGGATCAGTAACGGCGCAGGACCGACTTTGCTTCGGAGTTCGGATCGGACTTGGTGCGATGAAGGAGTGTGTAGGTGGATCGTTGGTAGATGGCTTCGCCCACTTTCATTGTATGCAGCGGTCCGAGCAATTCGAGTTCGACGTAGGCGTTAGGATCTAGGTTGGTGTAAATCTCGGCGCTGCTACCCTCGTCAGGATACTCGGCGCCCGGACTCCGCGCGGAATCAATGCGCAGGACGTGCTTTTCCCCGACCCAAAGCAATGTTCCGGCATCGGTGCCGATCTTGGTTGAATGCTTTGGATCGCGTTTGCACGAGAGGAGAGAGCCGTCGATTTTCAGATCCAGCGGCAGGACATCGGACTGTTTGTTGAATCCGTTCGAGTAATACGAACGTTTCTGCAATGGCGCAAACACCGCCACTGGATCCTTGAGTTGAGTGATGATCCACACTCCGACTTTTTTCGGAGCGCCTTCAATCTTCCGGTAGGTGGTGCTGATTGTCATTTGGGACTTTCCGGGAACAAGTTCGATCCGGCGTTCAGTGGCAATGCCGAAGAAGGGATCAACAGCCGACGTAAGAATCAACCCTTGACCGTGGCGGTTCAGATAGGTGTTGGCATTGACCGGCATCGAGTCAAATGCGGGCGGTGGTGGCCAGCCTCGATCCGCCACTTTACCCCATTCACCCTGGGGAGAAGGCCACGTCTTGTCGCCGCCGAAATTCCCCCACTCGGAGGACTTTGGATCAGGCGCTTTGCCGTCGAGAGAACGATTCTCCCAGAACGGCCCTTCTTCTTCGCCAGCGAATCGGAATTGCATCACGCGTCCGACAGCAGGTACCACGATGACTTCCACTTTTCCATTGGAGAGGACGTATGAGTCAGGCCAGCCGTGGTAGCCCGTCCTTGTGATCGTCGTTTGACCGCCTGCTGCAAAGGTGGACGAATTGCCGGCAGACAATGCTGCCACGGTCAGAAGCGGGAGAAGTCGGGTGACAAATTTCATGGGTAAAATTGTTTCGGAAGAACGAAGCAGATCAGCGCCACAACGTCGAGAGGAAGACCTTCGTGCTGCAACTCGAACGCTTTCAGAAGTCAGTGGGCAACCTTCCCGCCTACCTCGTCGTTCCTCTTTAACGCCTGGACTTCTTGTTTCAATCGCCGCCCCACGCGCAGCTTGGCCAGATAGATTTGCGCGATGTTCACTCCGAGGGCGCGCGCCACGTCACGTGCCGGCCAGCCACGCAGGACGTGCAGGTCGAAGATCTGAAATTGTGCGTCGCTCACCAACTGTTTCACCCGCTCGGTCGCCAGCGCGAGAATATGCCGCTGTCACTCCGCTTCCCATATTTCGTCAAGAGGATCGGCGCTTGGATCATGCCGAAGCGCGAGTGGATCCGAGTCTGTGGCTCCATCGTCGGCTGCGGAACACAGCGCTCCCTCTGCGCCGTTTGCTCCCGGCTGAATTCGCCTTTTGAACTGCCGTCCGACCCGCTGCCGCAGGATCATCAACAGCCAGCCTTTGAATGAGCACCGCTCCGGCTCGTAGCGGAACTTCGGCATCTGGCGGCTCACTGTGATCACGCAATCCTGCACCGCGTCCTGCGCCTCAGCGTCGTTCAGCCCGGCTTTACGCGCCACGCCATAGAGCAGCCGCCAGTAGGAGTCGAAAAATTCCTGCCAGCCGGCGTGGTCATCCTCCCGTCGCAATCGCGTGAGCAGGCTGCGTCGCGTGGGCAGCCAGTCGTCGGTTTCCCTGTCGGTGGGCATCGTCATCGCTTTCTAACAGGATGAAGCATCGAACGCAGGCGATTCTTTCATTGCGAGCATGAAAATTCTCCCCGTGCCGAGATTTGACCGGGAATTGAGCTTGGCGACGTTCGGAGTCTGGACTAATTTTGGCCCATGAGTTCGGACTGGATCGAGATTCATCCCGACGTTTGCAATGGGCGGCCCGTGCTGCGTGGAACACGCATTGCCGTTCAGTCCGTGCTGGAGATGCTGGCGGCGGGAGATTCGGTGGATGATGTGTTGGAAGCGTGTCCCTCGCTGCGCCGCGAGCAGGTACTGGCCTGCATGGATCACGCTGCCCGGTTGATGGGCAACCAATACTCGTTCGAGCCTGTGGCATGAGGGGCTTTCTCTTCGACGAAAACCTGCCTCGCGTTTCATCCCTGCAAACTCGCCTGCCGGTTACGCACGCCTCGGACCTGGGATCGCGACCGACCGACTCGCAGCTCTGGACGCACGCTCAACAAAACGATCTGGCTATCGTCACCAAGGACGCTGATTTCTCGCAACGCATCGTGCTGAGGGCACCTCCCCCTCGCGTGGTCCACTTACGGGTGGGGAACATGCGCCGCCGCGATTTCGCCGCGTGGCTGGAACATATCTGGCCTCGGATTGACTCCATGATTGCCACGCACAAGCTCGTCAACGTGTATCGGGATCGCATTGAAGCGGTGAAGTAAGCGGAGCAGGAAAACGGCGTCGAATCTAAACTGCGAATCTGCCCGCTTGCGCATTTTTTTCACTTTCTTTGAAAGAACCGCCATGCATGGCTGCTTCTACTCCTTGGATGAACTTGAACCCAATCGTCAAACTGTTCCTGCTGCTCATTATCTTGCTTGGTACCAGCACGGCGCGATCATTTGCTGCTGCTTGCGGTGCCTTGCCAATTCCGGTGCGGACGAAGCCATTGCGTCCCGGTTTGCCAGGCTCGCGCGACGCTCGGTTTCGACCTGATCCGGCCCTGGCCGATTTCTTCGCGAAACGTGATTATAGCACTGAAGGTGTCTTGCTGCGGCCTGACATTAAATCCATCGCCACTCAATCGGACGGACGGGTCTTGTTACTCGGTCAGTTTCCAAATCTTCAATTCAACGGGCTGGTTCGGTTGAATACTAATGGCGACATTGATCCGACCTTTGTCAAGCAAAGCATCGTTGCCTACAGAGTGAGCAAGACGAACGATTTTGAGTTCAGGCCTTTACTCGGAAGCCGGTTCTTGGTTCAAGCGGACGACAAGATACTGCTGGCGGACGCCACTTCGATCATGCGGCTGAATCCTGACGGCAGTCTGGACCCGAGTTTCAAGTCGGCTCTGCCTGTGGTGGTTCACCAAATTGGTGAGCGATTTTTCACGAATCAAATCAGTGCGCTCGCCCCGCAAAGCGATGGCAAGATCTTGGTCGGCTTCAATGGTCCAGAAAACACTAGGAAGCTCGTGCGCCTAAAGAACGATGGTGGTCTCGATGAGATCTTTCACGTCGATGATCCCTTGCTTACTGCGGCTGCGAGTGTTGACGCGATCTTCATCCAGCCGAACCGGGGAATTCTTGTGCAGCTTGGAGATGGAAGTCAGCCGACTGGTATTTATCGACTCAAGGACGATGGCAGCGTGGATCAGACGTTTGGAGATGGATCAGATCCGCGTGGCTTTGGAATCACCATGTCCGAGCGTGCATTTCTCCTCTTCCAGCATGGGACGACCGTAGGCGAACGCCTCTTCCTCATCGCTGTCCAAGCAGACGGGAAGTTGATTTTGGGTGCGACTTTAAGGGGGCAAACTGCGTTGGAGCGGAGAGATGGAGCTGGATCACCGGATATGAGTTTTGCACCTGTGATCGCCAGCAATCCCGGTGCGTGTTCGGTTCCCGTCGTCGCAGTTGAACGAAACGGGAGAATCCTGATCGCAGGCCATTTTTCCTCTGTCAACGGAGCCGAACGCATTGGCGCGGCGCGCTTGAATTCCGACGGTAGTCCTGACCCGAGTTTCGATCTGGGGGGAGGGTTAATTGGTGTGCCTTTGATATTCTTTGGTCCTGACTTCGAAGGAGAGTTGCAGGGTTACCCAATGTGGATGGCTGATCGTCCCGAGTGGACTCGTGAGAGGTTAATCGCTTTCGATCGAGATGGTAACGTGCTCATTACTGGTAGTTTCAATTTCGTTAATGGAGTTGGGCCAGGTTACTTGGTTCGACTTTACGGGGGCGCATGGACTCAGAACCAGCCCCCAGACATAGTAATGGCTGACCTCCGCCGCGCCGTTGATAGCCCTGGGGTGGAATTTCAAGTCTTTGAGCCTGCAACCAGCGCGACCGTAATTATCGAGGCTGCGACTAGCCTGCTTCCACCCAATTGGACCGCCATCGCGACCAACAAGCTCTCAACAGGTCACATGACGATTTACGATGAAGAACCTTTTTGGCTTCCGGCAAAGTTGCCGCAACGATTTTACCGGGCTCGAACAATTCCATGAATGCAGTCGATTTTGGCGCTCACAGCCAAGCCGACAGCACAACGTCACAAAATGCCGTGCTTGTTTCCAGCGGTACTTCCCGTAATCTGGCACCATGCTCGTAATTGAACCGATCACTCACATCCGGCGCGATGAGAAGAATGTCGCGTGGATCGCCGAGACAAATACCAAAGTCATTGAAGTGGCGATGGACGAGGCGGCTTACGGCTGGGATGCCGCCGAGATACATGCAGCCCATCCCCACCTGAGCCTCGGCCAGATTCACGCCGCGCTGGCCTTCTATCACGATCACCACGCCGAGTTCACCAGCCAGATGCAGCGACAGGTGGAAGATCATCGTCGACTGAGGGCTGAGGCGGCGACTCAGATCAGCCGTCAGGAATTGCTCGACCGGCTGGCCGCGAAGTGAGTCTTCGGCTTTACATGGATGTGCATGTGCCGCGTCCGGTGACTCGCGGCCTCCGCCGACGTGGCGTCGATGTGCTGACCGCTCAGGAAGACGGAACCGATCGCTGGAATGATCCGGAACTTCTGGATCGGGCGGCTACCGTTGGCCGCGTGTTGTTCTCACAAGACGTCGATCTGCTGGCGGAAGCCGCCCGGCGTCAGCGCGCGGGAGTCTCTTTCCAAGGAATCATCTATGCGCCCCAACTCGCAGTTTCCATCGGACAATGCATTGACGATTTGGAGTTGCTGGCCAAAACCGGAACTGAATCCGATCTCTTGAATCGGGTCTATTACCTCCCGCTGAAATAGCCGTCGCAGGATCCAATGCTCGTCCCTGGTGAATGGTTTCAATCTCAAGGTGCTTCAAATTGGACTGACTTCACGTTCATACGCTCCGGAAAATACTTGTCCAAGCCCGTGCGTCGGAGAACTTCGTCGAACCTTGGGTCACGCCAGAGCGGCTCGAAAAATGGGTTCACAATTGCCCCGAGGGCCAAAGGTTGACGCTCATCCAACGCGCGGTGCCAGTGCTTGAAGGCGTTATCAAAATCTTCCGCAATGGTGTAATATCAAGTCCAATTCATCGGTAGACTCCAGGCGTCAGGCTTTCGATTTCGTTCCCGCTCCTTCATCGATTCCAAGCCCACAGTTACGTACGCCGCCAGTCCTGCCCTCCCTCCGCAAGTCGAGCGAGATCGGCACGCAGTTCCTCAGCGGCGGCATAGCGGTCGCGAAGTCCGCGAGCGCAGGCGCGTAGGATCACAGCGTTCAACTCGGTAAGTAGATTGGCGTCGGACCAGGAGCGCAGATCGTCGGGCAACGCCGGATACTCACGCCTGTCCTTCCCGGTCGCCGCTTCGTAAAGGACTTTGCCGAGACTGTAGAGATCGGCTTGCGGCGAGCCGGGGCCTTCGGGCGGGATGTAGCCTTCCGTTCCGACGATGGAGCATTGGTCGCTGGCTTCGGTGACCAATCCGATGTCCGCCAGCTTAGGAACGCCGCCCACATAAACGATGTTGGCTGGCTTGATGTCGCGATGCACCAGGCCGTGCGAATGGAGATGCGCGAGCGCCGTGGCCAAGGCTTGGCCGAGTTCGATAACTTCGGCGGCGGGCAGGCGTCCGCGCGATTTGAGTTCGGAGCGGAGAGTGCGGGGAACGAATGAGTTCAACGCTTCACGTTCAAAGTTCAAGGTTGAAGACCGTTCCAGTTCGGTGCACGCCGCCGTTCCCGGATTACTTTCAACTCTGGACTTTGAACTTTGAACCGCGCCGATCGGATCGGCGAGTTCCATCACGTAGTAGAAGCAGCCGGCCTCGTCATTGCGACCGATATGCAGGATGGCGAGCTGGCTGGGATGCGAGCGGGAGATAGGCTCGAACTTGAGCAGCCCCTCGAATTCGCGCTGATACGGGCGCTCGTCCTCAAACTCGTGACGGAAAACAATCTTGACCGCGCGCAACGTGCCGGTGCTGAGATTACGCGCGATCCAGACTTCGCCGTAACCGCCACGCCCAATCCTTTCGATCAATTCGTGATCTGGCACCAGTGCGGCATCGATGGTCGGTCCAGGAGTCACGGATCGCTTATAGACCAGATCGCGCGATTCGCGCAACCCGGCGGGGATTCAATTCGCCGAACCTGTGATCTCGCGGAGCAATTTGAAGAAACCGCGCTTCCGGTCGCTCGACACACCCCAGTCCACCGGCAGGCTCTGGTAACCGTCGTTGAAAGTTTCACTTTTCATCCGGTAGTCGAAGTAACCCCATGATGCGTATTCGCCAACGGCAGCGGTGAAGTTGTTCCGCGGTTTGTCGAAATCGAAGTGATCATCTTCGTTAAAGAGGATCGGTTTGAGTGCGTATCCTGGCACCGTCCGGGTCTTGCGGACCATTTCCGAGATCCGATCCGGGTTGGAGACTCCATTTCCGTGTAGCAAAAGGCAGTCGGCAGCGAGGACGACATTCTCTCCCGGCACAGTTCCACCGCCGTAGGATGTCGTGACAAGAAGGCGGCGTCCGCTCGGACCCATGCCTTGGACACGCTGGACCAACTCGTGAACGCGCGCCGGCTTGAGGATTTCATGGTCGTAACTTTTCACATCGCATTCGTTGTTGATCTCGATGATGACATTCCGATAGCCGCGGCTGATCACCCAGTGGGCGGCGTTATCGGTCGCATGGATGACGGCGGCCTCGTCGCGCAGCCTTTGATCCTGGCCGAAATAAAAGAAGCCGAGGAAGACTACCATCCCGTGTTTGTCCGCGCGGTCGAGAATCAACCCCAGTCTTTCCATGTAGTCGCCGCGCAAGGAACCGTCCCCCGCAAATGCCGAGTTGTGCCAGGGCTGATCCTTCGAGTAACCCTGCGGCGAACCGCCCTGAAGGTTGATCGTAAAGCTCAACAGACCTTGACGCCGCCACTCCGGCATCGCGGCAAGAAATTCGCGCGTGTTGCGGTTCGCGTCCCACCTGCCGGTGTCAGGGTAAGCCCAGAGTAAGGCCGTCTCCACATTGAGGTCATCGAAAATTCCCTGCACCATGCGTGAATTGAAGATGAGCCCTTGAATCTTGTGCCCGCGCCAGGAGCGGTTCGGGTAGGTTGGTTTTCCGTTGATCCAAAACTCATCGCCGTGAATGGAAACGACAGTGTGACGGGCCTGAACAGGGTGAGGCTGCTTCGCATCGAGATGGCGGGCCGCACTGAAGAGTAGTGCGACGATGACTAGAAACAAACGGGGGCCGACTCCGGGAGAAAACCGGGGCGATGTTGCGTTTACAGTTTCCGCTGGGAGCTGGAATGTCATGACAGATCAACGGTAGGGTTGGTGGAGATGCACCTTGTCGTCTTTCTTGCGCAATTTGATATTGAGCATCTCGACGCCCAAGGAGAAGGCCATCGCAAAGTAGATGTATCCCTTGGGAATCTCCTTGTGAAATCCTTCAGCCACCAGCACGCACCCAATCAGCAATAGAAAACTCAATGCCAGCATCTTGATCGTAGGATGGCGATCGACGAAGGAGCCGATTTTGTCCACCCAGGCCAGCATGAAGATCATGGCGATGAGCACCGCCGCGATCATCACTCCCACCTCCTTGACCATCCCAACCGCCGTGATCACCGAATCGAGGGAAAACACGATGTCCAGGAGCATGATCTGAATGATCACCGCCGTGAACGTCGGAGCGATTCGCCGGCTGACTTCGCCGTCTTCGCCTTCAAGTTTGTCGTGAATCTCGTGCGTGCTCTTCGCCAGAAGGAAAAGGCCGCCAAGAATCAATATCAGGTCGCGACCCGATATCCCCACGTGGTGTGACAGCACCGTGAATTCAACGAACGGTTTCTCCAGCCGGACAATCCAGGCGAGTCCGAGAAGAAGAATGACGCGCGTGATCAATGCCAGCATGAGTCCGGCGCGGCGCGCGCGCGCCTGTTGATCGGGGGGAAGTTTGCCCGCGAGGATCGAGATGAAGATGATGTTGTCCACTCCCAGGACGATCTCGAGCAAGGTGAGCGTCAGTAGGCTGATCCAGATTTGAGGGTCGGTGATCCAATCCATGCGGCGGAATATGTAAAACGATTGAAGACGGGTCAAACAGTTCCGGCTCTGAGGGTCGAGGGTCCGTGCACACCGAAACGCAATTTGACAAGGTCTCGCCATGAAAACTAAGATTGAAATTGTGGACCTGTAGGATCGGCCACTAATCCCTGAATCTCCCCGCCGAATATGACCAAACCACTTTGCCTTGTCCGAATGCTGTCATGGGATTGCGCATTATTTATCCCGGTCTCAAATCTCTGCGCGGCGCCCAGCGCGCCAACATTGATGATTCAGTCCCAGGATGAACAATCAATCCGACTGACATGGCCCTACACATCGCCGGGCTTCGTTCTTGACGAAGCGGGCTTGATCGGAGGCACGGTCCCCTGGCTGCCAGTGAGAGCGGTGCCATTGCTCCAGGGCAACCAGTTCACAGTTTCCCTCCCGGTTTCCGCGACAGCACGGTTCTTCCGTCTGCGCCTGCCAGGTTTGACCATCATCAACCAGACTTCCCCCCTTGATGGCGAAACAGGGGTGGCTGTGACGCGCGAAACGATCATCCGCCTCAGTGCGCCACTGGCGGCGAACACGATTCTCAAGACCAACCATTTCTACGCGACCTTTGGCGGACGGCGCTTGCTTTCGCGCGCCGAGCTCTCGAGTGATCGCACAAAGGCCACCCTCTTTTATCTGGAGCCGCTGCCGGGCAGCGCGCGGGTAACGGTGGTCTTTGACGGCGCAGGTTTGACCGACGAAATCGGCCGCCCGGTGGACGCGGATGGCGATGGGAACCCAGGAGGTAGCACCGTGATTTCTTACGACACACTCAACCTCACCGCGCTGCCCGGCACAGCGGTAAAGGGAACGGTGTACGCAAGCGGGCTGACTCAAGGCGGCGACACCGGCTCCAATGTGGTGAACAAACCACTGGCGGGAGTGACGATCACGGTCGATGGCATGGAACAAAGTTTGAGAACGGTGACGGATGCGAACGGGAATTTTACCTTGTCGCCGGCACCGCCCGGGCGGTTCTTTGTTCATATCGACGGGCGGACAGTGACCGACCCTGCCAGCGGGATTCATTATCCCGACAAGGCATACTACCCATTCGTGGGCAAGGCGTGGGACGCGGTGGCGGGACGGATGGACAATCCAGCCGGCGGCACAGGAAAGATATATTTGCCGCTGATCGCTCCAGGGACGTTGCAGCCGGTGAGCGCGACAATCGACACAACGATTTCATTTCCACCGAGCATAGTGTCGAGCAATCCGGCTTTGGCGGGCGTGAGCATCACGGTGCGAGCGAACTCATTGTTCGCCGATGATGGGACGCACGGCGGGATGGTGGGAATAGCGCCAGTGCCACCGGATCGATTGCCGGGGCCGTTGCCGCCGGGACTCGAATTCCCCATTGTCATCACGGTGCAAAGCGACGGGCCGTTGAACTTCGACAAGCCGGCAGCGATCTGTTTTCCAAACTTGTCTGATCCAGTTCTTAAAACACCTCTGCCATCTGGGAGCAAGCAATCGCTTATCAGCTTCAACCACAAGAAGGGGATGTGGGAGGCGGTCGGCTCGATGACGGTCAGCGAAGATGGGAAGTTCATCTGCACCGATCCTGGCGTGGGAATTCTTCAACCGGGCTGGCATGGAGTCGGTCCACAACCAGAGGCCCCCCCGCCGCCGTCGTGTGGTGGAGGGGGTGAAGGAACAGCGTTTCTGTCGAAACAGGTGCGCCTTTCAGGATTGCACACGGGTGACGTGGCATTGTTCAAAACACCCGCGGAATGCAAACAGGGCTGCCAAGAGGCCAGCGTACAATGCGAAACTTTTGCCTACGCAGGATTTGGAATCCGCTACAGAGCCTGCCAGAAAACATTTCAAGGCAATTGTCCGCACTTGAAGGGCATCACGGGTGCCCTGGAAAGCGATCTCGAAGTGTGCAAGTTACTGAAAGACCAGTGCGAGAGTGCATGCGACGAACCGCCCAAGCCTCCGCCGAAACCGCCCAAACCACCTAAGAAATGTCGAGCGCCGAGGCCGAAGTCTTCTTTCCTGAGTCTGTCGTCAGTTTCGCAACATTCGGTTCCGGTTGAGATGGCGGCAGCCGTAAAGCAGGTCCATGCGGTCATCGATGAAATCCTGGCTCTTACCCGAAAATACTCGGCGTCGGATACACCCTGCCCAGCAGATGTGGAGGGCCAGGTGGCGAGCCTTTGGGAGCGCGCAAATCAACTGGCAGGTGGCGATGCGTCCGCACTCCTGAGTACCCATGCTCTGGAACTCGAGCTCGCAGAAACGAGCGCTCCTGATCATGAGGAACCCTTCGGCAACGCCCCGGAACGTCCGGTCAATTTTGTGGCTGTGATTCAACGACCTGCCGGCGAACTCGTCGTCCGTGGGCTCACGGAGGATTACGGTCAATACCAGTTGTTCATTCCACGTGACGCGGTCGGCACTTCGATTCATTTCTACGATCCCGTGAGCCGATCGTATGGATTCGTCCATAATTATCTCAGGCCTGACGCGAACTGGCGGTTTCCCAGTTTCACCCTTTACCCGCTGAATCAAAGGGAGCCGGATTCAGATGGAGACGGCCTGCCGGACATTGCAGAATTCGTGGTGGGCACTAATCCGAACAAAAAGGACACCGACGGTGATGGCATTTCCGATGGCATTGAGTTGGGGGATGGAACCAATCCGCTCGACGGGGAATATACGCAGGCAGGCATTATCGCCACCGCCAAAACGCCGGGACCGGCTGAGGACGTTGTCGCCTGGAACGATCTCGTGGTGACCGCCGAGGGAGCCGCAGGCATCTCCATCTTCAACGCCTATGCCGGATTGAATCCGACAATCATCGCGCGGGTTCCCACGCCGGGAAAAGCGCAACGCATCGCGTTTGATGGCGGTTTTGTCGCCGTGGCGCAGCCGGATGCCGGTTTGTCGGTGATTGATGTGAGCACGCCTTCGGCGGCACGGATTGCTCAACAAATCCGATTGGGAGGCGCCCAAGCGGTGACTGCTGGCTCGGGCTTGGCGTACGTCGGAACGGATTCCGGTCTGATCTTTACGGTGGATTTGCGCGCGGGCACGGTCATGAGCCACATTTCCGTGACCAATGCGGTGTGGGATCTGGCGGTGTCAGGCGACTTGCTCTATGCGATCACGGATGACCGTCTTCTCGTCTTCTCGCTGGCAAACGGATCGCCCACCTTGGAAAGCTCAACGCTTTCACCCTTCTTCGCGGCACCAAACCGTCGATTGTTCGTGGGTGGAGGAATTGCCTACGCTGTCCACGCCAAGGGTTACAATACGTTTGATTTGTCGAAACCGCGTCAACCCACCCTCATCAAGCCAACCAACACAGGACAGTTCGGCTGGAAGCAGATTGTACCCAATGGGGCCGGCCTCGGGCTCGCCGTTGTCGGGCCCAACCTGAGCGATGATGGCGGCCGTGACATCTCACTCTACGATCTGGGCAGTCCGACCAACACCGATGTTTTCGTCACAACGTTTCCGATGCCAGGCATTGCGCGGGCGGTGACGCTTGACAACGGGCTGACCTACGTCGCCGCTGACAGTGCCGGTCTGCAAGTGCTGAATTATCTGGCCCGCGACAACAAGAACGTGCCACCGCTGATCACACTCATTCCGGGTTTCGACGCGAGCGGAGCGCAGGCCGGCGCACACGTGTACGCCATTGCCAATGCGACGGACGACGTGCAAGTGCGCAACGTGGAATTTTATCTCGACGGCGTAAGAGTCTTCAGTGATGGAAGCTTTCCATTTGAATATCGCTTCGTTGCGCCAGCGTTCACAGCAACCAGAACAAACTTCACCCTGCGCGCCCGTGCGATTGACACCGGGGGCAACGCCACGTCGTCGGAAGCGATCACGGTCTCCCTGCTGCCGGACGCCAAGCCGCCGGCTGTGATTGCCACGACGCCCTTCGACAGTGGCGGAGCAAGGAACCTGACCACGGTGCTGGCCTCCTTCAGCGAACCGATGAATCCGGCCACATTGACTCCGGCTTCATTCGAACTTTTTGCCGCCGGCCCCGACGGAACCACCGGCACGCTTGACGATGTGCTCGTCAGCGGAGGAGTTGTGAGGTACCGCGACGCGGAACGTACTGCCGCACTGACATTCGCCACATCTTTGCCCAATGGTGGTTATCGAGCGGTCTTGAGCAAACAGATCACGGACCTCGCCGGCAACCAAATGGCGGCGGATTACGCCTGGGACTTCCAGCTCGCTGACGCCACATTCTGGGTCAACTTGGGCAACGGCGCATGGGACGATGCGGCGAACTGGGAAGGTGGTGTGGTTCCTTCACCGGCCGACGACGTCATCATTAACCTGCCCGTCACAGTCTCTCTCAAGAGTGGCATGATCCTGGGCAGGACCGTGCGGGGAGTCCGCGGCTCAAAGCTTTATCTGTCCCCAGGCACGGGATTGGTGACGAACACGTTCGACGATGCCACGTTGGATATCGACCTGTTGATTGGGCGTGACGTCAAGGTGCGCGTCATAAACGGATTGACCCTGAATGGAGTGTTGACCCTGGACGGCGGCCTGAATTTTACGCAGTTGAACTTTGATGGAACGCAGACGTTCGACGGGACCGGTGAAGTTGTACTCACTGGTCCGAATTCCATTACGACGCAGGTTCAACCCGTGAATGGCACGCTTACCATTGGGCCAAAGCTGATAATTCGCGGTTCGGGAGCGGTAGGCAGGCCGGAACTACCGCTGATCAATCAGGGAACAATCCTGGCCGAGGGGGAATTGACGATGAAAGTTCTCGGCAGCGATGTGACCAATTTGGGAACTCTCAATTCGAACGGCGGCACGATCATGACCCAAAATATCGAGAACAAAGGAACTCTTTCCAGCAGCGCCCGCGGTGCGATGGTGCTGGTGTCCAATTGGAACAATGCAGGGGTCATCACCGTAACGAATGGCTCGTTAACTCTCGGTGGCAATTTAACTCATTCGATGTTCGGAACAATCAATTCAAGCAATGCGACCGTGTACATCGCGGGGACATTGGATAATCGGGACAGCACGCTGATTCTGGATGCGAGCAAGGCAGGATGGCAGTTGAACACAGGCACCATTATTGGGGGAACCATCAACAGCGCGGATGGAGTGGCTTTGACCGTGACTGCTTACGGAACTCCGACTTTGGACGGCGTGGTGCTGAATGCGGATCTTGTCATCGGCGACAACGCCGACCCGCGTGTGATCAATGGACTGACATTCCATGGAACCTGCACGCTATACGGGGGCATCAACACCACGTCCCTGAATTTCGATGGCACGCAAACCCTGGATGGGCAGTGCCAGATCAATCTCGCAGGCCCTTATGGTGGTCCAGTCATTCGCCCAATCAACGGCACGCTTACCATTGGAGCGGGGGTCACGATTCGTGGAGGCTTTGGTAATCTTGGCAACGCAAACCTGCCGTTGGTAAATCTGGGAACCATCACTGCGGATGGCGCAGGGTCAAAGATCACTGTTCGTGCAAATCCTTTCACAAATTCCGGGACCACTCGCGAACTGAACGGCGGAACGATTCAGATCAATCCGTAGCAGGAAGATGGTCATCAACACTTCATAGTTTGACTCATGCCTATCGGCTTCGCCCCCAATTTTCCGGACCGCGGCTGTGTGCGAAATGCCAGGCGCAGCATTGCGGACATTTCTGAGGCTGGGTTTCACCGCTGCCGCGCTCTATTACTGTGACAAATTAATTCTGAAACATCTGTGCGCTGACTATGGGCCTGCTCCCTCACCCTCACCCTCTCCCGCTGGGAGAGGGAAAGCGCGCGATCGCTTGCGCCGTGGCGGTGCATCCTCCCGCAAAGACCGCCCCGATTGCACTCATGGCGGCCAAAGAAGACTCCCTCTCCCAGCGGGAGGGCCGGGGTGAGGGAGAGGCAAACATTCGAGAGGTCGCGTCCAATCATGTAACGAAATCTCTTTGTCGCTGTAATAGTCCTGTTTTGGGAGCGAACCGGGTAGCAATAGTTTGACCTTTGGATGTTTGCCGCAGCGAGAATCCTGCGCCGAAAACTGAACTTGCAATATCCTTTCGGGATTGGGCGGCTCCCGATTCATTTCGATTTCATTGAGAATTTAGCCGCTTGTTTCAACAAGTAAAAATAGACGCTGCGCTCCGTCGGCGGATGTGTCAGAACCTTCCCATGAAATCCAACCGCCTTCCTTTGCTGGTTCTGGCTTGTGCCTTTCTCTCGTATGAATTCGCGAAGGCTGCTTCCCCCGGTCTCACTCTCGAACGCGATAATCATTGGCTCATCATCCGTGGCGAGCAAATCTTCGGCGGACCGATTCGGATCAATTACCTGGAAGCCTATTGCCGCGACAAATCCACGGATGCGGATTGGGTGAAGCACACAATGGTGGCTCATTCGAACGCGCTTGTCTCCATCAGCGCCAACAAAAAGGTGATCAAGATGCGGGACGTCCTCGTGGACGGTCTCATTGTGGATCACACCATCACGGCGGGCGACGATTTCGTGGATTTCAAGCTCACCGCCCGCAATCCCACGAGGAAGCGTTCTGAAGCGCACTGGGCTCAACCGTGCATCCGGCTTGGAGATTTCACCGGTCAAGGTGCCGCACAGACCAAGGACGATTACGCATACGTGCCGAAGTGTTTCATTTTTCTGGATGGAAAACTGACGCGCATGCCCACTGATCCGTGGGCCACCAAGGCCCGGTACGTGCCGGGTCAAGTCTGGCGGGCCCCCAATGTGTCCGCTGAAGACGTCAATCCACGGCCTCTCAATCCGAAAATTCCAAGCAATGGACTGATCGGGTGTTTCAGTGGAGATGACAAATGGATCTTCGCGACCGCTTGGGAACCGTGGCAGGAACTTTTCCAGGGAGTCGCGCGTTGTGTGCACTCTGATTTCCGGCTTGGCGGGCTTCTTCCGGGGGAAGTGAAGGAGGTTCGTGGAAAAATCTACATTGTGCCTGCCGATGTGCCATCACTGCTGAAGCGCTACGAAAGAGACTTTTCATCTCGCTGAATTTCTTCCCCACAATTGGTTGGTCGCGGTGGTGGATTTGCAAAAAACGGGCAGACTTGAACAACCCAGCGCAAGCAGCCGCTGTTTGCCGAAGGTTATTTCAAATCAGCCATGATGAAGCATGTTATTAATCAGATCGTTGCAGTTTCGTGTGCGGCGGTTGTTCTCTCCTGTGTCGGCATCAGCGCTCAAAACTGGGAGGAGAACACGATTACGCCCGTGACGAATCCGATCTTCTTCGAAAGTCCATTGATCCAAAGCGAGGTTCACCCGGTGTTTGCCTGGCATCGTCTCGACAAGTCGTTCCTGGGCGCCAACGTGGATGTGCGGCTCTATGCTGCGCAGGTCAGATACGCTGTCAATGATCGCCTCGCGATCATCGCGACCAAGGATGGCTACATCGAAATGGACCCAGGTTCCGACGGATGGGCCGACGTCGGCGCGGGCTTGAAGTACGCGCTTTACCGGAATGACGATCAGCAAGTCATCGTGACACCGGGTTTCACCTTTGAGTTCCCGACTGGCAACAGACGCGTGTTCCAGGGAAATGGCGACGGAGAATTCAATCTGTTCGTGTCTGCCATCAAGGGATGGGACAAGTTCCACTTCACGGCGAACATCGGCGGGCGCATACCGATCGACCGGGACGAGGAAACCGCGAACATACGCTATTGTGGAATGATTGATTACTTCGCATGCCGATGGTTCATCCCGTTCGCGACCATGAATGCTTACACCACCTTGAGCGATGGGAAGGCGCTGGGCTTCAAGTCGGAAGGATTCGATCTCATCAACTTTGGGAGCTCGGGCGCCAGTGGTGAAACGCAGGCGGCGTGGGGCGTTGGCTTCCGGTCGCGCCTCCACAAGAATGTGGACTTCGGCTTTGCTTACGAGCAGGGCTTCACACCGGGAAACGACATTTTCAAAGATCGCTTCACGCTGGATTTCGTCTTCCGGTTCTAGACGTTTGTGATGCCGTTCCGCTGGATCGGAATGGAGTTTGTTGGTTGGGAACTACAACGCCGATCGGTTCAACCGGTCGGCGTTCTGTCTTTTTGAGTTCCGGAATTGAGAGACTTGTCCATTTCGCGGAGGTCACTGCGGAGTATTTCTCACTCGACGGATAGGCGGCGTTGGGGACCATCGTTTTGATCTTGGGCCGTGTTGAGTCGTGAACGAAGCCCCTTCCCCAGCATTCCAATAAATGGCTCGACCAACATCCCGCCGGGATTCACGGGCAGGGTGACGACCTCAAGGTTCTTTCTGACAAACTCGCCCCATCCCATGTCGGGATCATTAAGACCCTCGAACTGTTTTTGCGGCCGAAACAACAACACATCCGCTTCAATAGGCTCAGGGTGGTATTTCCACCACAACCGCGCGCTGTATTCCTCATTGCGAACGGAATCCACATGCGAAGAGACTTTTCCATTGGCCTGTCCGTGGATCAATCGCAAGATCGATGACAACACCCACTTGGACCTCCACTTGATAGCCGCACCAGATCTTCTGACGAGGTACCCCGCCATGTCCACAGGCTTCAATTGCTTGAGATTTCCGAGCTGGAACATGAGCTTCTGCCGCCAAAGGGATACTTTCGAAGTTCGTTTGCCCCATTTGGCAACCGCAACCGGATTATGGGCGTCGATGAGCACAAGCAGCCCAATCTGTCGTCCATCCCGAATCAGCTGTTGCGCCATTTCATAGGCCACCAGTCCTCCCATGCAGTAACCACCGAGGTAAACAGGCCCATCCTTCAACACGGTTTTCATTTCCTTGATGTAGTGTGCGGCCATCTCCTCAATCGAAGCAGCTCGATTGTCTGGTTTGTCGAGCCCTCGCGCCTGAATTCCATAAAATGGGGTTTCAGGATCCAAATGTTTCATCAGATCCCGCGCAAACAAAACTTCCCCTCCGCCACCGTGAACACAGAAGAACGGCGGTCGACGACCTTCACGTCGGATGGCAACGAGCGAGGACCAGAGATGTTCACCAGTCGCATCCGCCTCGATGAGCGCTGCCAGTTGAGCGACCGTCGGAGACTGAAACAAGGATGCCAGCGGCAATTTTCGTCCGAACTCCTGTTGTATCCTCGAAAACAACCGCACCGCCAGGAGAGAGTGTCCGCCGAGGTCGAAGAAGTTTGAGTGAATGCTCACCTTTTGAACACCCAAGAGTTCAGCCCAAATCGCGGCGAGTTTCTGCTCTGTGATCGTCCTGGCTGGAACAAACTCACCTTCTGAATCCACACCCTCCATTCCGCCTGGCTCCGGCAGCGCCTTGCGATCCACTTTGCCGTTGGGAGTATGAGGCAGCTCTTCAAGCAGGATGAAGTGCGCCGGCACCATGTAGTCAGGCAGTGCGGCACGCACTCCATCACGCAACATCACGGGGGTCACAGTGAAACCAGGCCTCACGGAGCAATAGGCAACGAGTCGTTGATCGCCAGCGCGGAATCCGCGCATTACCACCGCCGCTTCCAACACACCTTCCATCCGTCCTAGCACCGCCTCGATCTCTCCCAGCTCAATGCGAAATCCGCGCAGCTTTACCTGATGATCCAGGCGGCCAAGGAATTCGATGTTCCCGTCGGGCATCCAGCGCGCCAGATCTCCCGTACGGTACACCCGTCCCGTCCCGAACGGATTGGCGATGAACTTCTCCCTCGTAAGCTCTGGTCTGTCGAAATAGCCACGAGCCAAACCTGCACCTCCAATGAGCAGTTCGCCTGGAACACCTATGGGAACAGGTTGCAGGTTGGCGTCGGTGATGTAGGCAATGGCGTTGTCCACAGGCCGCCCTATAGGCAGGATTGCCAGCTCGGTATCCCGGACACAGTCCCAGGATGTCGAATCGATCGCCGCCTCCGTTGGACCGTAATGATTGTGCAATGTGGATTGCGGAAGCGTTTTGAAAAACTCCTCCTGCAAATCCAGGGTGAGTGTTTCACCTCCGCAGAAAACCCTTTTTAAGGTGGTGCATCCCGCGAACTCCGGCTCCGTCAGCAGCATCCTTAAGAGCGATGGCACAAGTTGCAGGATTGTCACCCTCCCCCCTTTGATTGTTCGCGCGAGATACTCGGCATCCAAATGGCCCTGAGGCTTCGCCATCATCAGCCGCCCGCCGCTCATCAGCGGAGCGTAAAATTCCCACACGGATGCATCGAAACTGAAAGGCGTCTTTTGCAACACGCAATCCTGTTCACTCAGCGGATGCACTCTCTGCATCCAGCGCATGTGATTGGTGATGGCACTGTGTGGAATCATCACTCCCTTGGGCTTGCCGGTGGAACCGGATGTGTAGATCACGTAGGCCAGATGACTGGGCTCGATCGGCATTGAGATGCGCTCACGCGGTTGCTTTGCGATCTGTGACCAGTCTGAATCCAGACAAAGGACCAGGGCTTGATGTGGTGGCAGGACGTCTCGCAGCTTTTCCTGCGTGAGCAGAACCGGCAACCGCGCATCCGCAATCATGAACGCAATTCGATCCACGGGATACGCCGGATCGATCGGCACATAAGCGCCGCCCGCCTTCAGCACTCCAAGCAACCCAATGACCATTTCCAACGACCGCTCCACACACAAGCCCACGAGCACATCCGGCCCGACACCCGCTGCCCTGAGCTTCGCCGCGAGCTGATTCGCCCTGGCATCCAGCTCGTGATAAGTAATCTTTGAGCCTTCATACTCCACCGCCACGGCGCCTGGTGTCTCGTCCGATTGAGTTTCAACCAACTGATGCAACAGGACAGTCTGAGGGAATGGAACGAGCGTTCGATTCCATTCGTCCAAGACCTGTCGCCGTTCAACCTCGGTCAACAATGGGAGAGTGCCGACCGCGTGATCTGGATTTGTGAGCGCACCGGTGATCAAGGTCTCCATGTGCCCGACCATTCGGCGCATGGTCTGTGTTTCAAACAAATCGAGGCTGTAAATCAAGCCGATCTCCAGCCCATCTGCCTTCTCGGAAAATGAGACCGTAAGATCGAATGGCTGGCGACAATTAAAAGTGACCGGTGACAATTATCAGTTTTCCGGTGGTTTGGGATGATGGCGGCGGCGGTTCCGCCCGAGGCCGGTTGGCCTCAGGAAGCGGTCCGCAGCTGATGATCACCAAACACCAATACCGAA
>SXGR01384394.1_pt1 | contig 24422 bp, 14 predicted proteins | sample 3174711 | NCBI WGS metagenome assembly SXGR01 (sample SAMN11356860, study PRJNA531348) | freshwater metagenome | isolation source: freshwater sample F1-60 | place: China: Fuxian Lake, Yuxi | collected 2017-12-25
GGACCCGGTAGAAACGTTGAGCGGCCTCCAGGGGCAGGGGGATCACCACTTCTTCTCGCTGGGATCCAGGAGCTTGATCTTGAAGGCGAGACCAGGCCGATCCCAGCCCATCACAGAATTGCACCGTGTAGCTCCGGTCGGGCTGGGCGTTGAATCGCAAGACCCACCCGCCGGCCGCATCACGGGTCACCAACAGTCGGAAAACGCTCGTGGGGCTGCGGGGGTCCGTTCCGGCCAAATATTCATCCCGGTTGGATTGTCCGTCGCCATCCGCATCCAGGATGGCGTCGGAGGCAAGGTCGGGCCGCAGTCCATTCAGGAGCTCCCAGTAATCGGGAATCCCGTCGCCATCCGTGTCGGTTTCCGGGGCGACATTGGGGAACCCTGGCGTGGCTCGTGACGGGAAGCGGACGCGGTTGGTGGATCCGTCCGGGAAGAGCCCTTCCGAGATACCAACGTCTTGCACGGTGTAATCCACGCTGTCGATGACGCCTCCGTAACCGCTGATGAGACGTAGAGTTTCTCCGAGTGCGCTCAAGCGATAGGCCAGTGGCGATCCCGGGGTTTTAGACGAGCTGCCCTCGACTCGGAATCGGGCGAACCCGTTGCCTGCGATGAAGCTGGGTGTGGGCAGGTACCGATTGGTAACACCACGAACAGTCGGGTCATCGGTCAAAACCCAGCGAGAGAGATCGACGGGCAGCGGGTCTGGATTGTGCAGTTCGATAAACTCCTCGTCGGCCTCGCCTGTGGCCATCCACTCGTTAATACGGAGCGTGGAGCCGTCGGACAATGCGGTTGCGGTAAATGGAGGGGTGTTGGTTCCGCTCAGTGCGGCCAACCACCACAGATCACTGGAACGGAAGACCGGTCGGTTCGTCACTTGCGGGCCGTAATCTGCGCGGTCCATGAGGCGACCTTCGTCGGTTTCGATGCGAAGACTCCCTCCATCGTCCGGCAAGCGGGTCGGTGTGGTGATGAGGTTCGAAAGACCCAGAGCGGCAGACAGGTCCGATCCACACAGCACACGGAGTCGAGAACCCGCCGCCAGTGGGCTGGTGGAATCCAGAGAAACGACCGTTGGTGGAAGCCCTGGAGGATCGATAATTAATTGCAGGCCCACCCTCGAAATGGGAGTGCTCGAGACATTTTCAATATCTACCCAATCCGGAGTTGAGCGCGCCGAGAAGGCTGAAATCCTCAGGATCTGACCCAGGGATCCAAGGCGGTTGCTGAGTCCTGGGGTCTCACTGAACGACAAGGTCTGAAGAGATCCGATGCCGTCCGGGATTCGTGCCAAAGCACCGCCACGGGCTTGGCTGGTGTAGCTGATGCGTTGCACCTCCATCCCCGAGGGGTCTTGCAAGACGAGTTGGCTGGCCAGGTTAGGCAGGTCTAATTCCAGTTGGCGGGGCCCTGTTTTACGGTCGGCTGTGAGCACCAGAAAACCGCCGGGCTCCACGAACGAAACGTGGTTAAGTGGGATTACTGAGTTGGAAGCGATCAGGCTCCAACCCGACAAGGAGGCTGGCCGCCAGTCCGGGTTGTGCAACTCGATCCAAGGCGATCCTCGGGAGGGCAGTATCTGGAGTTCATTGATCGTCAGCGCGGTGGACAGTTCCGCCGCCACCACGGGTTGGTTGGCGGTGCCCGGCGTCGGGTTTGCGAGCACCCATTCTCCGGTGGCATTCCGGGCCAGTGAATACTGGGCCACCTGAGGCCCGAAGCGCACCACATCCACGCGCTCCCCAGAAGGGTTCAAGAGCACGAGTGTCTCGCCATCGGAATCCAGCGCGAAGGAGAGGCGATCCAGACTGCCGGACACAGCATCCGAGTTCCGAAACACACGGTATGCACCGGGCCCGAGAAGGGTGCCTCCGGGGATGACAAATCGCCGGGGATCGTCGTTGTCGGTCAGCGAATAACCGCTCAAATCCACGGAGGTAGAACTGGGGTTGTGCAATTCCACCCAATCAGGAGAACCGGTGGCCTGCAGTTCGTTGATGATCACGCGCGGGGGGACTGGGGGCGGCGGTGGCAGGCCCGGTGTGCCTCCGGGAGCGCTGGCACTCCAGGCGGCCGAGTCGTCCGGGTCCAAGCGAGCGTCTCTATTTTCTAGCGATGGGCCTTGGCCATCCGGCGATTGGGGCCAGCGGTGCGAATCACCGTATTCCACGGAAGTCACGATGCGGCCGGCCTTGTCCTTCAATTCCAAACGCTCACCGCCATTGTCCAAAGAGCCTCCAAACCAACCAGAAACCGCCACGCCGGGATAACGCTGGCGGAATAAGTCGGGATTGGAATCGTTGGCCAGAACGAGGCGGCTACCGGGCGGGATGGGCAGGGTCGGGGAGGGGAAACGAAACTGGATTCCAGTGAATTGGAATCCCGAAACATCCACAGGCAGCGAACCCGAATTGTAGAGTTCAAGGAACTCGTAAGCGTCACCGCCCACCGGATGGTATTGGATCTCGGAGATGGACAACGGCGTGGCCAGCGATGCGGTTTGAAAACCGACAGAAACCAAAGCGCTCCAGTTGGTTCCACCGAGGGTGCGTGCCTGGATTTGAACGGGAGGTTGCAACAACAAGGCGTCGGCATAGCGACGGGCTTGAGGGGCCACTTCTGAGGAGAAGGCCACGCGAGGATCGATTCCATTGGTCGTGTACCAAATGGTCCCGGTTTTTCGGGACATCGTGAGTCGGGTTCCCGGCATGACGCGGCCGCCGAAGAGGTTCAATACCGGGGCATTGGATGAGGCCAAAAACCCGGCTTTTTGAAAGGCGTTGGTCACGTACCGTCGGCGACTGTTGATCCACGGGGTGATGACATCCGAGAATCCAGGGATGGATGGAGACAGTCGTAATCGGAGCGCCGTGTAAGTGGCTCGGATGCGCTCGTCGGTGAGGGGGCCCTCGTTGAAAAAAGCCCGATGGACGCGGTCGGCGAAGAGCAAGCGGAACTCCGGAGAACGCTTCAGGGCGTTGAAGAGCAACTGGTAGTCGGTCGTGCCCCAAGGCGGGGCGGTGCTGGAGAGGGTGTTGGCGATGGTGTCGTAGGTGACGGGGTGCGAGCCAAACGAAAACTCCGTATCCCACGGATAGAAGCGAAACTTCGAACCAGCCACCCGCTCCCGCGCAGCGCGGGTGTTGTTATAGGGCCAGTCGTCATTGTCGGACCAAATGTGCGGCAGCAGGTAGTCGATGAAGTTGGCCATGTCCATCCGGGCGGCCACATCGAGGTAGTTGGTGCGTACTGTTAAATCCTTCCGAGCAGCCGCTCGGAGCGCCGACCAAGCTAGGGTGTCGCCTCCCAGCGCGGCGTTGCCCGGACCGATCACATCCCACAGAGGACCGCCGCCGTGATAGGCCTGCAGGAAGTCTTCGTTGACCCGTTCGGTGGGATTATAAATGCCGCGATAGGTGCCGTTGAGGAAGAGGTGCACGAAGGTGCCATGACTGGCCACAATGCCGACTTGATCGCACAAGGATCTTACAAACTCATCCTTCAACAACGGGTTGCTGGGATCGTTCATGCCCGCCCGGAGGTGCAGGGTGTCAAACTCAGGGATCGTGGTGCCGGGGAAGAACGGATACCGGAGTCGTCCCTGACCGTACTCGCCTCGGAAATAGAGCCGGAAGGAGTACTTGCTCTGAGGCAACGCCGTCGTCTTGTAGGAGTATATTCCGCGGATGTAGTCACCGCCTGCGACGCGTATTCCGGCATCTACCTGAAACCCGCCGTTGTCTTCAGGTCGAATCCACTCCACGGACACCGGGCGTTCCCAAGCCAGCCCATGATTCAACGTGTTGCGCGGCGAGAATTCCATAATCCCCGTGCGTCCGTAGAGGTTGTTGGTCGCAGTGACGAGTGACAGGACCGGCAGCAACCGTCGATAGGTGAGAAGATTGTACAGGTAGGAATGGGTTTGGACCCGGGAAGGCAGTTGGTTGGAGGCGAATCCGGCGGCTCGGATGACTCGACTGGCATTGATGGCGATGGGCTGCGTGTAGGTTATCCCATTGGTCAGGGTTGGGATGCTGCCATTGGTCGTGTAGCGAATAAGGACTCCCGGTTGTGCTGAGGCGATGGACAGCGAAAAGGGGTAGGCAAAGAATCCGCGGGGCACGCTGAAGTGGAGGTCGGCCACCGCATTGGTCAGGGTGCTGGTTCCATTGGGTTGGGAGGGTGTCGGCTTGGCAAAGAAGCGGAACTCTCGGACCGATGTGGCTCCATTGAGACCGTAGGAGAAGTTGGGGGCCTGAGCGGGATAGTCGAATTGATCGACCGCCAGACGGGGGAGTTCTGGTCCGGAGAGTTGGAGGAATCCGCCGTTGGGGTTCAGCTTGAAGTTGGTGTGCAAGTAGCGGCTCGGTGGGGAATTAGTACGATCCTTGCCCGAGGCCCAAACCAGGGTAGAACCCGACGGCGGTAAGACGAGGCTGGGAAACACCCAGAGGCTTGGGGTGTCCGAATCGTTGCTCAGGCTCCATCCGGCCAGATCCACCTCGGTGTCTCCGGCGTTGAAGAGTTCGATCCAATCTTCCGGATCAAAGTCTTCGTCTTTCAGACCAGAAAGGTTTTCCGAGAGAATCTCCCGGATGATGAGTTTCCGGTCCGGCAGGAGCGGTGCCACCGGATAGGACCAACCGGGTCCTTCAAACTCCCGAGGCTCTTCACTCTCGGTCTGGATATCGGTATTGGCGGCCCATGTCAGGGTAGCGAGCCCGGGTCCGGCAGGAGCGAACCGAAACAAGTAGGGTCCGGCTCCCAGACCTTCGACTTGTAGGGCAGGGAGACCGTTCAGCAGCAAGTCTGCGGCATCAATTCCAGTCACCGGTCGGTTGAACTGGATCTCTACCTGGCCCAGGTGCTTGAGGGTTACGCCGGGAGGAGGGAGCACCGAAACCAACGCCGGGGGCCTTGGGTCCACGAACTCGTAGTTCCAATTGGCACCCGCCACCGAAGCATCGAAGCGCACGGGTGGCAGACTCAGGTCTTGAATGGTGTGCAACGGTCCCCACGTGATGGACACCGGACCAAACGGCGGTGCTTTGAAGGAGAAGTTGTAGCTGCCTCCCGAGCCGGTCACGGATGAGGCGGGAATTCCATTGATCAAAAAATCAGCCGGGCTGACCCCACTGACCGGGGCGCTGAAGGTAACCATGATCGAGCCGAGCGCCTCGACCGTGCCAACCGGAGGATCCACCGAAACAATTTGCAGTGCAGCACAGAGCCTGGGGATTCCGAGGGTCAGTATCAGCAGAAACTGAACAATGGCCTGAGTGAATCGAAACATTCGGGATATGGTGTGTGGATGCGTGGATCAGAGACTGTTCGTGAATGATCCCCCTGCATGTTGCTGGTATTGAATCACAAGCCAAAGACCTGCTTTATGCCTCGAGGTATCTCTGGCTCTCCGATGTCACCGGGCTGGGAGTGCAGGAAATTTCCTCCTGATTGGAAGCCACGCCATGGAACCTAAAAAACAGTTGTAGATGTTTCCGAGGTCACCTTGATCAAAACTAATTTATTGGCTAATACGATAAAACAGCCTATCCGCCAATCCAGCAGACACAATAATTTCAAATCGATGATTCTTAAGATCCGGTGTGGTATTGACGGAAGACCAAACGGCTGAATCACCAACATTCTTCGATACTTGCAACCTTCCACTTCCGATGATTTCAGGCCAGGAAATCACAATTTGATCTCCGCGCATCTCGGCTACCAATCCGAACGAGACAGGGGGCACTAGGATCTCGATGGCCGCTTGTCCGGAGGGACTGAAAACACGAAGAGCTTTAATTCCGGCAATTCCAGCAACCTTTGATTTGATATCTAATTCGTGCGTTTGATCATCTGAGGAAAGGAAAAGAGTTTCGCTCACCTCAGCGCTTTTGTCAAGCCAAGGCCGTGGCCGGAACGAGCGAACCGCCCTCAAAACGCAATCAACGGTAATCTTCCAATCGGCAGGTGGTTCCTGCTGTGAATACATATAAGCCAAGCCTTGCATGAAAGCCTGCGGTTCGATCTTTAATCGTCCAGAGTTAGAAACAAATGGGAAAAAGAAATTCGAACCTTCTCCATCCGGGCCTGTTTTTGAGCCCTCAACAGAAAAAAACACTTGTCCGGTTACTAGCGATATAGATTTTGTATAAATTGTCCATCGCTCTTCAAATGGCATCGACACATGATCTGCAGCTAAAATACCGGGCCAAGGTAGTCCACAAGTGAAAGATGCTCGATCAAAATCATAAAGGGATTGAACTTGATCGGGAGTTTTATTGTCAAACGTATATTCATATACAGGGGCGTTGGTGGGTTCTGTTTCATCATATATGACATCAACCCGATTCCCGGTGAAACGGACCGGTAAATTATTGCCATTTGCAACGATCTCTTTTTTCAATTCCAAGGTCCTAACCTTGGGGTAATTTAATGGATCTACCAACTCAACGTCAGATCTGGGAATTAAAAACTGAGAAAGCAAATCAGCTGTCAAGTGATGCCCACGATCATTGACGTGAAAACCGTCTCTTAGTAGATCTAAATAAAAAAGCTTGTTTGATATCAGGTACTCTTTCCAAGGTGTTCGAATGTCTGCCCAACAAAATTTGTATTGATTAACAATCTCTGGCAACCAAAAATAATTTCGCAGAACCGGTTTTGAGTCAGGACCAATTTCAGAGACATCTAACGATTCTAACGCCCCGCCCGCAGTGTTCACGTGATCTGCCTGAACAATTACGTCAGCAGTGCAAAATTTAGAAATTGTTGAATAAAGATTGTGATAATCTCCTCTGTCATCTCCCAAACAATGCAAGAATAAAACATCAGGTTGCCAAGGTATTACATCAGCCTTCACCGACCGACTCAAAAGCATTGATGAAAAAGCAACAACAGATTTGTTGGTCCAAACGATGCGGGCATGAGGGTAGGTCCGCTGGATGTTATCAATCAGATAAACCGGCCATTCCCCAAGCGAATGGGACTGGCCGTAAATCATGATTCGAACCTCAGGGTGGTGTGTCCTAGTTGCTGACTTGAGCAAACTGAGGCTGCGACTCAAGCGTTTCACTTGCAACACGTCGGGTTGAAATGAAGGTTGTTGAGCATCGCTACACAAACAAACTGTTCCAGAAAACAGAAATAAAAGCAGTGTCGCTAGGATAATTAAATTAGAAATAGGCTTGCTTTTCATTGAAGGTAAAATTTAATAATAACGAGTTTTATATTTATCGCTAAAACTCACGTCAACAAGAATAATATAAAGCTCGTTAAGCGATTCCGACTTCGTTGAATATCAGGTGGAATACGGCTATTGATTCAACATCAAACATAGTTGCTGTGTGTATTCACGGGCTGAGTTCGGTAAAAGATGTGTCACCGTTCCAAAGCTTGAATCGGGCAAAACAGTTGGCATGTTTACAGAAGAATTGTCTGTTTTGATCCACTTTTCAAGATCGCTCTGCATCTCTAAGACTCTCTTCTCATGGCCCCGAATCGAATGGGACTGGGGAATAGGTGATATCAGAAGACGAACTTTGACTCCTTTTGGTAAATAGGATCGAAACTGGGTGCATTCACTTTGAATCCGACGAGCAATCCGATATTCAGAAGAACCATGGGAGATTGACGCATCAAACTGAGCTGTCTCTTCCATGAATCCACCTGTGGACCGAAGCTCATTCTTCAGGTTATGGGTGAAACCATATCGATATCCCAAACGGCCTTTCAGAGGTGTAGGCAGCCAACCATCCAGAAGTCGGGATCTAAAGTCATCAACTGTGATTTTCCGAAGGTTCCCGATTTCAAAAAGTGTCGAACTATCCGTTGTTTGGCCCAGAGCATCCATTAGAATCAGTCGATGTTCACTGGAGGATTCAACCATGCGGATGCATTCTGGATGTAAAACAAGGAAGATTTCCGCATCCGGTTTGTTCTGGCAAAAGCGTTGTGCCAGAAGACCGAATGAATCAATTCCGAGATAACTCAAAGTGCCTAGGTTGACGGCATCAATCCCGTAGTCCTTCATGGTTGGGATGTGGATATTTACCAAGCATGATGAATCCCCGACGAATGCTATGTGCTTTTCAGTGGCTGTTGTAGCTAGCTGCGCCTTTGTCGATATAATTGTTGAGTCTGGATTTCCCAATTGAGGCTTCTTTGGCATTACGCCACTCCAATTGGCGATCCACATGATGAGAAACAGTCCGAGAAGCATCAGCAAAATGGATGCAAACTGTTTCGAAAGTACTGTTGGATTAACCAAGTAAACATGACCAACCTCCTGAGGAGTCGCGGATTGGTGCTGTTGATAAGCCATAGGTTCAGAATTGAAAATAAATAAAACTTGGAGGTTCTTTTCCCCAGCGGGCGATGATGAAAACTAATAAAATAGATTTCACAAATACACGTAATAACCATGGCCAGGCGCTGACTCGCTCCCAATTAAATTTTTTATTGAAGACATCGTAGAACCACACGGCAAGCAATCCGAATGATACAGCAAGAGCGTAGTCTGTGCTCCAATTCGGGGGTTGATCGTTGACGACGGATTGGATCATGGCCCAAGCATGAGAGACAGAGGTAGCTCTAAAAAAGAGCCATCCGAGACCTACAACCAACATAGTTAGACCCCAACTCACAATTTTTGGGATTTGGAGACGAGCGCTGAGTTTTGACGTTCGCCACAGCCGATAAAACCCGAGAGCCATTCCATGACAGAGGCCCCACAAAATAAATGTCCAATTTGCTCCGTGCCACAATCCCGCTAAAACAAATGTAACAGTGATGTTGAAAAACGCCCTAAGAGAGCCAGCTCGATCTCCTCCTAAAGGAATGTATAAATAGTCTCGAAACCAAGTTGATAGAGTTTGGTGCCACCTTCTCCAGAATTCTTGTATATTTGAAGCTAGATATGGGTGGGAGAAGTTCCGTGATAATTCGAAACCCATTGTATTTGCAAGCCCGATTGCTATAAGAGAATAACCAGCGAAGTCGCCATATATTTGGCCGCCAAAAGCTAAGGTTGCTAGTATTGTTACAGAACCTCCTAAGTGTTTTCCGCTAAAAACCATGTCCACTAAAGGGGCGAAGTAATCAGCAATGACAACCTTTAAAAAGAATCCCCATAAAATAAACCAAACACCTCGTAACACCATCGATTCATTGATGAACCGTTTTTCACGGAATTGAGGCAATAGAAATGATGCTCTTTCAATCGGGCCTGCGACCAGTTGTGGGAAAAATGTGAGGAAAGCGAAGTACTTGACTGGGTCGGACTCAACTTTGATTTGACCTCGGTACACATCCAGGGTGTAAGATAAAGCCTGAAATGTATAGAATGATATTCCGGCCGGTAATACGATTGCTAAGACTGGGCGTGTTGATTGGATGCCGAGGATCTCGAGGAGATGGAAGGCTGATTCGAGAAAAAAGCCAGCGTATTTAAAAAATCCAAGCGTGCCCAAGTTGGAAATAATACTGAGCATCAACCATCGTTTCTTTTCCGCAGGATTATTGCTGCTGCTAATCTTGTAAGCACTGACAAAATCAATCCCTCCAGTTAATACTAATAGCCCTAAAAAGCGCCAATCCCAAGTTCCATAGAATAAAAAACTGGAAATTAATATCAGCCAATCTCTATGTCCTTGATTATTACGGACCAACCAATAAAGTAGAATAACAACTGAAAAAAACAGTAGAAAAATATCGGAGTTAAAAATCATCTATGATTAAGTTTGATTTGCTAACCAGTTGGACTGCCGACACCGTTTCTTAGCGGTGTATTGGTTACTGTTTTTATCACCGATTTTACCGGTTTTCCCCTCAGATTTGAACGAATTTTGTATTCGTTATGGCGTGGATTACTATTTTACGAAACGGCAAGTAATCTAAACACACGAATTATTTTATTACCAATAATAATAGCCACCTTGTGAGCCTGAAAATATCGCAGATATCCCTAAATTCTCCATGCGCTTTTTATTGCAAGATTCTGAGTGCCCATCAATGAACCACCCGTTGACAAGTTTGGAGTGGCGTGCCATAACATTGGTGGAATCAGAGTGGAAATAATGGAATTGTTCCTTGCTGACTAATCCAAATGCGACTCCCGTTGTGTCGCCAAGATGAAAATATTCTGAAGGTCTTTCTATGGTGTCAGTTTTTAGATAACCGATTATTTCTCCATCAACTATTTCACCGCGAAAATATTCCTTTGGAGGATCTGAGCGAACCCCGTAGGTTTTAAGCCAATCCGTGAAGACCTTGGGTTTATAGGTTGGGCACACGAAAATATCCTTGGTAATTCCAGGGGTATTGGTGAAAAGAGAAGCCCCCCACGTATTTGGAATTCGATTTGGTATTGGAGTGTTAACCTCGGTTCCTAGTTGCATATAGCCTTTATTATCATTGCTATATTGAATGAGTGCTAGGCCTAGTTGTTTTGTTTGATTCAAACAACGAATACCTTGAGCACGTTGCTTTGCGTTGGATAGCGCAGGCAGCAACATGCCTGCCAAAATTGCAATAATAGCTATAACAACTAGTAACTCGATTAATGTAAAGGCTAACCTCGGAACGTTGTTTGATCCGTGGGTTTTCACAATAAATTGATTCATAAGCAGCGTAAATTGATCAGTGCTTTTGGAGCCGTTGTGGTTTCGTGAAGAAAAGTGACTGATTTAAAGGCTGTTGGGTGAGAAAAATTAAACACCGATCCATTCGAGTCAACTATAAAACGCTGATGGCTGACGTTTTCGACGGGAGGATTTATTTGAAATTTTCAAGGTTGGGCGTAGGCGCGCCTCCAGATGATTGAGGTTCTTAATGATTTTTGGGACGCTGGCGTTTCGATCGGCCGCCTATTGCGGCGGCTGCCAGCGACTGGCCCGCCGAGTAAGGTTTGGATCACGGGGATTCTTCGTCGTTGGCAGCGCATCGGTGTGCTCGATTTGATAATTATGCCGTAATCGCTGCAAAAATTAATGTCTCTTGAGTCGGTGAGTCTTCAAGGGGCGGCCCTGTAGAATTCGGCCTCGTTTCCTCCCGAGGATGGGATCTGGACCTCGATGGATTCGCCGTCGAGGAAGAAAGTGTTCGTTGCCGGCTTCCAGTGGATGAGGTCCTGGGAGCGTTGGATGCGGGGATGCAATTGGATGGGCCCCACCGAGCGGATCCGATAGGAGTTGAATGCCGTTCGGACCAAACGGAGGTCGGGGCGGCTCGGGCTGGGAACCAGATTGTTTAACGCCTCTGCTGGTAACTCGGCCAAGGCGATTCGAACCCGGCCCGAGAAGCGTTTTCCTGGGACCATGAGGAAGACCTCCTCTGGGAACACCCGAACGAGGGTTTGTTCACTTCCAATCCCTGAGAGTTCATTCACCACCAACTGATGCTCGCCGTTAATGCCCGCGACCATTCGTGCAGCCTGCTTTCCGTCAGACTCTACAACGATGCCGATCCGGTCAGGTCGGGTTATGGCGGCATTCAGGATCCCGTACTTGGTGGACCGGAAATCTGCTGTGCCCCCGAACTCGTCCAAGGAACCAGGCCAAATCGGATTCACGACGCTTCCGGTCCACGAGGGATCGCGGTTCAAGGTCGCCTTGCCGGAGGGCCTACCGATGTGCGACGCCGGATAGACCGACCAAAGCGCTTTCCGTTGCCACGACCAGTCCGAACAATCCGAGGAAACCGAGAACGCCATTCCGAGCTCTCGATACCACCAATTAAATCCCCCATCCCAAGTTAGACGGTAATCCACATCCAGATTGCCATCGCCCATGAACCGATAGGTCAAGGTGCCGGTGATGCCGAAGGGATTGAGCCCGACTCGTTGGCCCTCGGGAGCGTCCGTCGTCACTCGTACCTCGACGGCTTGGTCGATTTGCCGCGATTCCACGTGCCATCCCGGCCAACCCTTGGTATCGAGGCCGGTTATCCAAAAATCTGGTCCACCCTTCATCACCTCAATCCCGTTCCATCGGCCAGAGACAATCCGTCCCTTCGATTCATCGATCACCCAGGTAGCTGCCCCCGCCTCCACGGAAACAGTGTTGGGATCGATTCGTGCGAGTTTAGCTCCATTAGTGCCAGCCTTACGCCAAGCGGGTGTCGCCCTGCGGGTTCCGATTGGGAGCCTGTATTCGTCCACCATAAATCCGCGGGCATCGAGGAATCTCAGCCAAAGGTCCTCACCGGCATCCTCTGGCTTCACGGGGATCCGAACGAGGCCGGATTTGCGACTCGGCAGGTCGATCGTGAGATCCCCGCTGCGACTCCCGATCCGCCATTCGGATTTCAGTTCAGAAAGGTTGGAGAAGTCATGACGGTTTTCTACCAGCACCTCCACTAGGCCAGTCTCCCCGATGAATGGCGCAGTCTCCTGACGGATTTGTACCGGCGAATACACCTTCTTCAGATGCCAATACTCCGGTTTGGGCCGTCTCTCGTGGTCCACCACGCCCCATGGCAGCTCCCCATATTGCGGATCCTGGTAGTCCACTCCTGCAAAAACGCATCCACCGAGGATCGAAGGGGCGGCATACATTTTCTCCCACATGCGTTGGAACGCACCTCCCCAATAGTCACGGACACCGGGATCTCTGATGTTCTCAGCCATACTTTCCGTGTTTACATGGTGGTATTCGGTGAAGAGAACCGGTCTGTACCATTCGGTGTAGCCTCCCAGATCCAGCAGCGGATAATGGACCGCGTCTAAATTCAGGAGCGGCCATTCCGCGTTTCCGAATGGCTGGCATTCAAAGATTGGACGGTTCGGGTCCTGACGCCTGATGTAGCGCGCCAGATCGCTAAACGGTTGGCTCCATTCCGACTCATTTCCTAACGACCAGAAGATCACGGATGGGTGGTGGCGAACGTGGTTCAGAAGCTCGTCGGCGGCCTTCAGGAAATCCTCTGTCGTGCCCTCAGGAACCACACCTTGGAAGGAAATCGGCATCTCGCCGTGGACGAATACCCCCGCCTCGTCGCAGCTGTCGTAAAAACTGTCGGAGGCTGGCCATGAACGGAGGTAGTTGCAGTTGGCGTTCCGGAATAGGATGGGATCCAACACATCGATTTCCTCCGGGACTGCCGAACCCTCGTTCTTGAACTGGTCGAATCGGAGGATGCCCCGGACCTTGATCGGCGTGCCATTGACCTTCACCTGGTTTCCGACGACCTCGGTTTGGCAGAATCCGACTCTCCGAACCACCGTCTCGATGGGAGCCTCCCCCATTTCTAGGGAAACGGTCATTTCGTAAAGGTTCGGATGGTCCGAATCCCACCTCGCCGGAGCAGCGAAATCCAATTCCACCGTCTGCCGAGCCGAACTCAGGCCTGGTAGGCTTGGGACAGCTTGAAGCACCTCTTTAGATTCCATGGTCCTCCCGGAAGGTTCCCGGAACTGGATCCGGATCCGATGACCGTCTGCCGGGCCTGCCTGGTCATTCGAGAGGCCTACGATGACTTTCAATTTCGCGTCGCGGAACTTCGGGTCGAACTGGGTCTCGGAATAACATTCGGTGATGTTGACCGAAGGGACGGCAAACAGGCTGACCTTGCGGATAATGCCTCCCTGCCGAAGCCGCGCCGACATCCTGGCTCGGACGCCGAGCTCGACCAGTTCGACCAGGATCTGATTGGTCGAACCATAACGCAGGTGGTCGGTTACATCGAATTCGAACGGCAAGAGGAAACCGTCGTGTTTCCCCACTTCCACGCCATTGATGCGGAGAGTCATCGCGTTGTTGACGGCATCGAATCGCATCTTGACCCGATTTCCGCGCCACGCTTCTGGAACGACGCAGGTGCGATAAAGCGCCGCCTTCTGGTCGACCTTCATTCCTTTCTGCTCGTACTCTGATGGGATCTGGATGGGAAACCATCCGATGTTGGACTCCTCCGGCAACGCGTCCCCGGCCCGCCAAGCGCCCTTCCAGGACCATTGGCCTGAGAGGTCGATCGGTTCTGATCGCGAGGAAGCCAACGCCGTCGGCGGAAGCGTCAAACGGGCCTTCGGCGATGCGTTGATGACCGAAGACAAGATAACCGGTTCAACGGCCCAACCTGTTTCAGTCGCAATGCTGAATTGGAACATCACGAGTGCCGGCATTACCCGAAAGGAGGCCAGAAGAGCCCTGTTCCAGAGACGGACTCGATACGGAAGCATCCGGAGCAACCAATTCCAGACCCACAACAAGATTCTCTGCAGGACGACAATTTCTCCGAAAAGATCCGGATGGCTTGAGACTATGGGCGGCCCCATCGATAGGAATTTGCTTCTGATGCGCATCGGGAGTTTGAGGTGATAACTCTAAGGTTAGCCAGCGGACTAAATCTCAATTGAAGGGTTTGGCAAAGTTTTATGAACTCAGAATAATTTTGGTGTTCCATCGAGCCAGCGAGCGCTGAAGAGGGAAATTTTTGGTCCCTTTTTGCTGGGTTCAGCGTGCTGATTCAGGATTGTGTGGGCCTTTTTCGGAAAACACCGCCTTTCAAACCCGCACAGTCGGAGCGTTCAGTTGGGATTGTCCTGTCCTTTGAGCAGCGCTCTTAGATTTGGCGGAACTTTCGCTACTCGGCACTTTGATTGTGGAAAACCGGAGCAAAAGACGGTTTTTAGACGCAATAATCTGCACTGCAGCCGGCTAGATCCACCTCTACGTCTGAGGCGTTAAAGGGTTCGATCCAATCTTCCGGGTCCATGTCGTCGTCTATCAGTCCGGAAAAGTTTTCCCAGAGAGATCCACCGAAACGATTTGGAGTGCAGCACACAGCCGATGGATTCCGAGGATCATCAAGATCAGCAGCCGGACAAGGCTTGGGTGGATCGAAACATTCGGGACCTGGAAGACAGTGAGTTTCACGGTCTGGCGGGTGTCCGTCAAAGGACCACTCGCTGGGAGACTTACCTAGGCGGTAACCGGCTTTGGTTGGATGGGCGTTGAAGCCCACGCCGGCTTGGTGTCCATTTCAATCCATATGCCTCGGATGGAATGGATCACCCACCTGACATCAGCGCTCGTCTGCGCCGCGTTTGTTTCTGCAGCCGAAGGCGGTGCGCCGGTTCCGCCCGGTACATCGGTGCAGATTCAGCCTTCCGAAGCATCCTCGCCCATTATCTGGAAGAATCTAGAGACACGAGTCCCCGGGGCTGCTGTAGCCCTAACCCTCGGAACGAATCGCTGGACCGTTCGTTGGGTACCACCGGGTCGTTTTGTGATGGGGAGTCCAGCGGACGAGGCCAACCGGGACAAGGATGAGGTGCAGCACGAGGTGGAATTCAGCCGCGGGTTCTTTATGGCGGAGACGGAGTGTACCCAGGCGCAGTGGGAGGCGGTGATGCCGAAGAATCCGAGTCACGGGAAATCCCCGAATCAGGCGGTCAATCAGGTGAATTGGAAAGAGGCTCAAGACTATTGCCGCGGGTTGACTGAGCGACATCGGGTTCAGGGTGTTATTCCGACCGGTTGGGAGTGGGACTTACCCACTGAGGCCCAATGGGAATACGCCTGCCGGGCCGGCACAACCGGGGCCTTTGCCGGTGATTTGTCATCGCTGGCGTGGATCGAATCTAATTCCGATGGCAAGGCTCATGCCGTGAAAACCCGTCAGCCCAATGCCTGGGGGTTGCATGACTTGCACGGCAATGCTTGGGAATGGTGTCGGGATTGGTACGGAGACTATTCGACGAATGCGCTGAAGGATCCCTCGGGGCCTTCAGCCGGCTCCTTCCGCTGCTACCGAGGCGGGAGTCGGATTTATGGGGCTCGCCGGGCCCGATCGGCCATCCGGGGAGCAATGACACCCGAAATGCGGGGCGATTACCTGGGTTTTCGCCCCGTCTTGTTGCCACCGCGCTGAGGGGTGTTTGAAGTCCTCGGGCGGGATTTAAACTCGCCGGATTCGCTCACTCTGTGGGCCTCTCATTCACCGGAGTGGGTGACGCAGCGGAGGGATTCTCGGTGTCTTTCGTGGGGTTCTTTAATTCCTTCCCCGATTGGAGCACCCAGATCACCAACAGGATTAGAACCCCGATGGCGACTCCGGCTTTCAAGACACCGCCGAGCGCAGTCATTCCGAAACGAACGGCTTTGAACAGAGGAGCCTCGCACCCGCAGTGACTGCATCGGGTGTCTGAATTCAGGACAAAGGCCTGGCACTCCGGGTTCGAACACCGTTGAAGGTGGGCCTGGGCGCGAATGGGACCTTGGGTTGTCTGCCCGGAACCGCAGCGGGCGCATCGGGAATCTCCAAAACGCACCATGGCCCGACAGTGTCGGTTAGCGCAGCGAACCAGTCGGGATCGGGAGGAGGTGATGAAGCTGATGATCGACAGAGGATCTGGCTACTAGCCGCCGAGCGATGTGGCTGCAACTGGAGATTGCGGCCCCCCCTTGCGGCCCCGTATCGTCGGTCCCTCTCCCAACCACGGGTACCTATGTCCAAAAAACAACTTCGCATCGGTCTCATCGGCTACGGCTTCATGGGACGCGCCCATTCCAACGCATTTGCTCAGGTCGGGCACTTCTTCCCGTCGAGCTACGAAATCGTCCTGAAGGCAGTTTGTGCGCGTGATACCGCCAAGGCCCAGGAGTTCGCCGATCGCTGGGGTTATGAGTCCATCGAAACGGATTGGAAGAAGCTCATTGCCCGCGACGACATTGACGTCGTGGACATTGCTGTCCCTAACAACCTTCACGCCGAGATCGCCATCGCCGCCGCCAAAGCGGGCAAGATGATCTTGTGCGAGAAGCCCTTGGCGCTGAATTCCAAGCAGGCAGAAATCATGGTGAAGGCCGTCGAGAAGGCCAAGGTGCCGAACATGGTTTGGTACAACTACCGCCGCTGTCCGGCCGTGGTGCTGGCTAAGCAGCTCATCGACGCTGGCAAACTCGGCAAGGTGTTCCATTACCGCGCCAACTTTCTGCAAGACTGGACCATCAATCCCGACCTGCCGCAGGGCGGGGCGGCCTTATGGCGTCTGGATGTGAAGGCCGCAGGTTCCGGTGTCACCGGCGACTTGTTGGCTCACTGCATCGATACGGCCATGTGGCTCAATGGCGGCATTAAGGATGTTAGTGCGATGACCGAGACGTTTATTAAAGAGCGCAAGCACACCCTGACCGGCAAGGTCGAGAAGGTGGGCATCGATGACGCGTGCGCCTTCATGTGCCACTTCAACAACGGGTCGCTGGGTCTCTTTGAGTCCACCCGTTATGCCCGCGGCCACAAGGCTCTCTACACCTTCGAGGTGAATGGCGAAAACATGAGCCTCAAGTGGGACTTGCACGACTTGCACCGCCTCCAAATTTTCGATTACAGCGATGTCGGTGCCGAGCGCGGTTGGAAGAGCGTCCACGTTTCGGACAGCGATCATCCCTACACCGGCAAGTGGTGGGTTCCAGGTCTCCAATTGGGCTACGAGCATAGCTTCATCCACCATGTCGTGGAGTTCATCGCCGGCCTCGAGAGTGGCAAGGGTGCGAAGCCAGACTTCAAGGATGGCTTGGCAACCGACTATGTGGTGGACGCCGTGCTCGCATCGGCCAAGACCCGCAAGTGGGCCAAGGTCAAGCAGGTGAAGGCCTAATAGCGCAGACACTGAAGATTTCAGGCCTTTCCCTCGGACCGGGCAAACCGGGCCGGGGGAATCTCTGGTGAACTTCCGTTTGGCCTTCGCGGCGTCTCGTGGCATACCAACGGCCGCATGGAATACGAAGCGGTCATCGGTCTGGAGACCCACGTCCAACTTAAGACGCAATCGAAGATGTGGTGCGGGTGCGCCAACGCCTTCGGTTCCGATCCGAACACGAACGTTTGTCCAATCTGCCTGGGCATGCCGGGGGTTCTCCCCGTGCCCAATGCCGAGGCCATCCGACTCACCGTTCTGACCGGCTACTTGCTCAACTGCGAAATTCCCCGGTTCGCCAAGTTCGACCGAAAAAACTATTTCTATCCAGACTCGGCCAAGAACTACCAGGTCACCCAGTACGACAAGCCGTCCACGGCCAACGGGTGGCTGGAGTTCGAGTTCGATGGCCCGGGATCGGTGGATGGAATGGCCCGCGTGCAAATCACCCGCGCACACCTGGAGGAGGATGTCGGCAAGAACAGCCACTTCGATCGATTCAGTGGGGTGGACTTCAATCGGGCTGGTGTACCATTGCTCGAGATCGTCTCAGAGCCGGAACTCAATGGACCTGAGATGGCCTACGCGTATCTCCGAGCTCTGACCGATGTCTTATTTCGTGGCGGGATCAGCGATTGCGACATGGAGAAGGGGATGGTCCGGTGCGATGTGAATGTCTCGGTTCGCCCGAAGGGCAGCACCAAGCTGGGTGCTAAGATCGAGATCAAGAACATGAATTCTTTTTCCGGAGCGCGCCGTGCCCTGGAATACGAAATCCCGCGCCAAATTGCGGCCTTGAAGCGTGGAGAGTCACTGCGTCAGGAGACGCGACGCTGGGATGATCTGGCGGGCATCACCGAAACCATGCGCTCCAAGGAAGACGCGCACGACTACCGTTACTTTCCGGAGCCAGACTTGATGCCTCTGGTGCCTACCGACGAATGGTTGGCCTTGGTGAAATCCCAAGTCGTTGAGTTACCGCTGGCTCGCAAGAAGCGCTTCATTCGGGAGTACGGTCTGCCCGACGGTGACGCCGAGATTTTCCGGGACAACTTGCCCTTGGCCACCTTCTTCGAGCGGGCGATCCAGGGAGCGACGCAACCCAAGGCCATTGCCAATTGGGTGATTAATAACTTGCAGGCGCGGGTGAGCGGTTCGGGCATCGCGGTGGAGGATGTTCGCATCCAACCGGTACAGGTGCGCGATTTGGTGGGGTTGGTTGAAAGCGGCGCCATTAACAGCAAGATCGCTCAAGACGTCTTCGTTGAGATGTTTACGACGGGCGATGCGCCCCAAGTGATCGTGGAGCGCAATGGGTGGTCGCAAATGAGCAATGTCGGGGCGCTCGAAGCCCTCTGCGACCAGGCTATTGTCGCCAATCCAGGGTCTGCCGCAGATTTCCGAGCTGGCAAGGTGGCGGCTCTCAATGCTCTCAAGGGACAGGTCATGAAGCTCTCTAAGGGCAAGGCCAACCCGGCTTTGGCCGGCGAAATCCTCGAACGTAAATTGCGGGCCTAAAGAATCGAGGTGCCGTTCACCCGCAGTGACCAGCAACCTCCTCAGTCACAAAAAGGCCCCGGGAATCGTAAGATTCTACGGGGCCTTGTTGTTTATCAGAAATTAAGTCGCTCAGTGAGTCGGCGAGTAGTCGGTGGGCACCAAGAAGACGGACTTAACTCCGCCTGCCACGGTGAGCGAACCGCCGCCGGCCTTTTCGCTGGCCTCGCGAGCGGCCTTCCAAGCGGGGTCTTTGCCGAAGGCGGCGAAGCTGGCCTTGGCTGCTTCCTGGGACTTGTGGGTGAGGAAGTAGAGCAGAGTGCGATCACCTTCGGGCTGGTCGGCCATCTTGTGGAAGTAGCCCTGATTGCCCATGCCGTACTTGCCGAAGAGACCAATGGTGTGGTCACGGAAGCGGGCATCCAAATGCGACAGACGTTCCGGGGTGCTGGTGTAGGTGCGCATTTCCCAGACGCCGCCCTTGGAGACGTTTCCGGTGCGGACTTTCGGAGAATAGTCAGTCTCCACCAGGAACGGATTCTCAGCCTTGGCCACGAGGGGGCCGCCGGCTTCACTGGCCTTCTGGGCGGTCTTCCATTCGGGATCCGAGGCGAAGGCGTTCCACAGGGTTTCGCGGGCCTCGCGGCTCGGGTAGCGCAGCAGGAAGTGCAACCGCTGGTCGGCCGTATCGGCAGGCATCCAGTAGCCGATGCTCTCGATACCATGCTTTTTGAAGAGGCGCAGGGTGTGGTTGCGGAAGCGATTGTGCAGGGCTTCGGCCTTGCCGGGATGGATGGTGTAGATGCGCAGTTCGTACACCGAGGCGGTGTGTCCGGAGCCTAGGGTGTGGCAACCGGTGGCCAGCGCTGCGCCAGCAACGGAGGCGGTCTTGAGGAAGTCTCGACGGTGGATCATCGGTACGAAGCCTCCGTTTGCAGATGGAGACGTCAAACAAAAACCTTGTTGCCGAACGCGAGCACCGTTACCGCTTCAGCGAAATGACCGAGCGGCGCGCCACGATCCAGCGAAAAACTAGCGAGACCTCCATCCGCGTGGACCTCAATATTGATGGTAAGGGCAAGGCCCAGGTGAAGACCGGGGTTGGTTTTCTCGATCACATGCTCTGCGCCTTTGCTAAGCACTCGGTTTGCGATCTGAAGCTGCGCTGTTCGGGGGATCTCCACATCGATGCGCATCACACGGTGGAAGACTGCGGGATCGCCCTCGGACAAGCGTTTCTTCAGGCCTTGGGTGATAAGCGGGGCATCCGACGGTATGGCGCTGGCTTCGACCCTCGAAATCCGTTCACGGGTGAAGCCCATGTTCCCATGGACGAAGTTCTGGCTCGCTGCGTGATCGATTTTAGCGGTCGGCCCTTCCTGGTCTGGCGTGGCATGGATTCACTGGCCCAGCGCAGGATTCCCGAGGCAGATCGAGATCAGGACATGTCCTCACGGTTTCGCTTCGGCCTAGCGCGGGAGTTTTTTCAAGGGTTCACTAATGAGGCTCGGTGCAATCTTCACTTGGAGCTCCTTTACGGGGGCGAACCGCATCATGTGGTCGAGGCGTTGTTCAAGGCCTTTGCCAAGGCTGTCGACTTCGCCTGCCAATGCGATCCGCGAATCGCGGGCGAGATCCCCAGCAGCAAGGGGAAACTTTGAAGTCTGCCTGCTCCCAGAAGGCTCCAGTGGGCTCCATTCCCGGCTTTCCCGGGAAGGTTGAAACTCTCCCTGAATAATCGTTGAACCACGCCGTCGATGCCTGTGTCGGTGAAAAATGATTATCCCTCAGAAGCCGACGAGACTTTGGTCAAGTGGGCTCAGCAAGGAGACACCGAGGCGTTCGAGCAACTGGTCTTCAGGCACCGTGACAAAATTTATGCGCGGGCCCTCATGATGATGAGGAACGAGGACCAAGCGCTGGAATATTCGCAGGAAGCATGGGTAAAATCGTGGCAACGGTTGGTTCAATTTCAGGGCGACTCCAGTTTCGCCACGTGGGTGACGCGCATCGTCATCAACCTGTGCCTCGACCAGTTGCGGCGCCAGAGGCGGGTACGAACCGAATCCATCGAAGCGATGGAAGAAGAGTCGGGCGGTGTCGAGCGTCAGTTGCCGGCCCCAGAGAGCAATCCGACAGCAGGGCTCGAGCAGGACGAACTCCGGAGGCGCATCGATGAAGCTCTGGGGAAACTCACCGACGCCCACCGGACCGTGGTGGTCCTTCATGAATTTGAGGGGTTGGAATACAAAGAGATCGCCAAGCGTATTGGCATCTCCATCGGGACGGTCATGTCGCGTCTCTTTTACGCGCGCCGCCGGTTGGCATTCCTTTTACAATCTTTAAAGCGAGAACGATCCGAATGAAAAACACCGAACAACTGTTGGACCTCCAGGCCTACGTCGATGGTGAACTGCCCGAGGAACGTCGCCGCCAGGTTGAGGCCGCACTGCCTGCCGACCTAGATGCCCAAGAATTGGTGACGGGTTTGCGGCAACTGGGAACGCTGATCCGCGCGTATGAGCCGACCGCCACTGTTCCCGCGAGCCGAGAGTTCTATTGGAACCAAATTCGTCGGCAAATCGACGCGGAGCAACCCAAGGCGCCCGCCGCTTCCGCGGCCTTGGGTTGGTTGCGTTGGCTGATTCCCGCCATGGGAGTCGCGGCGGTCGCTGTTGTGGTGTCTACCCAGCAGGCGCCTCGTGAGATCACTTTGGCGGGCGGTGGCGATGTGACCGTCGTCGACGTCTCTTCGACGGTTTTCCGTTCCGAGAGCGATGGAGTCACCGTCCACTGGATCCAATAACGTATTAAAATATTGGCGTCTGGCCTCCTGAGTGCCTTGATGCTGTCAGTAGCAGTTCTGATGAAACTTCTTTGGATCAATCGATTGGGGTACCTCCGCTTGGGATGCCTCTTGGTGCTAGGAACTCTGATGCCACTGGCATCGGTGGCTTCCGATCTCAAGCTGCGTCTCGAATTGGCTTGGGGCACCGACGGCACCGCCCCTGAGGGCAAAAACCTCAAGGAGTTGGATACCAAGGGGCGCGAAAAGCTGCGGCATTTCCGTTGGAAGAACTACTGGGTGGTAAAATCCACCCAAATCGATCTCGATTCGAAGGTGTCGCAGAAAGTTCCGTTGGACCGGTGTCAGGTAGATCTAAAGACCACCGTCGACGGCCATTTGGAAGTTCGACTTCATAGCGTCAACGACGCAAAGGAAGCCAAACTGGTGAAGACCCTTCAGCATTCTCGGGAAGCACTCAAACGGGGCGAATTTTTGATCATCGCCGGCGATGACAAGGAGAAGTGGAATGATGCGTGGTTTGTGATCATCCGCGGCGAACCCTAAATCCAAGTCCCAAACCCAAGTCCTAAATTCGAGCCCAAAATCCAGGCTTTGATTCCAGGCAGGGATTCCAGGCTCCGAATCCAAGTCCTGAATCTCCAGGCTCTGAATCGCCGATCGAGCCCTGATTCCGGAGCCCTGATTGCAGATCGAGGCCTCAATCTTGAGGTGGTATTGATTTTTTATGGTCTTTCCATCCTCCGATTTTTCGTCCTGACCCACAACCGGTTGTGTGTCGTTCGAACTCAAACAACAACTGATTGTGCTTTTCCGAAAGCTGTTGTCCTTGGCCGCTTCGACCGGCTAATATGTCGTCGATCTGACCTGCGGCTTCATCGCGGGCGGTCGTCCGGATATTCATTATGGCCGATAACGTTCCTCCGAAGGAAACCTACGATAGCTCCCAAATTAGCACATTGGAGGGGTTGGAAGCTGTCCGGAAAAAACCCGGCATGTACATCGGTGGTACCGACGAGCGAGCGCTCCACCACTGTGTGTCCGAGGTGCTCGACAATTCAGTCGACGAGCATTTGGCCGGACACTGCATGATGATCGAAGTGGTCATCCATGTGGATGGTTCCATTTCGATCCGCGACAACGGTCGAGGCATTCCGGTGGACATGCATCCGCAGAAAAAGATGCCCGCCGTTGAACTGGTGCTGACTACGCTGCACTCGGGCGGCAAATACGGTCAGGGCGGATACAAATTTTCAGGAGGTACGCACGGCGTTGGCGCCAAGTGCGTTAATGCGGTCTCAGAATGGTTCGAGGTGGAGGTGAGTCGTGAAGGCAAGATCCACCACATGGAGTTTGAGCGCGGCAAGGTGACCAAAAAGCTAGAGGTCATCGGAAAGGCCAAGGGCCGCGGCACCCTCATCACCTTCATGCCGGATTCGGAGATTTTCCGCGACACCATCGAGTTCAAGTCTGACCGGATTACTCAGCGTCTCCGCGAGTTGGCGTGCATCAATTCGGGGCTGGAGCTGACCTTCTTGGATGAGCGGCAGTCGGATCCGAAGCTCGAGACGTTCCTTTACAAGGAGGGGTTGGAAGAGTTCGTACGTCAGCTGAACAAGAATCGGATGACCGTGCATCCGAAACCCTTCAGCATCCTAAAGGAGAGCAAGACCGTCACCTCCGAGAAGGAGGTCGAGATCCACATCCATGTCGTGATGCAGTACAACGACAGCTACAACGACCAGGTTCTTTGCTACACCAACACCATCCACAATCCGGATGGCGGCACGCACCTTTCGGGTTTCCGGACCGCCTTGACCCGGTCGATCAATCAATACGCTAAGTCGAACAGTATCCTGAAGGATAAGGACCCTCAAATTACTGGGGATGACGTTCGCGAGGGGCTGACGGCCGCTATATCCATCAAGCACAGCGATCCGAAGTTCGAGTCCCAGACGAAGGTCAAACTCATCTCTCCGGAGGTCGAAAGCATCGTCGGGTCGGCCTCGTATGAAGGGTTGATGAACTACTTCGACGACAATCCGGTGGTGGCTAAGAAGATTGTCGAAAAGGCTCTGAATGCCGCCCGGGCTCGTGAAGCCGCTCGCAAGGCGCGTGAGGCGGTTCGCAAAACGGCCCTCACCGGCGGTGGTCTCCCCGGCAAGCTGGCCGATTGTTCCGACCGCGACCCGGCCAACACCGAGTTGTACATCGTCGAGGGCGATTCGGCAGGTGGCTCTGCCAAGCAGGGTCGTGACCGGAAGTTCCAGGCTATCCTTCCGATCCGCGGCAAGCTGATCAACGTCGAGAAGGCTCGTCTCGACAAGGTTCTGCAGAACAACGAAATCCGGACCATGATCACCGCCATCGGGACGGGAATCGGAGCCGGAGAGGGCGAGGGGGCTTTCAAGATCGAGAACCTTCGCTACCACAAGGTCATCATCATGACTGACGCAGATGTCGACGGATCCCACA
>SXGR01124007.1_pt1 | contig 24420 bp, 25 predicted proteins | sample 3174711 | NCBI WGS metagenome assembly SXGR01 (sample SAMN11356860, study PRJNA531348) | freshwater metagenome | isolation source: freshwater sample F1-60 | place: China: Fuxian Lake, Yuxi | collected 2017-12-25
CCGACGACCTCCGCCTTGCAAAGGCGGCGCTCTCCCAGCTGAGCTATGGCCCCTCAGGCTAAAAGATTAGAGCGCTCGGCCAAGAACCGGCGTCCCGACCAGCTTAGTGTCATTAGAGTGGGCTCTGATGAGCATTGCTTGGAGACCCTTATCAGCTGCAGGGACTGCAGCGTCCACAATCGTAGTAGCCGCCTTGTTGGCGCTCCCGGCAGCCAGCGCCGCAGAGCAGCCAGCTGGAGGGGCGATGCCAAAGGGTTTCCTCTGGGGAACGGCGATCGCCGGTTTCCAGTCGGAGATGGGCCGTGGCCGCGACACCGACCCGACTAGCGACTGGTGGGCCTGGACTCACGACAGGGGCAACATTGAGCGCGAAATAGTTAGCGGAGATTTGCCGGAGAACGGGCCTGGCTTCTGGTCGAAGTACGAGGCCGATATCAAGCTCGCCCGCTCGGGGCTCGGCGCCAACCTTTTTCGCATGGGTCTTGAGTGGAGCCGGCTTTTCCCGAAGCAGCCGGTGAACATGCCGCAGGGCGCCGCAACCAGCACCGAGATGCTTCGCGCGCTTGACCGGCAGGCCGATCCCAAAGCGGTCAGTCGATACCGCGAAATTTTGAAGTCGATTCGTGCCAGCAAGATGTCTCCGTTCGTGACGCTCAACCACTTCACGCTGCCGGGCTGGATCCACGATCCGCTTGCCGTTAACAAATCGCTAGCCGGTATTGACCCCAATGCACAGCTGCCGCCGCTGCAGCGCTCCGGCTGGCTCAGCACCACCACGGTCACCGAGTTTGAGCGCTACTCGGCCTGGGCCGCCTGGCGCTTTGGCGACCTAGTTGACCGGTGGGCGCCGATCAACGAGCCTATGGTCGTCGTGACGAACGGCTACGCCAACATTCCTGGCGTCCTTGCTGGCAACTTCCCGCCCGGCGTTTACAGCTTCACGGCGGCGGCGACCGCGCTCCGCAACCTTGAGGCAGCCAACGGCGTCGCCTATCAGGCGGTCAAGAAGCTTGACCGCACTTCGAAGGTCGGCCTAGTGCAGAATATGATCGCCTTCACGCCGAGCAATCCGTCGAGTCCTGCCGACGTGGCTGCGACTAAGAACGCCGACTACCTTTTCAACCGGCTCTTGATCAGTGCTGCGGTGCGTGGGGATTTTGACGCCAACTTTGATGGAACAATCGGCGCCGGTGAGCGCGCGATTCACGGCCGCCGGGCCGATTTCGTTGGCGTCAACTACTACTTCCGCGGTCGCGTCGCTGCGCTCGGATTTTCTCTCACGCCGCAGATCCCAATGCTCGACTTCCTGCCCGCACTCGCCTACCGCTGGGAGCGCGCGCCCACGGCTCCCCCCTGCCCAACGACCTGCAGCGAGTTCGGCGCTGAGCTCTTCCCGGCCGGTCTTCGTCAGTCGCTGAAGACAGCTGGCAGCTACAAGCTGCCGGTGATCGTGACCGAGAGCGGGATCGCCGATGCGAAAGATCGCCAGCGTCCCGCCTTTCTGCGTGACCACTTGCGTCAGGTGCGTGCCTCAATCACTGCGAAAGAGGCCAAAGTCTTTGGTTGGATCGGCTGGTCGCTGACCGACAACTTCGAGTGGGTTCACGGTTACACACCGAAGTTCGGGGTCTACTCGTTCAATGGCAAGACGCTCGAGCGCAAGCCACGCAGCGCCAGCGTAAAACTGCTCAAGCGTGCGATGACGACGAACCGCGTTCCGTAGCGGGGCGGCTTAGAAGTCGAAGTCGCGCGGCGGCTTGCGTTCGAACCAGAGCCGGTCGTGGTCAGGGGTCTCTTCGAGGAAATCGGGCGTTGCTTCGAGCTCGTCGCGGGCCTCGGCGCCGCCGCTGTCGGCTTCCTTAGCACCTTCGGCTAGCTCTTCGGCTTCCAACAGTTCCGCTTCGGCCTCAACGATCGGTTCGTTCCGCAGCGCTGCCTCAACCTCGGCCGGTGTGAATTGCTCCGTCGGCTGGTTCACCGCAGGCTCAAGCTCGGCCCTCTCTTCGACGACAAGCAGCTCCGGTTCGGCTTCAGCCGTCTCGTCGCTGTTGACCACCTCTACCTCAACGCTCTCTTCTACCTCGACGACCTCAGCCTCGACATCTAGCTCTGGTTCGGCATCCTTGCCGCCGCCAAGCGCCTCAGTTTCAAGCTGCGCGATCTCCGAAGGGTCAGCGCCTTGGCGGCGCTTTAGATCCAGATGCTCACGTATCGCCTCATCAAGCATTCCCATTCGGCAAGCCTAGCGGAGAGAAAGCAAGTCAGCGGCCTGTGGCGCTCAACCCTAAGTACACTCGCATTTGAGGGGCTATAGCTCAGTTGGGAGAGCGCCTGGATCGCACCCAGGAGGCCGCCGGTTCGAGTCCGGCTAGCTCCATTAATCAGTGCGCTAGCGTGTAGGGAGCGTTATAAGCGACACCCCCAACGATGGCTCACGCCCACAAAAAAGTCACCAGCCCGAAGCCACCGGCGGAAGTTTTCGCCTATCTGGCAGATTTTTCGAACACGGCTGAGTGGGATCCAGGCATCTCGGCTGCTCGCAGGCTTGATGACGGGCCGCTCGGAGTCGGCAACCGCGTCGAGCTTGACGCCGGGTTCTTTGGCCGCACGATCACGCTGATTTACGAAACGACGCTTTATCAAGCGCCGCATCGCTTCATCGTCCGTGGCGAAAGCTCAACCGTCGTCAGCGTCGATGAGATCACGGTTGAAGCCGATGGGGCAGGCTCGATCGTCACCTACGACGCTGAGCTGACTTTGAAGGGTGCGCTGAAGGTTTTTGATCCGGCCTTAAGCCTTGGCTTTGGCAAGGTTGCCGACAAGGCGATCGCTGGGCTGCGGAAAGCACTCTCCGCTTGACGCTCTAGCATTTGTGCAGTGACTCGAACGACACTCCTAGTCGTTGTTCTGGTGGTCATCGGCGCCGCCATCGCAGCCGCGGCGTTGGTCTCCGGCGGCGGAGGCGGCAGCTCCGACACGGTCAGCGTCAGCGAGATGATTCCAACGGCGACAACTGCGGCGCCAACTGCGACGACAACTGCGACAACGAGCACCTCGTCGCAGTCCAGCAGCGCGCAGGTTGAGGCGACGGTCACCAGCTACGTTCAGGCCGCTGAGGAGGGCGACGCGACGACGATCTGTGGGCTGCAGCTGAACACCGGCGCAGCGACCAGCGGCGCAGCGGCGGCGCAGGCCTGTGCATCGAAGCTTGGCATCACGCTGACCGACCTTCCGGGCCTCTCGCAGTTGAAGGTTGAAGGCGTCAAGGTGAGTGGCAACACTGCCACTGCGCAGCTGCTTCGGATCGGGCAGATCTCGCTGGTCAAGGTTGACGGCAGCTGGAAGGTGCGCAGCTTCTCGCCGGCACGCAGCAAGCGAAACGGCGGCGCCGAGGCGCCGTCCGGCCCGAACGTTGGCGGCGCCACTGCCGACTAGCCCCGCGGCGTGACGATTGGAAAGTCGTGCGGTGGGTCGTCGAGTAGGCCGAGGAATCCAGCGAGCGCCATCGGATCGCCGTCAACGCTGATCGCCCCGGAGCCGAAAGCCTCGATCGCCTCGATCTCCTGAAGGATCAGCGAGTTGAGCGTGGCGCGCGTCGTCGTGACGGTCGCCTGAGCATTCTCGTCGAGCTTGCCGACGACGGTGTTGAGCGCGCCGCTCGTTACGCGAAGCGTCCACTGCTCGTCTAGATCGGTGAAGTTCCAAGCGATAATCAGGTCGTTCTGAGCTGCCCGCTCGGCGTTGAGCCGCGTTGCCATCGCGTCGAAAAGCTGGCCGGTCTGAAGCGCTCGGACGATGTCCGGCGCCTGCGCGCGCAGGCTCGCGCCGCTAACCCCGTTGCGCAGCTCGCTAGCGCCTGTCAGGTAGGCGTTGCGCCAAGTCGCATTCTCAGTCTGGTAGCCGAGCTGCTCGAAGGCGGCAGCCTGAAGTTCGAGCGCCGCAGCGTTATCGGGCTCGGCGAAGACGACGTGGCCGGCCAGCGTCGCTGCCCAGCGCTCATCGCCATCGGCAAGCGCCTGCGCGGCGATTTCGAGCGCGCGGTCGGCGCCGCCGATCGCATCGACGTAGCGGCTGCCAGCGTCGGAAGGGGCGAGTGGGTCAAGGTTGACTGGGTTGCCGTCATAGACGCCGAAGTAGCGCTGGTAGATGCCGCGAGCGTTGTGGCGCAGCGAACCGTAGGCGCCGCGCGTGTGCCAGAGCGCGGCCAGCGCTTCGCTCAGCTCGATCCGCTCGGCGATCTCCTCGCCATTGAAGCCCTCCCCGGCAAGACGGATCGTTTGGTCGTGGAGCAGGCGGTAGAGGTCGCGCTGCTCGCCGAGGAACTGCGCTATCTCGTCGCGGCCCCACGTGGGCCAGTGGTGGCCTCCAAAGAGCACCTCGGCGCGGCTGCCAAAAAGCTCGATCGATTGATTCAGGCACTGCGACCACCAGAGCGCGTCGCGAATCTGCGCGCCACGGATCGTGAGGATGTTGTGCAGCACGTGGCTCGCCGTCTCAACGACGCAGAGCGCGCCACGCTCCGGCAGGAAGAAGTTCAGCTCGGCCGGTGCCTCGGTTTCCGGAACCATCTGGAACTCGAAGCGGACGCCGTCGATCATGGCCTGCTGGCCTGTCTCTTTAACCTCATCGGTTACCGCAATCAGCGAGGGGCTTCCCGTTGATACGCCCTTGCCGATCGCCACATCGACCTGCCCGCGCGGCCCGCGGGGAAGGTTTGAGCCGTACATGTAGGCGGCGCGCCGCACCATCACAGAGCCTGCGATCACGTTCTCGCTTACGGCCGCGTCGATGAATCCCTGCGGCGCCCAGATCGGAATCTCTTCGCCTTCGCTGACAACGCCGCGGATGCCACCGAAGTGGTCGACGTGGCTGTGCGTGTGCAGCACCGCGGTGACCTTCCGCTCACCGCGCGCCTGCCGGTAGAGCGCCAGCGCAGCCGTCGCGCACTCCGGTGAAACGAGCGGATCAACGACGATCACTCCCTCGTCACCTTCGATCAGCGTCATGTTTGAGATGTCGTAACCGCGCACTTGGTAGACGCCTTCGGCGACTTCAAACAGGCCGGCGTTCATGTTCAGCCGTGCCAGCCGCCAGAGCGCGGGGTGAACGCTTGCGGGAGCCTCGGCAGATGCAAGGAACTCGTACTCGGCGAGGCTCCAGAGAACGCGGCCTTCCCGGTTACTGATCTGCAGGTCGCTGGGAGCGGCCAGAATCAGCCCGCGGGCTGCGTTTGCTGCGTCGCCACCGTCGTCGGCAGGGAGCGAGGCAAGCGCCTCGGCGTGGCGCTGAACCGTCGATTCCGATGGGCCCGCAGGGTCAGCCATCAGCCGACCTTACTCGCCCACGATCTCTTCTCGCTGGTTCCCCTCAGCCGACGCTGACAACCGGGCCACGGCCATTGAGCAGCTCGTCGGCAACGCGGTCGGTTGACATTCCGTGGCCACCGACAAGGCGGCGGTTGAGCTGCGCGCGGCGGAACGTCAACGGCGCGTCGTGCTCCCAAGTCGCGCCGATGCCGCCGTGAACGGCGATCTGCTGGCGGGCCGTGAAGTCGAGCCCGGCACCGGCGACTGAGCGTGCGCAGCTGGCGGCGTAAGCGATCTCATCGGGCTTGTCGCTGAAAGCGAAGCCGGTGTAGATGCAGAGCGACTTGGAGTTCTCGAGGCGGCGCAGAATCTCGACGATGCCGTGCTTGATCGCTTGGTATGAGCCGATCGCGCGGCCGAACGTATAGCGCTCCTTCGCGTACTCAAGGCAAACCTCAAGCGCCGCTTCCATTGTTCCTACCGACTCCGAGGCGATCAGCGCCTGAACGAGGTACCAGGCACGCGCAATCTGCTCCGCGCCAAGGTCGAGCTTCGTTCCGGAGGCGCCATCAAGCGTGACCGTCGCCAGCCGACGGGTCGCGTCGTAGCGCCAGTCGGCCTCAACGGTCACGCCGGAAGCGTCTGCGTCGACCGCGGCCGCAACAGGCTCACCGCTGGAGTCAACGCCGATCACGACGAGCAGCTCGGCTTCGCCTGCGTCAGGCGCCCAGCCAACGGTGCCGGTGAAGGTCACGCTGTCACCGTCGACGGTCGCTGCTGGAGCGTCAGGGCGGGCCATTCCTTCAACCGGCTCTACCGTCCAACGAGGCTCAAGCGAGCTCGGCGGGCAGGCTGGAAGCCATGAGGCCTTCAGTTCACCTGCGGCCACCGCTTCCGTCTTGTCGCTGCCACCCATGTCGAGCAGCATCGAGGCCGGAAGTGCGCCTAAAAGCGGAACGCCTGCGAGCACCTTGCCAGCCTCCTGTGCGATCAACATCGCGTCGTAGGCTCCAAGGCCGGCGCCGCCGTTCTCTTCGCTGACGAGCAGCCCAAGCCAGCCGGCTTCAGCGGCCGTTGGCCACATGTTGGGAAGCGCGGAATCATCTTCGATCGCCTCTCGGGCTGCTTCAACCGTCTTTACGCGCGAGAAGGCGTCCGCCGCCGCGTCGCGCAGGAACTGCTGCTCATCTGAGAGTCCGAGGTTCATGCCGGCGCCCCTTCCTTCTCCTTGGCACGCAGTTCGCTGAACGGGATGCCCTTGTCGAGCCGTGGCTCCGGCGGCAGTCCGAGGACGCGCTCACCGATCGTGTTGCGGAGAATCTCTTCAGTGCCGCCGGCCGATTTGAGGCCCGGAAGGAAGGAGATCATGTAAGCCCACTCGCTTTCCTCATCGAGAGCCTCTGGGCCGATGATGTCGGCGATCAGGTCGCCAGCGCGGACGGCACAGTTAACAGTTGTTACCTTCGCGAGGCCGAACTCGGGCCCTGGAATCTGCCCGTCCCGAAGCGCGCTGATCGAGCGGTAGCCGGTCCAACGGATCGCCTCCAGCTCTGATGCGAGCTCACCGAAGTTGTGGCGCACCTCGTGGTCGCTCGCGGCAACTGGGTCGGCTACGATTGCCTCGGCAAAGCGAGTTGCGCGGTAACCGAATGACGACGAGCCGAGGCCGATCGCCAGGCGCTCGAACATCAGTGTCGTCAGGCCAACGCCCCAGCCGTTCTCTTCGCCACCGACGACCGAATCGGCATCGATTACGACGTCATCGAAGAAGACCTCGTTGAACTCTGCTTCGCCAGAGATCTGCCTGAGGCCGCGTACGGTGATCCCTTCGGCGTCCATCGGCACGATGAACATCGTCATCCCCTTGTGCTTCGGGATGTCGGGGTTGGTGCGGGCAAGAATCAGGCCGTAAGCGGCGAACTGTGCGTTCGTCGTCCAGACCTTCTGACCGTTCAACGTCCACGTGCCGTCGTCGTTGTGCTTGGCGCGCGTCTGAACGGCGGCGAGGTCGGAGCCGGCTGCCGGCTCGGAGAACATCTGGCACCAGATCTCATCGGCGTGGAGCAGTGGCCCGAGGTAGCGCTGCTTCTGCTCCTCTGAGCCGTGGGCGATGATTGTTGGCCCGAGCATGCCGACGCCGATCACGTCGAGGATGCCGGGAACACCGGCCTCCTGCATCTCTTGACTGATTACGACAGACTCGACCGGGCCGATGCCCTGGCCGCCGTACTCCTTGGGCCACGTGGCTCCAGCCAGGCCGCCTTCGGCGAGCTTGCCTTGCCAAGCGCGGTGAGCGACGAGAATTTCGTCGGGGTCGGTGAGAGCACCTTCACCCTGAAGGATGGGGGCATCTGCCTTATTTGCGTCGAGCCAGGCGCGTACCTCTTTGCGGTACTCGGCCTGCTCAGGTGTGTCGTTGAGGTCCACGAACTACTCCTTTGATTGACTGGTCGGTCAATGTTCTGTTTAAAAGATAATACGAAGCGCTCATTCATCGCGATCAGCCCCACTGGCGAGCGCGCCGAAGATGCCGATCGCCATTAGCGCGATGATCACGACCGAGAGGGCTGTGAGCAGGGTCAGTCCTTCGGTTTGGATTGTCACAAACGTGATCGCGAAGAAGGCGAGCAGGAAGATGAAGACGATTGCTAGTAGCGCGGCGCGCATCTTCGGCCGCTCCTTGGCCTAGGCGCCGACGGCGGCGCTGAGCGGGCCGACGCCGGGCCGCTCTTGGCGGACGTGCTCGTCGGCGTGGTAGCTGGAACGCACCAGCGGCCCGGCGGCGATGTGCGAGAAGCCAAGCTCGTAGGCGGCCGCTTCGAGCGCTTTGAATTCGTCGGGGTGCCAATAACGGACGACCGGTAGATGGTCTTTGGTCGGCCGCAGGTACTGACCGACGGTCAACACCTGCACGCCCGCTTCGCGCAGGTCTGTGAAGGCTTCGACCATCTCATCGTGAGTCTCGCCGAGTCCGACCATCAGCCCGGATTTTGTGACTAGCTCGCCGCCGCCGATCGCTCCAGCGTTGCTCAGCACGCGCAGCGATCGCTCCCAACGTGAACCGCGGCGCGCGACCGAGTAGAGCCGTGGCACGACCTCAACGTTGTGGTTGAAGACGTCGGGCCGTTCAGCCAAGACTTTCGCCAGCGGCATCTCTTCGCCGCGGAAGTCGGGCGTTAAGACTTCAACCTTGCAGTCCGGAGCCTGGGCGCGGCACTGGCGGATCGTCGCCGCCCAGATCCCTGAGCCGTAGTCGGGGAGGTCGTCACGATCGACGCTCGTGATCACGGCGTGGCGCAGGCCCATCTTCGCGATCGAGCGGGCAACGCGGGCCGGCTCAAGCGGGTCGTTCCAAGTCGGTTTGCCGGTCTGCACGTTGCAGAAGCCGCAGCGCCGCGTGCAGGTGTCGCCGAGGATCATGAAGGTCGCAGTGCCGCGTTCCCAGCATTCGCCAACGTTCGGGCAGGCGGCCTCTTGGCAGACGGTGTGGAGGTTCTCAGCTTTGATCATCGCCGCGAGCTGGCGGTAGCGCTCGCCTCCAGGTGGCGCCACTTTGAACCACGGCGGCTTGCGCCCACCGATCGGCTGCACATCGGTGCCGAGTACGGCGCTCACGTCCATTCCGCCCGGGTTCGAGCGGGAGCGTGTTTGGTGGGCGCGAATCGTTGGCTCTTTGGCCACAGAGCTAGGCTAGCGGCGTGTCGGTCGGTGCGATGAGCGAGATCAGCCGCTCGACGCTGATCTCCGCCGCCGCGCCGCCGAGCTCGGCCGCCCAAAGACGGCTCAGCTCGGCTGCGAATGCGTCGGCGTCGACCGCTGCGCCGGTTTCTGCCGCGACCGAGGTGATTTGGGCCGGCAAACCGCAGGGAACGATCCACTGCCAGGGCTCGAGATCCATGTCGACGTTGATCGCAAAACCATGCGTTGTGATTGAGCGGCGTAGGTGGACGCCGATCGAGGCGATCTTTCGATCCTCGACCCAAACGCCAGTGAAGTCGGCGCCCTCATCAACTCGTGCTCGGGCATCGACGCCAACCGAGGTCAGCGCGGCGACGATAACGCGCTCGAGCGAACGGACGTGGGCTACTACGTCGCTCGTTTTGACGATCGGGTAGCCGACGAGCTGGCCGGGGGCGTGGTAGGTGGCGCGCCCGCCGCGGTCGGCATCAATGATTTCGATCCCGCGCTCGGCATACCAAGCTGCCTCGCGGGGAAACTCCTCTGGGCTGCTGCGGCGCCCGCGCGTGTATACGGGGTCGTGCTCGAGCAGCAGCAGCGTGTCACCGATCTGCCCGGCCTCACGCGCGTCGCGAACTCGCTCCTGAAGTTTGTTGGCTTCGCGGTAATTGAGCCTGCCGAGGTGGACAAGCGAGTATTGCTTAGCTCGATCGGTCATTGCCGCACCAGCCTATTCTCAGCTCGCGAGCGAGAGTGGTGCTTCCAGTAGCGCCTTGATCCGCGCCAGCAGCTTGGCGCCGTCGGCGCCGTAGAGAATCCGGTGGTCGCAGGCCAGCGTCAGCTCCATCAGCATCCGCGGTTCAATCTCGCCGTTGTGGACGGCCGGCCGCTGCTCGACCGCGCCGACGGCGAGGATCGCCGCCTGCGGCGCGTTGATCACCGCGTCGAAGCTGCGCACGCCAAACATGCCGAGGTTGCTCACGGTGAAGGTGCCGCCGCTGGTCTGCGGCGGCGTGATCGCGGAGCTGCGCACGCTCTCGGCGAGCGCGCCACTCTCGGCCGAGATTTCGGCCAGCGTCTTTGTGTCGGCGTCAAAGATGGTTGGCACTACGAGCGTGCCAGCTGCGGCCACGGCGACGCCGATGTTCACGCGCGAGTAGTGCTCAAAGTGGCCGTCGCGCCACGCGCCGTTGGCTTGTGGCTGCTCGCGCAGCGCCAGCGCGCTGGCCTTGACGATCATGTCATTGATCGTTGGCACTGCTTGGCCTTCGCCCGCGCTCGCCTTCAGCTCAGCGCGCAGCGTTGTCGCGGTCGTCATGTCAACGTTGATCTGCAGCGTGAAGGAGGGAACGGTGGCGCGCGACTCGGCCATCCGGCGCGCGATCAGAGTCTGCGTGCGGGTTGGCTCGGTCGTGGTAACGGCGCCGCGGCCGCTCGCTTCGCCGCCGCTTGTTCTGGCGGCCGGGGGGCTCGCCGACGCTGCGGTGCCGGCGTCTTCAACGTCGGCTTTGATAATCCGCCCGCCCGGGCCGCTGCCGGACAACGAGCCAAGGTCTACGCCTCTCTCGCCTGCGATCCGGCGGGCAACCGGCGAGGCCTTGACGCGCTCGCCGCCAAGCGGCGCCGAGGCTGGCGCCTGTGGCGCCGTTTCAATAGCGGGTGTTGGCGCCGTTGGTGGCTGAGGAACCTCGACCGCCGCCGTCGTTGAGTTGCTCGGCGCTGGATCGTCATCACCGATAACGGCGATCTTCGCCCCGACCGACAGCGTTGCGCCCTCCTGAGCGGTGATCTGAAGCGTGCCGGCGGTGTCTGATTCGTAGGCCATCGTCGCCTTGTCGGTCTCGATTTCGACCAGCTCTTCGCCGCGGGCCACCTCGTCGCCGTCGCGCTTTAGCCAGCGCACGATCGTGCCTTCCTCCATCGAATCGGAGAGCCGCGGCATCACGATCTCAGCCACGCAATGCTCGCTTCCTGTCACCAAAGAGTGCCAGCGTCGCTTCGATCACCTGCTGCTCGTGCGGAAAGGAGATCTGTTCAAGGTTCTTTGCGTACGGCATCGGCGCATCGACGCCGGTGACTCGGCCAACCGGCGCGTCGAGATCATCGAAACCCTGCTCCCCAATCAGTGCCGCGAGGTTGGCGCCGACGCCGCCGTGCGGCCAACCTTCTTCTACGATCACGCAGCGGTTGGTCTTGGCGACCGATTCGAGAATCGTGTCGAGATCAAGCGGGCGCAGTGTGCGCGGGTCAATTACCTCGGCTTCGATCCCGTGCTCGGCTGCCAGCTGCTCGGCGGCGCACTCAGCCGTCTGGGCCATCCGTGAGATGCCGATGATCGTCACGTCGCTGCCTGCGCGGCGAATCGCCGCGAGGCCGAATGGAACCGTGAAGTCAGGGTCGTCGGGAACCTCGCCGCGCTGGCCGTAGAGAGTTTCGTGTTCGATGAAGATCACCGGATTATCATCGCGGATCGCCGTTTTGAGAAGACCCTTGGCATCGGCGGCGGTGCTCGGCACAGCGACCAGCAGCCCAGGAACGTGAAGGTAGAGCGCCTCAAAGCTGTGTGAGTGGGTTGGCCCGAGCTGATGGCCTGCGCCCTGCGGCATCCGCACGACCAGAGGCACGCTGACCTGGCCGCCGAACATGTAACGCACGTGGGCAGCGTGGTTGATTATCTGATCGAGCGCCAGCAGCGAGAAATTGATCGTCATCAGCTCGATCACCGGCCGCAGCCCTGTCATCGCGGATCCGACGCCGATCCCGACGATCGTGTTTTCCGAGATCGGCGTGTCGCGAATTCGCTTCTCGCCGAAGCGGTCCATCAGCCCTTCTGTCACCTTGAAGGCGCCGCCGAAGACGCTGATGTCCTGCCCCATCAGGTAGACGTTCGGGTCACGCTCGAGCTCCTCGGTGAGCGCCTCGTTGAGTGCCTCGCGGTAGCGCATCTCGGCCATCAGCAGAGCTCCTCGCCCTTCTGCAGGCCGGCTCCGCGATGGTCGGCCGAGTACCAGCCGCGAACCTCGTCGCTGAGAACGTAAACGTCGTCGTAGAGCGAGCTGGGCTCCGGCTCCGGCGAGGCGTCGGCGAAGGCGACGGCCTCGTCGACTGTCGCGATTGCCTCAAGGTCGATCGCTTCGCGCTGCTGTTCGTTGATTACGCCCTCCGCGATCAGCCGATCACCAAATGTCAGGAGCGGATCGCGCTTGCTCCATTCCAGTACCTCTTCCGCGCTGCGGTAATCCTCAGGGTCGGCGATCGAGTGGCCGCGGAAGCGGTAGTTGAGTGCTTCAACGAGAACCGGCTGGCGCTCTTCACGCGCAATGCGCAGCGCCTCCTCTGTTACCGCCCAGGTGTCAATCACATCCATCCCGTCGCACTCAAGGCCAGGAACGCCGAAGCCTTCGCCTTTGACCTGAAGATCTGTCTGGGCTGAGTGGCGCTCGAGCGAAGTACCCATCCCGAACTGGTTGTTAGTGACCATAAAGACGACCGGCAGGCTCCAGAGCGCCGCGAGGTTGAGCGTTTCGCCAAATGTGCCTTGATTGCTGGCTCCGTCGCCGAATTGGCAGAGTGTCGCATCGTCATTGCCGAGGTAGTCGCTGCTGAGGCCAAAGCCTGCCGCCAGCGGCAGGTTGCCGCCGACGATTCCGAAGCCGCCCATGAAGCGCCGCTCAAGATCGAACATGTGCATCGAGCCACCGCGGCCGCGGCAGAGCCCGTCAACGCGACCGAACAGCTCGGCCATCACGCGGCCCGGCTCGCTGCCGCGCGCCAGCGCCTGACCGTGCGAGCGGTAGGTGGCGATCATGTAATCGGTCGGGCGCAGCGCCGCGACGGCGCCAACGATTGTTGCCTCTTCGCCGATCGCCAGGTGAAGGAAGCCACCGACCTTCGCGCGCGTGTACTGCTCCCCAGCGCGCTCCTCGAAGCGGCGGATTAGCGTCATCGACTTAAACCAGTTGATCGCCGTTTCAGGCGGCGGTAGCGGGCGATCAGCCATCGCCTACCAGCCTAGTAGTCATCTTCGCTCTCGACCGCGCTCCAGCGCGCGATGAACTCGTCGCTGCCGAGCCGCTGCAGATCCTCACGCAGCGAGGCCTCCATGCGGCTGGTTGCGCGGGCCGGAACATCCCAGAAGAGAACTACTTCGAGATCCTCGACAGATACAACTTCAACGTGATCGAAACGGTCGGCGGCGGCAAGGCGCCCGGGAGTGATGCCGGTGCGCGTAACGATCACGTCGTAGTCGCGAAAGGCTGTCATTGAGTCGCCACCTGCTCGCTCAGCACTGCTGCTGCTGTCTCGAGTTGGTCGTCGCCGTGGAAGAGCTGGTCGGGCCCACCGCCCGCGCTAGGAACCCACACGGCTGGCACGTCGCGCACGCCGCGCTCCAGCGCCAACTCGGTAGCTGCGTCAAGCCCGCCCAGAACGGTGCGCAACCCGCACCCTTTCAGTAGCGCGGCGGGGTGCATCTCGCAGGCTGAACCGGCGATCACGATGTTGTCCTCGTTGTCGAGCGCGCGGCCGCCAGCGTATGCCTGGCGAAAGGCCGCCAGCACGAAGGGCACGGTGCGACCGATCTGCTTGGCGTAGGTCGCGGCGAGCATTGCTCGCTCGCTGTCGAAAGGGAAAGGAGTTGGCCAGCGCGGCCGCTGCAGTGATCGCTGATCGGCTAACTGCTCAACCAGATCGCGCTGCGCCGCCGCGTCGCTCAGCGCCGGTAGCGCCGAACCGCGGATTGGAATCCACTCGGCAGCAAGCGGCAGTAATGTGAGGATCCGTTCCGCCGCCAGGTAAGACTCAGGGCTGGCCAGGTCGAAGTAAAAGGCCGGCTGCTGATCCATCTGCGCCTAGCCGTGAATCAGCCAGCCGTCGGCGGCGCGGGCCGCTTCCAGCACTGCTTCGCTCATCGTCGGGTGGCCGTGGATAGAGCGGGCTACCTCTGGGTAGCCGCCTTCGAGCAGTTTCGCGTTCACGAGTTCCTGAATCAGCTCGGTCGCTTTCGCTCCGACGACGTGGCCCCCGAGCAGCTCGCCGTACTCCTTGTCGCCAACAATTTTGACGAGTCCAGCGCGGTCGCCGTAAAGTGTGCCTGCGCCGACGGCGCCGTAAGGAACCTTGCCTACGGTTACGTCGAAACCTTGCTCCTTCGCCTGCTCCTCGGTGAGGCCAAAGCTGGCGACGTTCGGGGCGCAGAAGGTTGCGCGAGGAATGTCGATGTAATCTAGCGGCGCAGGATCTTCGCCGGCAATCGCTTCGGTGGCGATGATTCCCTCCTCACTGGCCTTGTGTGCCAGCGCCGGGCCGTGAACTATGTCGCCGATCGCGTAAATGCCTTCGACGCTCGTGCGCTGATGGCCATCGACAGCGATCAGGCCGTGCTCGTCGAGCTCGAGCCCGGCGGCGCCGAGCCCAAGGCCTTCAACGTCGGCGCCGCGGCCTGCGGCAATTACGAGCCAGTCGGCTTCGCCCTCGGCGTCCGCATAGCTGTAACTGACGGAGTTCTTCGCGGCTTTGATCTCGCCGATCAGAGTGGAGCTGTGAACCGTGATCTCCTGCTTTGCAAAACTTCGCTCAACGAGCTTCGAGATGTCCTTGTCTTCGGCCGGCAGCACCCGGTCGAGTGCCTCGAAGAGTTCAACCTTGACACCGAAGCGGGCGTAGGCGCTGGCGATCTCACAGCCCGACGGGCCGGAGCCGACGACCGCCAAACTTTTCGGCAGCTCCTCCAGCGCCCAGGCCTCGGCGGTGTCGATCACTCTGGCGCCGAACGTCGCGCCGGGGATCGAGCGGGAAACCGAGCCAGTCGCAAGGATGATCGCCTTCGTCGCTTCGAGCTCGCGGCCGTCAACGCTGACGCTCTTGACGCCTGTGATCTCAGCGGCCCCGTGGATCAGTTCGACCTTGTTTTTCTTCATCAGCATCTCGACGCCACCGACGAGCGTGCCGATCACCTCTTCGCGGCGCGCGCAAACGGCGCTGAAGTCGACGGTTGGCTCGCTGACCGTGATCCCAAACTCGGCCGCATCACGGATCTCGGAGACGATGTCGGCTGAGCGCAGCAGAGCTTTCGCCGGAATGCAGGCGTAGTTGAGGCAGCGCCCGCCGATCTTGTCCTTCTCGATTACGGCGGCGCTCAGTCCGAGCTGCGCGGCGCGGATCGCTGCGACGTACCCTCCCGGCCCAGAGCCGATGATGATGCAGTCGAAGCTTTCTTTGGCCATAGGGCGAGTGTATGAAAGTGGCGGAGCCGCGGCCTAGTTGCCGCGCAGCGTCGGAACCTTGGCGCGCCCAAGCACACGGATCAGCTTCCAAAAGAGCCAGCCGCCACCGAGCAGAATTACGACGCACAGGATTACTGCCAGGAGGTTGCCGGCGACCATCAGTGAGAGCCCGGCGATCACCAGCGTTATCGCCAGCAGTGCCTGAAAGCCGAGCAGCGCCCAGTAGCGCAGCGTCCACATGCCCCAAGCCGCCAGCAGCATCACGGCGGCGAACAGCAGGACGCCGGTTAGCGCCGGCTTTTGGCCTTGAACTTCAACGCCGGCGAAGTAGAAAGCGACGTTCGCGATCGCCAGTGCGGCGGCCAAGCAGGATGCGATCTTCACCGGCAGTGGTCGCTCGCCGGGCGCCATAGGCTGAAGCTCTGCGCGCGCAATCTCGTCGCGCTCAGCGCCGCTGAGGCGCTGCTTTGGCGCCGGCTGGGCGCCAGGTTCGGTAAGGCTCTGTTTGCGGCCGCGTCGTCCCATCGGCTTACAGTTTGGCAGCACTGGCCGGCAGCCCGGCTCAAGCCGCTCTACGCTGAAGTGCGATGGACGAGCTTCTCGATGCCTTTCAGCAGGCTTGGACCGAGCGTCGCCGCGCCGCCTTTCGCGACGTCTGCGCCGCCGACCTGCACTGGACCGACCCGTCCAGCCCGGAGCCGCTCTACGGCCCCGACGCACTCGCCGATCGCGCCGCTCAGCTCTGGCAGGCCTTCCCCGATGCGACCGTTGAGAGCGCCGGCGAGCGGCTCAGCGATGGGCGCTACGTCGCCGTGCCGGTGCTCGTTAGTGGCGTCCACCGAGGCTCGCTGGCGGGCATACCGGCAACGAACAAGATGATCACCGTTCACGCCGTCCTTTACTGCGAGCTCGATCCGCCGCGCGAGAAACTTTGGCGCGTCCGCGCCTTTTTTGACGCCTACGACGCGACCGTCCAACTTGGCGTCTTACCGAAGCGTGGGTCGCTCGGCGAACGGGCAATACTCGCGCTGCGCGGCTTCGGAATCCGTCGGGGCAGCAGCGAAGAGCTTGATGAGAGCCGTTGAAAAGGCCGCAGCGATTCGCCGTTGCTGCAACGAATAGCGCGCCACAAACCACGCTGCGGGCTTATTCTCCCGAGCTTGCCACGACACTTTCTCACTGGCCAAGAGCTTGATCGCGAGCAGCTGCTCGCGCTGCTAGCGCGCGCCCACCAGCTGAAAGGCGCTCCTGGCTCCTCCGAAGCGTTGGCCGGCAAGAGCGTTGCGCTGATCTTTGAGAAGCCAAGCACGCGCACGCGGCTCTCCTACGAGGTTGGCGTTACCGAGCTAGGTGGCCACGCTGTCGTGCTGCGCCCCGGTGAGATGCAGCTCCAGCGCGGCGAGTCGATCGCTGACACCGCCCGCGTGCTCTCCGGCCAAGTTGCCGCCGTCGGCGTGCGGACCGGCCCTGACGCGCTGATCGAAGAGCTGGCCGCCGAGGGTTCGATCCCCGTCTTCAACATGCTGACCGAGCTCCATCACCCTTCGCAGGCCCTCGCCGACCTAATGACTCTGCAGGAGGCATTCCCCAACCGACCGCTCGACGAGCTACGCCTGGCCTACATCGGCGACGGCAACAACGTCGCCCGCTCGCTGGCGATTCTCGGCGGGGCCGCCGGACTCGAAGTCGTCGTTGCATCACCGCAGGGTTACGAACTGGAGCCTGAGTGCGGCGGCGAACGGACCAGCGACCCGCATGCCGCGGCGGCCGGCTCAGACGCGCTTTACACAGATGTCTGGGTCTCGATGGGCGACGAGCAGACGGCCGATCAGCGCCGCTGCGCCTTGGCGCCGTATCAGCTCGACGACGAGCTCCTGTCACTAGCGGCTGATGACGCGATTGCGCTCCACTGCCTGCCGGCACATCCCGGCGAGGAGATCAGCGCCGAGCTGCTCTATGGCAAGCGTCAGCGGATTTGGGATCAGGCCGAAAACCGCCGCCACGCGCAGAAGGCATTGCTCGAGTGGCTGCTCGCCTCGGCTTAGCGCAAGCGATGCTGCGATCCTCGTCTCAATGACCGAGCAGCCGACAGCCGAGGAAGAACGCACACGGGTCAATCGCGGTGACCGCTTGGAGGTTCGAATCGAGGCGCTTGCCAACGGCGGGAAGGGGATCGCCCGCGTCGCTCTAGGTGAGCGAAGCTACGTGGTTTTCGTCCGCGACACCGTCCCCGGCGATCTCGTTCGAATCGAAGTGACGAAGCGCAAGCGCGCCTTCGCCGAGGCCCGGCCGCTTGAGATGCTCGAACCTGGCCCCGATCGGATTGAGCCGCTCGCCGACCACCCCGGAGCTTCCTGGCAGGTGCTCAGCTACGGGCGCCAGCTGGAGGTCAAGAGCGAACAGGTCGATGACGCGCTGCGAAGGATCGGCAAGCTCGAGGGTTTCGAGCTTGAGCCGATAGTTCCCGCGATAGAAGAGTGGCGCTACCGCAACAAGCTTGAGTTTTCTTTCGGAGTCGAGGAAGACGGCACGCTCTGCTGCGGCTTCCACGCCCCGGGTTCGTGGTCGCGAATTCTGCCGATGGACGATTGCCTGCTGGCATCGGAGGCGGTTAACAGGATCCGCGAGGCGGCGCTCGAGGTCTGCCAAGAGATCGGGCTGAAGGCTTACGACCGCCGCACCCATGAGGGGCTGTTGCGCAATCTTGTCGTCCGCGAGGGCCGCCGCACCGGCCAGGTTCAGGCCCGCATCGTCACCTCGCCCGGTGACTTTGATCAGCGGCGCTTCGCCGATGCGATGATCGAGGCCGGTGCCGTTAGCGTGATCCGTACCGTCGCCCCTAGCAGCGGCGAAACGACTCAGGGCGGCACCGACATCCTGATTGACGGTGTTGGTTCGATCGAAGAGGAGTGCTCGGGGCTGCGATTCTCGCTCGGCAGCGAAGCTTTCTTTCAGACCAACACCGAGATGGCTGAGAAGCTCTACGCGACGGTTGGCGAGTACGCAGACCTAAAGGGCTGGGAGCGCGTCTACGACCTTTGCTGCGGAATCGGTTCGATTGGTTTGACTTTGGCTCCGCGCGCCGGCGAAGTGATCGGCGTCGAGATCGTCGAAGAGGCCGTCGAGGATGCGCGTCGCAACGCCCGCAGCAACGAAATAACCAATGCCCGCTTTGTTGCCGGCAACGTTCGAGTAGTCCTCAAAGAGGACGTTGACGAGCTCGGCCGCCCCGATCTAATCGTGCTTGACCCGCCACGCTCGGGCCTCTCGGCGAAGGTGATCGCGCGCGTCGCCGAGGCCGGCGCAAAGCGGATCGTTTACGTCTCCTGCAACCCGACGACGCTGGCGCCGAACGCAGCTCAACTAGTTGAGGCTGGCTACAAGCTGGTACGTGTGCGCCCGGTCGACATGTTCCCGCAAACGCCGCACATCGAGTGCGTGGCTCTTTTCGAGCGGGCGTGAGCGTGCTGCTTGCGAGAAGCCGCAGCTGAGGGCAGGGTTTGAGCCGATGCTGGAGATAACGATCGAGAAGACCACGCTGCGCCAGCGCTTCGATCATCTGCGCGCGCTCGCGCCGCGGCTGGCGCTGGTGGCGCTGGCGGCGATGGTGTCGTACCTCTTCGCCCGCTACGTCGTCGGGCACCCGCAACCGTTCTTCGCCCCGATCTCAGCCGTGCTTGTGATGGGCGTGACCGTCGGCCGCACGGTTAAGCGGGCGCTGCAGATGGCCTTCGGCGTTGCGCTTGGCATCGTCGTCGCCGATCTAATGGTTCGGTACACCGGCGTGGGGGCCTGGCAGCTTGGGCTCGTGATCTTCGTCGTGATGTGCGTCGTTGTCTTTGCGGGCGGCGACAATTTGGCCGTCAACCAGGCGGCGGCCAGCGGCGTGCTGGTGGCGATCCTCGCGATCCCCGCCGACCCGCATGGTTTCTCGCGCCTACTCGACATTCTCGTCGGCGCTGGTGTTGCTCTGGTTTTTACGCTCGTCCTCTTCCCGCTCAACCCGTCGCGGCTGGCCAAGGACGCGCTCCATCCGGCGCTTGAGCAGATCTCGATCGCGCTGCGAAAGATTGCCGATGCGCTGGAGAGCGGCAGCTCGACGCAGGCCGACAGAGCCGTCGACGCCGCCCGCGATCTCGAGCACGGGGTTGAGCCGCTGCGAACTGCTGCTGCCGTCAGTGATGAGACCTCGCGCATGGCAGTCGCCCGGCGCGGCCAGCTAGGCACCGTTGATCGCTACGCCTACGCGGTCGAACAGGTGACGCGTGTTCAGGTGAGCGTCGTCTCGCTGGCGCGCGGTGCTTCGGCCGCGCTGCGCCAGGGGAGCACCGTGCCGCCGACGGTTTTAGTTGGCCTGCGCGACCTCGCCGTCTCGGCCGACCATGTTGCCGCCTCGGTGACCGACAAGAAGGAGCGCGACAAGGCTCGTGTTGCCGCCTTGCGCGCCGCGACGGCCTCGTCGGCGGCGCTCGACCACACCCGCAACCTTGCCGTCAGCATTGTCGTAGGCCAGGTACGAATGATCGCCAATGACCTTTTGCGGGCAACAGGAATGTCGCTTGAGGAAGCGCGCAATGCGCTGCACAGCAAGCCCGGAGGCAATGACGACGCCGTGATTCCATTGCAGCCGCATTCGCATGATCTGCAAGGACTCCACGACGAGATTGAAGCCGCCCGCCCACGTGGCAGCGGCTGACTTAGACTAAGCCGATGCTGGCCGTCACGATTAGAGAGAAGCAGCTAGTAATCGCCGAGCACGCTGAACCTCTGCCTGGAGCGGGGGAGGTTCTCGTACAGGTTCGTGCCGCCGGCCTAAACGGCGCAGATCAGCTGCAGCTGCGCGGTGCCTACCCGCCGCCACGAGGTTCGCCGCTCGACATCCCTGGCCTTGAACTGGCCGGTGAGGTTGTTGCCCGTGGCCCTGGCGCCGAGCGCTTCGAGGGCGGCGACCGCGTGATGGCAATCGTTGGCGGCGGCGCTCAGGCAGAGCTTTGCGTTGTGCACGAGCGCCAGCTGATGCCGGTTCCTGCCACGCTCGACTGGACGCAGGCTGGCGGGCTTCCTGAAACCTTTACGACGGCCGATGACGCGCTCTTCGCTCAAGCCGGTCTTCAGCTTGGCGAGAGGGTTCTGATCAGCGGCGGCGCCGGCGGCGTTGGCACGGCGGCAATTCAGCTGGCAAAAGCAGCCGGCGCTCACGTGACAGCCTCAGTTAGAGATCAGGGGCGTCGCAAAGAGGTCGCAGCGCTCGGCGCCGATGTTGTCTGCGCGCCGAACGAGAGCGAGGCGCTTGGCCCCTACGACGTTCTGCTGGAACTGATCGGCGCCCCCAACCTCGACGCCAACATTTCGGCGTTGGCAAGTGGAGCAAGAGTCGTCGTGATCGGCGTTGGAGCCGGCTTTCGCAGCGAGCTGAACCTGCTCTCGCTGATGGGAAGCCGCGCCAGCATCCGCGGATCGACGCTGCGAGCTCGCCCGCTGGAAGAGAAGGCCGCTGCTGCACGGGCGCTTGAAAAAAACGTTCTCGGCGGCTTCGATGACGGAACCTTCGTGGTGCCGATCCATCAGACTTTTCCGCTCGATCAAGCCGCCGCTGCGTACGAAAGTTTTGCCAGCGGCGGCAAACTTGGCAAGATCGTCTTGGTGACCGGACAATGAGCGTTAACGCAATCGAACGTCTCTGGCGCGCGCGCCAGAGCGGAGACTGGGATGCAGTCGCGGCGCTAGTTCGCCCGGGCGTGCGGATATCGCTTCCCCATCAGGGTCGCGAGCCCAGTCGCGAGGAGTATCTCTCGCTGCTTCACTTCGTCCACAACCCCGACAACAAGACCATGATCCAGCGCGTGATCACCGGGCGCGGGCTCGATATTGCCGTTCACGCTCAAGTTCAGCGCCCCGACACGATGCTCGTCTGCGCCGGCTTCTACGAATTGCAGGAAGGACTGATCGAACGGATCGATGAGTTCTGGCTCGTGCCGGGCGGCGAGCGCTTCCCGTCTCGCGGCGTAGTGAGCTAACCCCGCTCAGTAGGGAGGGAGGTCGCTCCACCACTCGCCGAGCGAGCGGAAGGCGGCCCAGAAATCACGCTTTGAATCCTCGGCGTCGAGTGACTCATCGATGTTCGCTGTGACGAGCACCCCGCAGGCATCGGTCAGCGGCTGAATCTCGCCCGGCTTCCACTCGATCTGCCGTGCCAAAGGCAATTGCAACTCATTAAGCGCCGTCATCGCTGGCTCGCCCATCACAACGATGATCCGCGGCTGGACTATCGCGATGTCCTCCGCGACGCGCGCCAGGCAGGCCGGGTCGCCCAGCGCCGGGTCGCCGACCGGGCACTTGACGAAGAGTGTTCCGTAAACCGCCAGCGGGTCAATATTGAGGCGGCTGAGCGACTTGCGCATAGCGTTGCCGGAGCGCCCGTAGAAGGCTACGCCTTCCTCGATCTCTGAAACCGTCGGCGTGTACTTGACGAGCATGATGTCGGCCTGCGGGTGGCCCGAGCCAAGCACCGGCATTAGGTTGCCGCGCGGGCAGTGGCTGCAGCCCTGCACGTCGCGCGACAAGGAGTTGATCTCGCGGATCGCTCGCTCAAGGTACTTCTCGCGGATCTCGTCTTCGGTTGCAGGCATCGGCTCAGTCAGTTTCGACGGTCGCCGTGATTCTCCCTTTGGCTGCATCAGCGCTTGCGCGGAGCTCTGCGGGCCTTGCGCTTGCGTGAGGCTCGGCGGGCGCTCGGCGGGGTCGCTTTCGTCTGAATGAACTTCAGCGCTTGGACGTATACATAATTCGTTGGCGTTGAGTGAATCTCGGCTTCGCGCAGCGACTCGAGGAACTCTTCCGGCCCGTCGAAGTCGCGCATCCGCACGCGCGCCGTGCCTAGCCCCTGAGTTACATGCGAGTCGGAGCCGGCCGCCGCGGGGATCCGGTATTTGGCCGCAAAGCGCGAGGCCTCCTCGTTGAACGTGTCGAGCGCGACGCGCGGGTTATAGATCTCGATCAGGTCGATCTGGTCGACGATCGGCAGCAGATGTTCGTAGTCGGGGATTGCGTGCATGCGGTCGAACGGGTGCGGCACGTAGACGAGGCCGCCCTGCCGTTTGATCTCAGCGACGGTCTCCTCAAGCGTCATTCCCCGCTCGATCTTCTCCGTGATGAAGAGGCCGATCACTTCGCCTTGCGAGGCCGTCTTGACCTCCTCGCCGAGGATCACCTTGATGCCGTACTGCTCGCAGATCGCGGCCGCCGCAACTGCGCCGGAGATTTCGTTGTGCTCGGTCACGGCGATCGCGCCAAGGCCGCGGTCGCGGGCCGTTTCGAGCAGCGATTCGACCGGAGTGGCGCAGTCGTGGCTGTGGTCGGTGTGCATGTGCAGGTCAACGTCAATCAGTTGCCGCCCGGCAAGCTTGCGCGCCAGCGCCGGGTTTCCGACGAGCGGTTTGCGCCGCGCCGTAACCGCCGAGTAGGTCGCTTCGACCTCGTCAGCTACCTGCTCCCAGCTGCGCGGCCTTGTCGCCGAGCCGAGCTGTTCGCGTAGCGCATCATCGCCAAGTAGCCGCGAGATCTGCGCCGCCAGCGTCATAAGTTCGCGCGGCGCGAACAGCAGGCCACGTTCACCGTCGCCGATCACCTCCTCGTAGATCGCGAGCCTTGAGGCTACGACCGCCGCCCCTGCCACCCCGGCGCGCGCCAGTAGCCCTGGTTGCGGAAGCGCCCCGGAGGATGCAGCGACGACGATGTCGGCGCTCGCCAGCAGCTCGTCGGTTGGCCTCTCGCGCGGGCTGACGTAACTGACGCAGGCAGCGATTTCGGCCCGCAGCGGTGTTGATGATCGCCCGGCGGCGCTGCTGACAATCAGCTCCCACGGGCGCTCGCTCTTGATCAGGCGCAGCGAGCGCAGCAATAGGCGCAGCGCCGAGCGTTCCTCCTCGTCAATGAAGACGATTCTTAGCGGCGTGTTCGGCCCGGCCGGCTGCTCCGCGCGCCTCGGCTGCGGCGCGCCGGGTGAGATCAGCTCGTATTCAGCTGGGAAGTGGCGCTCCATCATCGTCGCCGTTGTCCGATAACTGGCGCTGCGCGCGTCGAGCCGCCCGAAGAGCGTCCGCACCAGCCTGCGCGTCACCTGCGTCGCCAGCAGCCGCTCGGTCGGCGCATGGAACGAGCCGACGTTGAGTGAGCTTGAGGCGCGCAGCGCGGCGCTCGCGATCGATGGCGCGAACGGCTCGTGAAGGTGGCAGATGTCGAGCGGCGTCTGTTCAAAGAGCGCGCCAAGCGTGCGCGCGGCGTCACTCGGCAGCGCCAAACGCCGACGACCAGGCGTGGTTTCGAGCGATTGGCCGACGGCAACCAGCAGCGCTGCGTCGGCGGCGCTGGCGAGCAGATCCGCCTTGCTGCTGCGAATCAGCCGCCGTCCATCACGAACCTTGGCGGCCGATGTTGAAGGCGCAATGATCGCGACGCGGTGGCCTCTACTTGCCAGCTCGTCGCTGACCTTGCCGACAAACTCGTTCACTTCGCTTGGAAGCTCCCAAGCAAACGGAGTTACCTGCGCGATCGAAAGCTTCTCGTCCACCTGCTCAGCGCTTGGCGGCTGCGCGCCTGGGCTTCGCCTTAGCTTTGGCCTTCGGCTTCGTCGCAGCCTTGCGCCGGTATTTCTTGATGAAGCTCTCGGTGTCGAGTCGCGCCTGATCATCGGGGCGCTGATTCTTCGGTGACTTCATCAGGTAGGAGCTTGGGCCGTCGAGCTGGCCGCTGATTCCGTTGTTCATCGCCAGCTTGCAGAGCCGCACGGCGTCGATCACGATGCCGGCCGAGTTCGGCGAGTCCCAAACCTCCAGCTTCATCTCAACGTTCAGCGGCACGTCGCCGAAGGCCTGGCCTTCAAGCCGGATGTGGGCCCACTTGCGGTCGGTCAGCCACGGCACGTAGTCGGAAGGCCCGATGTAAACGTCATCGGCCGGTAGCTCGTGACCCATGATCGAGGTAACGGCCTGGGTCTTCGAGACCTTCTTCGACTCCAAGCGCTCGCGTTCGAGCATGTTGTAGAAATCCATGTTGCCGCCAACGTTGAGCTGCGAGGTGCGCAGCATCTTCACGCCGCGCTCATGGAAGAGCCGCGCCAGCGCGCGGTGAATGATCGTCGCGCCAACTTGGCTCTTGATGTCGTCGCCGATTACCGGCAGCCCGGCCTTTTTAAACTTGCGCCCCCAGTAATC
>SXGR01471981.1_pt1 | contig 24404 bp, 19 predicted proteins | sample 3174711 | NCBI WGS metagenome assembly SXGR01 (sample SAMN11356860, study PRJNA531348) | freshwater metagenome | isolation source: freshwater sample F1-60 | place: China: Fuxian Lake, Yuxi | collected 2017-12-25
CAGATCGAGCTCTACAACCATGCCAAGAAGTACGACAAGGGCGTCTACACGCTGCCCAAGCACCTCGACGAAAAGGTCGCGCGCCTGCACCTGAAGAAGTTGGGTGCGCGTCTGACCGAGATGACGACCGAGCAGTCGGAATACCTGGGCGTGCCCAAGGACGGCCCGTACAAGCCGGGCCACTACCGTTACTGATCGTCCCGGCCGGACCGTGCGCGCGAACACTCGCGCGCGCGGGCTGCATCTTCGCGGACCGCCGCGCCGCTCGTGCGCGGCGCGGCGGTTCGCATGGTTCCCGCCGAGCCGGAGAGCTCGTTGCGCCCGATCATGCTGCGTCCCTCGGATCAACCAGCCTTGCGCCAGCTGTGGACCACGGCCTTCGCAGCCCCCGAAGCGCTGCAAGAGCTGTGGTCGCGCGATCCACGACGCGTGCTCGTCGAGCGCGAGGGAGGGAAGGTCGTGGGCGCATGCGCCTTGTCCGCGCTGCAGCTCGTCGACGGGCGCGGCGAGCGTGGCATGGTGTGGTTGAGGGCGCTGGCGGTGCGCGAGGACTTGCGTGGACGCGGTCTCGGTTCGCGTCTCGTCCAACGCGCGCTGCGTCTGGCTCGCTCGCATGGCCGGGAACTGGCGTTGCGTGCGCGCCACCGCGATTTGTACGCGCGCGCGGGCCTGCAGGTCGCGGGCTCCGTCCTGGGAGGACTCTGCACGGCGCCAGCGAGGCTCGAGATTCCGTGTCCGCGCTGGCCTGCACGGCGCGTCCAGTTGCGCGACATGGCGCGAGCCTGCGCGCTCGCCACCGGTGGCATGGTGCCCTTGCCAGGGCCGCGCTTGCGCTGCTTGTCGCGCCATGGCGCCGCACGGCGGCTTCCCGACCATGGCGCCGCGGCGATCGTCGCGCGCGAAGGCCTGCCATGGCTGGCGGCCGATGCGACGGATTCGGCGGCGCGCCTGGTCGGGGCCCTCGCCTCGCGCGTGTCGGCGCGCCCCCTGCGCATCGACGCGCTGCCGTCCTTGCTCGAGCGGCTACCCGGGCTCGCCGTCCGCGACTTGGGGCCGTGGTGGTGCAGCGCGCACGACATCGCCGGCGACTTGCCGGCGTCGGTGCTCTCCTGCCTCGACTAGGAGCCGGCCGCTCGGCATGCCAAACTCGCCAGTCGATCGGCCCTTCCTCGCCATGAGCTTCTTCCTGGACCTCGCGCTCCCCGCTTGCCTGCTCCTCGCGCCGAGCCTGCGCCAAGAGCCTCCCGCTCCCCGCGACGAACAGCAGCTCGTGCTCGGTGCGCACTCGCGGGTCGATGTGCAGTCGCTGCTCGACCAGATGCTCGACGATGCCTGGATGGCGCGTCCCGACTCGCCGCGTTGGACCTTGCACGGAGCCTCCAGCACCGACCCCCGCCACCGCGACGATCGCTGGGCCAACGAGGACCATGGACATGTCGCGCGGGTCCTCGAACGCGAAGGACGGCGCGAAGGCGTGCTGGTCGACGCGCGCGGTCCAGGGGCGTTGGTGCGCCTGTGGTCCGCGAATCCCAAGGGCGTCTTGCGCATCGAAGTCGACGGGGAACGAGTGTTGGAGGCGTCCTTCGCCGAGTACCTCTCGGGTGGCGGCTTGGCGCCCAGCCCCCTCGCGTTGAACACGGCCAAGGGCGGCAATGCGCTGGCGCCGATCCCCTACGCGCGCTCCTTGCTGGTGACGGTGGACGATTGGAGCGGGGTGTATTGGCAAGCGGACTGGCGCGCCTACGAGCCCGCTGCACGCGTGGTCGCGTTCCAACCGACGGATGCGGCGCTCTGGCGGCGGACCGCGCCGCTCCTCGTGGGCGCTCCGAACCGCGGCGCGTGGACGCACTCCTATTCCCTGTCCGAGCACTCCGAACGCGGCGGGGACCTGCTCGCGTTGTCGCCTGCCGTGGCTGCGGGTTCGCGCGCCGTGAGGGAGATCGATCTGGCGGTCGACGCCGACGACCTCGAGCGTGCCCTGTCAGGCATGGTGCTGCGCTTGTCCTTCGACGGGATCGAGACGGTGCGCGTGCCGTTCTGCGAGTTCTTCGGCACGAGCGCGCGCGTCGATCCCCTTCGCACGCGCCACCTCGAGGTGGCCAAGCCCGCTCGCTTCGTGGCGCGTTGGACGATGCCGTACCGCAGCACGTTCGGCATCGCCATCGACAGCGTGCACGATCCGCGCGTGCACGTGTCCGGAGCCGTGCGCACCGAGCCATGGGACGCCGCGCGCCCCTCGTGGAGATTCCACGCGCATTGGACCTCCAGCGGTCCGCTCGCGTCGCGGCCCAGATCGGAGGTCGAGCTGCTCTCTGTCAAGGGGACTGGACGCTACCTCGGCGACGCGCTCCATGTGGCCAACCCGGTGGCCGAGTGGTGGGGCGAGGGCGACGAGCTCGTCGCCGTCGACGGGCGGTTGGAGTGGCGCGGCACCGGCACGGAGGACTACTACGGCTACGCTTGGTGCTCGACCGAGCTCTACACGGCGCCGTGGGGTGCGCAAGCGCGCAGCGATGGCCCCGGCAACCGTGGTCGCACCTTCGTGTCGCGCCAGCGATTGCTGGACGCCATTCCATTCTCGAGCTCGTTGTCCGTGCGCCACGAACACTGGCACTGGGCCGACACGACCATCGAGCGTTCCACGACCGCGTGGTACTACCGTGCGGTCGAGGTCGGAGACGACCGTGTCGACGCGCCCCCCTCCGCCGAGGAACTGGTGGCGAGCTTGCCCCTGTTGCGCTTGTGGCGGCGCCCGGGGCTCGTGGAAGCCGAAGACTTGCGCGTCGTGGCCGCGACGCCCGGCCTGCAGCATGGCTGGCAGGATCTGGTCGACGCAACCGAGGGGCGTTGGTCGCAGGGCGCGCACTTGTGGGTGCGTTCGACCAAACCCGGCGATTGGATCGAGTTCGAGCTGCCCGTGGCGCGGCCCGGCCGGCGCAAGCTCGTGGCCGCCCTGACGCGGAGCCACGACTACGCGATCGTCGCCATCCAGGTCGATGGCGGCGAGCCGGTGGTGGTCGACACTTCGAGCAGCGGCGGAGTGGAACCCCCGTTCGACGTGGATCTGGGCCTGCGCGACTTGGGCGCGAGCGCGCGGCTGCGCTTCGCGGTCCACGGCGCGGGCGAGCGCAGCACCGGCGCGCGACACTACTTCGGCATCGACGGGGTGCTGGTCGAATGAAGCAGTCGCGTGGCGCCCTGCACGGCGTCGGGCGAGCCTCCCAGCGCCAGCAAGTCGTCGGCCGCGAGCACGTGCTCCTCGCCGGGCAGGGCTTGCGTAGTCCTGCCGCGCGCGACGGCGAGCACCTCGGCTCCGGTCGCGCTCTGCAGCTGCAGCTCGGCGAAGCTGCGCCCGATGCAGTCGGCCCCCGCCGGCACGCGCACGACGACGAGCTTGCCGATGCCTGGCAGCAGGACTTGCAGCTGGCGCTCCAATTCGTCGGCTGGAAGCCCCAAGCCCAACGCTTCGGCGATGACTGCGGCGCTGGCGCGCACGTGCGACACGAGTTGCGTGGCGGCGCGCCACGCGACCAGGGTCACGACCAGCAGCAGCAGGAAGAGCACCAGCGGCGAGGCCAGCGCGGGCAGGAAGTGCGCTGAAACGACCAGCACGGGCAGGGCCGACGCGAGCAGGAGCAGCGCGTGCGCCATGGCAGCCAAGGCGCGGCGTGGAGTCGCGGCCGCGTCCATGCGTCCGACGACGCGTGGGAGGATGGCGTCGGCCAAGAGGCCCGCCACGCCGCGTGCATGCCGTTCCATGCGCCAAGCCAGCGAACCCGCCGGCAGGGCGACGAGCAAGAGCAGGACGACGGCCGAGCCCGTCGGTCCAAGGCCGGTGGCGCGCGCGATCCACGGCGTGCCGTGGTCCCAGAGGAAGCCCGCCGCTCCCAGCAGCATCGACAGCAAGGCGATGGAGACGACCAGCGGACTCAATGCGGCTTGCAGCACCGCGTAGCGCTGGCCGCGCGCCACGGGCCCGCGCAGTTCCGCCAACCACGACGCGTACAACTTGGTCAGGATGTCGAGGCGCTGGGGCACGAACCGATCGAGCACGAGCGCGATCCGATCCGCGCGTTGCAGCGCCAACGGCGCGACGAAGGCGCACACCGCGCATGCTCCCACCGCGGCCGATGAGTAGTACTCCGGCAGGAAGCCACCGGCCACGCCAAGTCCAGCCACCACGAAGTTGAGCTCGCCGATCTGGCCGCAGGCGAGCGCCGCGCGCACCGCCACCGGCCTGTCCGCACCGGCCACGAGCGAGCCGAGGAACACCCCCACGAACTTGCCCACCAAGACCAGCGCCGCCAAGCCGAGCACCAAGCCCCAATGCGCCTGCAGTTGGTCCGGATCGACCAGCATGCCCACCGTCACGAAGAAGACGCCTGCGAAGAGGTCGCGCACGCCTTCGATGCGTGCTTCGACCTCGTGCGACGCTCCCGCTTGCGCGAGGATGGAGCCCGCGAGGAAGGCGCCCAGCGCTGGCGAGAAGCCCGCGCTGGAGGCCACCAAGGCCAGCACCAAGCACCACCCCAACGCGGCCATGGTCGTCGTCTCGCGCCGACCGAGCTGGAGCACGGCCTTCGCGGCTGGTGGCACCAGCCACACGCCGAGCGCGATCACGCTGGCGAGGAAGACCAACAGACGCAGGCTGGTCGCGCCCAGCTCGTCCCAGCCCGCCTCGGCGCCGGAACCAAAGGCGGAGAGGAGCGCGAGCAGCAGGATCGCGCCCAGGTCCTCGACCACGAGCAGTCCCAGCACGAGCGCGCGCAGGCGTCCGTCCACTCCCGCATGGCCGACCAGACGTTGGACCAGCATCGTGCTCGACACCGCCACCAAGGTGCCGAGGAACAAGCCGCCGCGCGGATCGAGGCCCATCGCCCGCCCGATGGCCGAACCGAGCAGGAGTTGCACGCCCATCTCGACGACGACGAGCAGCACGGCTCCGGCGCCGAGGCCGCGCAGGCGCGACAAGCTGAACTCGAGCCCGATGCCGAACACCACCAAGGTCACGCCCAGCTCGGAGAGTTCGCGCAACGAGGCTTCGTCGCGCACATAGAGCGGCACAGGGATGTAGGGACCGAGCAGCGCACCCGCCAACAAGTAGCCAAGCACGACGGGCTGGCCGAGGCGCTGGAAGACGACCGAGACGACGCCCGCCACGGCCAGCACCAAGGCGAGGTCCCGCAAGAGCTGCGGGATCTCGAGCGCGGCGAGCAGGGTGGGCATGCTCGCAGTGTGCGCCATGCTGCCGTGCGGCGGCAAGCTGCGGAAGCGTGGCGCGACGCGACGCGGTGGACCAGGATGTGCGAAGATGCGCGAGCGATGCGCCGCGCTCGGCCGACCACCTCCTGGTTCCTCGCCAGCTTGCTGCTGCTGTGCGCCTTGGTGGCGCCGGGACGAGCCGAGGAGATCGTGGCGCGTCTGGCCTTCGAGCCGCCGCGCGGACCACGCTTCGTGCTGCGCGCCGTGTTGCCCGTGCCCGATGGTTGGCCCGCTGCTCGGCGCCTGGGCGTGCGGCTTCCCGACGAGAGGATGGCGCATCCCGCCCAGCACACGGTCGTGGCCCGCGCCGCCACCGGTGCGGTCGAGTTGGTCGAGCTCTGCTTTGCAGGGCGGCGCGCTCCGAATTGGCCTGCTGGTGGCGAGTTGATGGCGACGGTCGTCGCGTTCGAGGACGAGGCGCAGGCCGCGGGGCCGACCCAACCACCGACCGACTCGCGCATCGCCGAGCTCGTCGATCGACGCGGCCGCGATCGACTCTACCTGCGAGCCTACGACGTGCATGGTCACGAGTACCGGGCCGAGCTGACTGGCGCACCTGGCGCCATCGGCACCCAAGGCGCGAGTCTGTTGGCCAGCGGCCCGCACCTGCGCAGGCGCCGCGTCGCCGCGGTCCTCGTGCCTGTGGACCCAGACTCCAAGACCAGTGGAGCGCTGCCCCACCTGTTCGGCGTCCACGCGTATCTGACCGAGCGCGCCGATGTGCCCAGCCTTGGCATCGACCTGCGGATCCACAACGGGCTGCGACCTCCGCACGGCGATTTGGACCAGCGTCACGCGCCCATCGGAGCGGCGTGGTTCGAACGGCTCGAGCTGGTCCATCCGCGGGGGTTCGTGCTCGAACATGAGGTCCTCGATCCGCAGGTGGGGCCGGCGCGCAGCGAGGACGACATGGTCGTGGTGCCGCTGGTGCGCCCGCTCGCAGGAGCCTTGCACGCCATGCCGGCACAGGCGCAGTTCGAGCGGCGCCTGTGCTTGCGCGCGGAGGACGCGCCCTGGGCGGCGCAGGATGTGCTCGGCTTCGCCGACCTGGGCTTCCCCGTGCGCGGCCGCGGGCTATGGTCGTGGCAAGACTTGCCGCGTTGGTTGGCGGCGCGCGATCCGCTGCCGGACCCGGCTTGGCTCGACGCCCGTTCGGGCGTCGCCTTGGCCCGCCAGCACGAGGACCAATCGCTGGCGCGGTTCCAGCAAGCCCTGCGCAGCGGCCAAGCGACGGGTTGGCCCTTCACCTCGCCCGCCATGGGTTGGTGCCATCCATGGTTCTCGCCTGTCCAAGGCGCCACTGGCGGCGAGGGCATCGTCGTGTCCGAAGGGCATTGGATCGCCACCGCCGCGGCGAGAAACGGGGTGCGGCGGCTCTCTTTGCAGCACCGGATGACGAGTGCTCGCACGCCCCAAGCCGCGTGGGATCGCCTCGGTCGTCCTTGCGAGGTCGAGACCTCCATCGACGCAGCCGGGGTAGTGCCCTTCGACTACCGCATGAACGGCGACATCCGCTTGCCGGAGTTCGCCTCGCGCGCCGCAGCCCATCCTGCCGCGCTCGAGCAGGCCCGCCTCGTCGCGGAACGCGGCCTCAGGCCAGCTTGGGATCGCGCCGACCCGTGGGCCCGGCGCGGACGCAACGGCCTGCCAGCCGGCGAGGACGCGCGCGACATCCATGGCTGGTGGCCGCACGACGACCAGCATCTGGCGCGACGCACGGGCACCACCAAGGCTTTGGTGTGGCTCGCCAACGACGCGCTCGCCAAGGACGAACTGCTGCACGTGGCCGCGCAAGCGCGTTTGGTCATGCACGAGCGGCCGCACCAGCCGGTGTCATGGTCGCCGGGCGCGACCTTGCCGGTGATGGAGGCGCTGGTGGAGGCCCGTCCGCAGGGCGGACTGCCATGGGGCCGTGGGCAGGCATGGATGCTCGACGCCTTGGCTTGCGCGCACGCCATCGCCGACGACGCGTGGCGCGCGCGCCACGACGAGTGGTTCGCGCGCGCCACGCGGCTCGTGCTCGCAGGGGCCATGCCTTCGGGTCTCGTCATGCGCGTGAACAACTCGCGCCATGCGGGACACGAGCGCCACGACACGGCCCAGGCCTTTGAAAGCCTGATCCTCGCCAACGCGCTGAGGGCCTTGGCCGAAGGCGTGCATGGCGAGGCACGCCCCGATCTGCGCGAGGCGTTGCGCGCGCTGCACCTGCGCGCCATGGCGAGCTTGTGCTCGCCGCCCATTTGGACCGAGCTTTCCGAGAAGGGCGGCGCGCGGCGCGGGCCGCGCCAGATCTTCCCGGTGGCGCCGCGCTGGCCGGCGGAAGGTGCTCCGTACTGCGATGCGAAGCGCTGGGGACCTGCCCATCTACCGGCCGAAGCGCTGTCGGGCGGGATCGAGACCTTGTGGATGGGCAACGCCTTGGGATGGAGCTGGCAGCTCGAAGGCGGCGGGCGCGCGACCGCCTCCGCGCGGGCCCTGCTGCGCCTTGGTGCTGGCGCGCGCGACCACGCGGCCCTTTCGCGCGAGTGGGCCGGGCGCGCGCGGCGCGCCTCCGACGACCACAGCGGCAATTTGCTGGCGCTGCTCGCTGCTTGGCGGCGCGTCGACGCGGCGCCTTGACCGGCGGTTGTCAAATTTGCTTGACAGTCCAATCTGCTTGACAGTCAAGCTCGCCAGCCGGTGGACGCGCCGCCAGGCGGGGATCGCGGGGGACAGGGACCGCCGGTGAATGGAAGCGCGCGGTCCGGATGGCCTGCAAACGGGATCCGCCTTCCGCGCGAGCCGACGAGCGGCTGCGCGGAAGGCGGATGACGAGCGCGTTCCGCCGGCGACGGCGGAACGACGGATCAGACCATGCCCTTGAGGGTCTTGAGCGGGCGGATCTTGATGACGTTGCGGGCGGGCTTCGCCTTGAACATCACTTCTTCCTTGGTGACCGGGTTGATGCCCTTGCGCGCCTTGGTGGCGGGCTTGCGCGTCACGGTGACCTTCATCAGGCCGGCGATGTTCAGCACTTCCGAGCCGCCCTTGGCCAGGTCGGCGGCGATGATGCGGCCCATGGTGTCGAAGACCGAGGCGACTTGCTTGCGGGTGAGCTGGGTGTGCTCGGCGATCGTCGTGTAGAAGGCGCCCTTGGTGCGCGGGCTGCCCTTCTTGGCGGGGGAGATCTTGGCGGGCGCCTTGGCGGCGGCCTTGGTGGTTTTCTTGGCCATGGATTCCTTCGGTGAAGGAGTGGATTCTCTTGTCGTTGGACTGGTTTTCACCGGCAAAAACCGGTGCACTAGTTCGTGATAGCAGTCCCCGCGAGCGTGTCCAAAGAAAAAAACTGCGTTTTCAAGCGGTGATTCTCGCCTGTTTCCGGCGCCTACTCAGCCCAGCGGCAACTCGAGGCGGCTGGGCGGCATGGTCTCGAGGGGTGTTTTTCCCGGGAAAAACAGGCGTGCGCCGCTGCTGCCTTCCAGGTGGACCGCCCCTCCTTCGATGCGCAGCCAAGCTCCCTCTCGCAGGCCGACCACCGGACGGCAGTTCACTTCGTGGTACTGGCGCAGCCTTTCCTCGCGGGTTTCGCCCATGTGCGTCGAGCCGGGCACCGGATCGAGGTAATGCGGGTTGAGTTGGAACGGCACGAGCCCGAGTGCATCAAAGCCGCCCGGATCGACGATGGGCATGTCGTTGGTCGTCATGATGGTGGCGCAAGCCACGTTCGAGCCGGCCGAAGAGCCCATGTAGGGCGTGCCGGCACCCACGGCATCGCGGATGGCGGAAAGCAGGCCTTGGCGCCGGAGTTCCGCCAGCAAACGGAAGGTGTTGCCGCCCCCGACGAAGAAAGCCTGGGCTTCGGCCGCGGCCGCGCGCGGATCGGAGGCTTGGTGCACGCTGTCGAGTTGCAGGCTCAACGCCTCGAAGCGCGTCTTGGCCTTGGCATGGTAGGCGTCCCGGTCGGCCAAGGCGTAGGGCACGAAGAGGACGCGGCGCACCTCGGGTCCGAGGAAGGCCCGCATGGCTGCAGCGCAATGATCGAGGTAGCCCTGCCCGTGCAGAGTGGAGTTGGAGACGAGAAGCAACTTCATCTCGGCATGGTAGCGGCGCGGGCGCCGCCCCAAGCCTCGGCGCCGGCCGGGGACTTCCGTTGAACGGAGTCCCCGGTCGGCGCCGGGGGCGCGGTGCGACGGACGCCGAAGGTCCAGCCACGCCGCGGAAGATCGCAGGCTCAGCCCGCCAAGGACTTGGGCTTGCGGCCGCGCGGCATGCTGGCCTTGGGCAGGCGGATGCCTTGGCCCTCGAGGTAGTCGCCCAGCGGCTTGCGCGCCGCGGCGAGCCCGTGGCGCACTTCGTGGCCGGCTTCGTTGGCGGCGACCAAGGCGCGGTCGAGCGCGCGCAGGATGGTCAGCGCCTTCTTCATGTGCGGGTCCTTCTTGGCGGAGGCGGACTCGGCGCGCTGCTTCAAGAGTTCGATCTGCTGCTGCAAAGCAGCCACTCGTTCGTCGATGCTGCGGCGTTGACGACGTCCCGCCTTTTCGCCGCTGGTCTTCTTCTTGGCCATGGTGCTTGTGTGTTCCTATTTGCCTTTGGATCCGGTTCGCGCGCTGCATGGATCGGCGCCCGGCGATCTTTCAATGGCGCTCAGCATGGCGAACGCGGTGGCAAGAGCGCAAGGACAACCCGCGGACATTGCGCCTGTCCGCGGGATCAGGATTGGTACTCGCCCGGCTTTGGCATTCGCCGGCGGAGTCACTAGACTTTGCCTCTCCCATGGGCCTGCAATCCGACTCCATCGCCACCATCGAATTCGAGATGAAGGACGAGGAGGGCACTTTGCTCGACGCCTCCCCTCCTGGTCATCCGCTGGTCTTCCTAATGGGACGACGCACGCTGTTTCCTGCGCTGGAAGAGGCGCTGATCGGGCTCGAACCCGGCGAGGAGCTCGTTGCCAAGCTCCCGCCATCCGAGGCCTACGGCTTCCACGATGATCGCTTGGTGCAGCGCATTCCGCGCGAGCGTTTCCAAGGAGATGTGGCGGTGGGAATGCAGTTCGAAGCGCGCAATGAAGCAGGTCGTCGGCATGTGGCGCGCGTGCTGGCGGTGGAAGCGGAAGTAGTGTTGCTCGACGCCAACCACCCGCTGGCTGGACGGACCTTGCATGTCGTGGTGCGCTTGCTCGATGCGCGCCAGGCCACCCCCGAAGAGCTGTCGCACGGCCACGCGCACGGTCCGGGCGCGCACGCCCACTGAAGTCGCGGCACGATCACAACGCCGGAAATCCAGGTGGTTGCTCCAACCTCCCGCGCCGCAAGCGCCTCGCCTCGAAGGAAAGCACTAGCATGCAACGCCTGAACCACGCCTTCCTCTGGTTGCTCCTGCCCTGCCTCTGCGCGGCGACCACAGCGACCAGCTTCCACGATGGCCCTGGCGCCCACGCCTCCGCCTCTGCTTCTCTTCCTGCTCCCGCCAACGACGACGCCATCGCCAAGGGGCTGCGCGACGGCAAGGCTTGGAGCTATCTCGAGGAGTTGTGCCGCGTCGCGCCCCACCGCCTGTCGGGATCCAAGGGACTCGACGACGCCCTCGACTGGGGCGAGCGGATGTTGAAGGCCATTCCCGGCGCGCAAGTGCGCCGCGTGCCGTGCCTCGTTCCGCATTGGGAGCGTGGCGCGATCGGGCGCCTGCAGATCGTCGGCGAACAGCCCGAGGCGCGCACTCCGCTGCCGATCCTCGCCTTGGGAGGCAGCGTGGGCACCCCGGAAACCGGCATCGAAGCGCCGGTGGTGCGTGTCGCGGTGCGCGAGGACCTCGCCAAGCTCGGCGAGGGCGCCAAGGGTTGCATCGTGTTCTTCGACGAGCCCTTCGACGCCGCGCGCGCCTCGACCGGCGAGGCCTACGGTCGCGCGGTGTGGCAGCGTGCGCGCGGAGCCTCCGAAGCCGCCAAGCTGGGCGCGGTGGCGGTCATCGTGCGCAGCGTTTCGCCGCGCCTCGACGACCATCCGCACACGGGCGCCATGCGCTACGAAGAGGGCGTGGCGCGCATCCCCGCCGCCGCCGTCTCCACCTTGGGCGCCGATCGCCTCGCGGCGGCCTTGGCGCGCGGACCGCTCAAGCTCAAGCTCGAACTGTCGTGCCGCAGCCTGCCCGACAAGCCCTCGGCCAACATCGTGGCCGACTTGCCGGGCTTGGACCCGGCCGCCGGGGTCGTGCTCTTGTCCGGCCACATCGACGCCTGGGATGTGGGCCAAGGTGCGCACGACGATGGTGCGGGCTGCGTCCACGCCATCGAAGCCCTGCGGCTCGCCGCACGTGATGGGTGGAAGCACAAGCGCGGCCTGCGCGTCGTCCTGTACACGAACGAAGAGAACGGCGTGCGCGGCGGCGAAGCCCAGCGCGACGCCACGCCCCAAGGCGAGGTGCGACTCGCGCTCGAGTCCGACAGCGGCGGCTTCGCGCCCATCGGCTTGTCCATCGATGGTCCCGAGGCGCTCATCGCCGCGCTGCGCGACGCGGGGCGCGCGCTCGAGCCGATCGCGGCCGGGATGGTGATCAAGGGCGGCGGCGGCGTGGATGTCGGGCCGTTGAAGGAGCGTGGCGCCGCCGTGGGCTTGCTGCTCATCTCCGGGGCGCGCTACTTCGACTACCACCATGCCGACAGCGACAGGCTCGAAGCGGTGCATCCACGCGAGCTGCAGCTCGGGGCCGTGGCGTTCCTCCACTGGGCGCGCGTCGCGGCGGACCTGCCCGAAGAGCTCTTCCGCTCCGTCGAAGCGAAGGCTGGGCGCTAGCGGGGCGTAGGCCGCGCCTCGCGACACTGGACGGACTCAGCCCAGCGCAGCCTCGCGACGCGCTCCGCCCGCCGCGAGCGCCTCCTTGTCGTCGCCGTGGGCTTCGGCCGCCTCGACCAGGCTGCGCAAGCTGCGGTTGTGGGCGGAGTCCGCCCTCTCGTGCAGCAATGCCTCCAGCCGCCGGGAGAGCTCGTGGTCCAGCGCTTCAGCGCGAGGCGGACGCGTCAGGCCACGCTCGTCGATGGCGTCGAGCACGTCCGCCAAGCGCACCGCTTCGGCGTCGCGAGCCAGCACCCAGCCGCGCTGCGCGCCATCGACCGCTTCGCGCACGAGTCCGGCTCGGGCGCAACGACGCAGGACCTCGTCGAGCAAGCCGGGATCGACCGAGAGTTGAGCGCCCAGATCGGACGCAGTCCGCAACGGCCCGCCGCGCAGATGGTCCGCGGCGAGGCGCGCCATGGCGCGCAGTCCGGCCATCTGGCGTTGCGCCGCGCCCACCCCTTCCGAAGCCGGGCCGCCCCAGGCAGGCTCGATGGCGCGGGCGCGCGCGACTTCGGCGCCCATGAGCACCGTCGTCCAGCTGATGTGCACCCACAGGAGAAAGATCGGCAGGGCGGCGAAGCTCGAGTAGATGGCGTTGTGCTTGGCGATGCCGATTTGGAACTGGATGTGCGCCAAGAGCACCAGCTGCCACAGGGTCCCCGCCACGATGGCACCGCACAACGCGTGCAGGAACCGCACGCGCGTGTTCGGCATCGTCATGTAGACGAAGGTGAAGCCGATCCACAGCGCGAAGACGGGCGCGAACTTGATCGAGGCCTCGAGGAACGAGCCGAGCCCCAAGTCCACGCGCAGGAATTCGACCAACGAGCTGTTGGACAAGGCCGTGGTCGTGCCCGCCGCGGTGAACACGAAGATCGGCGCGACCACCACCAGCGCGAGGTAATCCGCGATCTTGCGCACCCAGGTGCGCGCGCGGGAGACGCGCCAGATGTCGTTGAAGCCGACCTCGACTTCGGAGAGCAGCTTGACCACCGAGTAGAGCAGCAACAGCAGTCCGAACAAGCCGAGGCCCGACACATCGGTGCGCTCCACGAAGCGCAGGACCTGCTCGATGGCCACGCGCATCTCGTGCGCGCCCGCCTCGCGCACGACGAGCGGAGTCGTCTCCTGCAGCGGGCCGAAGGTGCGGTCGAGGAACGGTCCGATGCTGTCCTCGAGCAACGCGCCGTAGAACCCGAAGCCCTTGGCCACCGCGAAGGCCAAGGCGAGGAGCGGCACGAGCGACAGCACCGTCGTGTAGGTCAGCGCCGAAGCGCGGAACAAGCACCTGTCGGCCACGAAGGCGCGTCCCGCCAGCAAGGCGGTGCGCAAGGACGCCGAGAGCCAGCCCGGACGCCCTTCGCGCTTGGCGACCCACGACTCGAGCCGCCGCAACGCCCCATCGCCGTGCCGCGCCTCGCCACCATCCATGCCTGACTTGCCGTGCATCGCCGCTCCTCCGTGCATCCTCGTCTACACGAAGCGCGACCCTTCGGGAAGGGGGCGAGCGGACGCCGACTCCCCGGTCACAGCTGGGCCACGTCGACGGCGGACACGGCGCGCGGCGTGAAGGGCGGGAGCTTCGACACGTCGTTGAAGTCCGTGTCGTAGGTCCAATTGCGGTTGGGCGCCGTGTAGCGGTTCCCGCCGTACACCCACTGCCCGGTGGCGTGGGCCGAGTTCCAGGTGTTGACCAAGGAACCCTTGATGTTGCAAGCCTTGCCGGTCCAATTCTCGTGGAAGCGCGGCAAGTTCTCGAGGCCGCCGTTGTAGGTCGAACCGACGGTGTCCTGGTTGCCCGAGATCATCGCCATGTTGTAGGTGGTCGCCGTCGCGGCCGGCAGACCGCTCGAGTGGGTCTTGCTGTCGTTCCACGAGTTCGACAACAGGTTGATGGCGTCGCCGATCACCGCGGCTGGCTTCTTCGAGACGCTGGCGCTGCCCTTGTTGTAGTCGCCCTTGATGTACATGGCGTTCTCGCTCGCGACGGTCAACTTGTGGGGCAAGGTCGTGCCATTGGACAAGCGCACGCCCCTCGAATTCACGCCCGTAGTGGCCCCCTTGTGGGCCGCGTACAACAAGCCGTTGGCCGGCCACTTGCCCGAGGCATTCAGCTTCTGCATGTCGATGTCGAGCACGCGCACCGTGCCGGCGACACCATTCGCCTGGCGCGCGTCGTAGATGTCCTTGAAGGCGATCGCGCCGGCGGCGGAGATGCTGGCGGTCACCTCGATGCCGTGCTGGTCGAAGGCCTTCCAAGTCGTGCCGTTGGGCTCGACCACGATCGAGAGCCCGGCGTTGTCGTGGTAGAAGCCCTTGGAGTGCGTGCCGGTCCCGGGACCTCCTGGCGCAGGCAGGTGCGACTGCGACGCGGCGTCGTAGATGAAGTCGCCACCCGTGGCTTCTTCGTACATGGCGATCGAGCCGATGCGCGGCACGACCGCCTCTCCCACGTCGTGGTCCGAACACTGCACGGTGTTGCCGCCGCCGCCCGCGTAGCCCTCGGGTGGCCCCCAGTACTCGAGCGCGCCCGGGCCGAAGGGCAGCAAGTCGCCATCCTCCAAGAAGGAACCGTCCAACTCGGCGTCGTGACCGAGCGTGAAGGCGCTGTCGAAGCCGCTCGTGCTGGCGATGCCCATGCCCGACATCTGGGACTTCGACCAGAGCGTGTAGTAGGAAAGCGGCTCGGCGGCGCTGAAGGGATCGGCCACCCACTGGCGAATGCGCACCGTGCCGCCGGTGTTGTTCGGATCGTCCTTGCGGTGGCGCCGGATGTCGCCCACGGCGCGCACGTAGTTCGTGTTCAGCGTCAGTGTCGCGCCATTGCTGGTCAGGTGCATGTCTCCATTCGAGTGCACCCGCCCGTTGATCGTCATGTTGGCGCCGGGGTTCACCTCGAGGTCGTTCGTGTAGAACACGGCGAACTGGAAGAGCGGCGTGATGCGCGCGTTCATCCAACGCAGGGACTCCTGCGTCGTGCCGTCGACTTCGGCTCGCGCGCGCACTTCGTAGCCCACGACCTGGGTCTGGATGCCGGATTCGTCCTCCTCCACATGGTCGTAGCCCGTGGGCCGGACCGCCCAAGCGACCGAGCGACCATCGATGTCGACCTCGCCCGAGGTGGGGACATCCTCCCAATTGGCCAGAGCCTGTTGGATGGCCTTCTTGGCGGCCTCGGTGCCGCCCTCCGCGAGGAAGCGCGCGGCTCCGTGCTCGCGTCGCGCGTCGGCGGTCTTCTTGGCCGACAACGACAAGCTCAGCGTGGTGGCCACGAGTCCACCAGCCAGCAACGCCCCGAACGCCGCGTAGATCAGCGCCGCGCCGCGGCGGGAGCGTCGCGCGCCCCTCGGTCCATGTCCTAGTTCCATCTCGAATCTCCCCTCGTTTCCCTTGCTCGCCCCACGATCAGTCGTTCCTCAGGTGAATGACGCTCTCGCCCCTCCAACGCTGCAGTGCGCCGGTCTCGTCGCGCGAGCGCAGCCACAGACGCACGCGCACGGCGCCCACGGGCACGCCCACCGGGTCGGTCGCGCTGGTGTCGCACACGATGCGCTCCACATCACGCGCGAGGGTCTTGGTTCGCACGCCGGCGACGCGCAGCTCCAGCGCATTGCGCCCGCGTGCATCGGGCACGACCGCGAGCGACGCCAGTTCGTCCGACCAACGCACAAGCCCCGTGACGGGGTCGATGTAGGGCGCTTGGTAGATGCGCGCGAAGTCGCCAACCGCTTCGTCCGGATCGTGGTACATGTCCGGGTCGAGCTCGTCCTCGTCGCAGTCGAGGCAGTAGTTGCGACCGTCCGCGCCCTCCGCGAGTCGTCGCATCTGTGGCATGGCGAACGCCAGCTCCACATTGGGGCCATGATCAGGCTCGCCGATCTCCGCGTGTTCGATCGCCCCTTGGTGGGCCAGGTAACCAGGGCCTGCATCAGGGTCGCCATCGACGCAGAGCAAGGGGTATTCGACGCCGTCCACCCATGTGCGCGCCGAGCGCCGCAACTCGTCTCCCACGGCCTTCAGCGCGCTCGTGCCGCTGGCATGCAGCCGCTCGCCGGTGCGCGCCACCAAGGCCACGCGTCGCGTGGACTCCAGTTGCTGCACCAAGGCGGCGGTGATCAAGAAGAGCACCGACGAAGAGATGGCCACTTCGAGCAGCGTGAAGCCCGCGCGCGCTCGGCCGCGAGGATGGGTGAAGTGCATCATCGCGTCTTCATCCCCCTCAGGATGTCGCGCCGCTCCTGTCCGCGCCGGTCCGTCCATGTGGCCGTGACGACGATGGTCAACGGATCGGGCGGCTCTGCGCCGGTGGTCCACCCGGGGTAGGTCGGCACGATCCGCAGATCAGCGATGCCGGGCGCGGCGAATCCAGGCATGGGTTGGTCGGCTGGATGCGCCGCCTGCAGGTCGTCGAGACTGTGGGCCAGGATCGACTCCATGGCGGACTCGAGGGCGGCGTTGGCCCAGGTCGTCTCCTTGGCGCCCTCCTGCAGGCGCAGGGCGGACAACTGCGCCACGCCAGTCGAGAGCACCGCCACGAGCAGCACGGCGATCGCCACCGTCAACTCGATCAGGGTGAACCCGCGCGCGCCACGGCGCCTGCCCGGCGCGTTGATCCTGGCGACTAGACTCTCCAACTGCCCTCCGTGCACACCGCGCGGCCTGCCAGCCGCGGTCGCGCCTGCCCGGGCGACCAACGATGCTGGCTACTATGTCGCAATTGCGAGACAGCTGACTTGAAACCGAACTCGATTCGTGGCGAGCTCGACTGGCCGGGTGGCTTGGTGTCCGGACGGTGCGGCTCGGCTACCATCCGCCCGCCGCGGCGCCTTCTTGCGCAGTGCGGCGCCGAACAATCCCATGAAGACCACCCTCATCGCCGTCGCGGCCCTCGCCGGGATCGCCGCCGCCACCTACACCTTGGCCCAGAAGGACTACACGAACCTCCCGCCCACGCCCGCCGAGTTGTACCGCCTGACCGACGCCGCCAAGGTGAACCTCGCGGACGCCTCGGCCAGCGCCGCGAAGGCGGTCAACGGCAAGGCGGTGCGCGCCGCCTTGGCCCTCGAGGACGGCAAGGCGATCTACACCGTCGAGTGCGTCGGTGGCGACAAGGCCTGGACGGTCCGCGTCGATGGCGAATCCGGCGCCGCCACGCCGGTGGAGATCCCGACTTGGACCGCGCCCGGCGATGCCATGTCCGGCAATTGGACCACGACGGCCTCGGGCTTGAAGTACCACGACCTCAAGGTCGGCGACGGTGCGCAGCCGGCCAGTTCGAGCTCCACCGTGCGCGTGCACTACTCGGGTTGGCTGCTGGACGGCACCAAGTTCGACAGCTCGGTCGATCGCGGCCAACCGGCCGAGTTCCCGTTGAACGGCGTCATCAAGGGTTGGACCGAGGGCGTCGCCACGATGAAGGTCGGGGGCAAGCGCAAGCTCCTGATCCCCCACCAACTCGCCTATGGCGCCGGCGGCCGTCCGCCCGTGATTCCGCCCGCGGCGATGCTCGTGTTCGATGTCGAACTCGTCGCCATCGTGCGCAACTGAGCTCGGCGGCGGTCGACCACGCCAGCAGCGAGACTTGGACCATGGCGCGCCTTCGTGCTCCTGATCCGGAGAAGGAGGCGCGCCTCGCGTTGCTGCTCGAGCAACGCGGGGCCGACGCGGTGGTGCTGGCCGACAGGGCCAACATCGCATGGCTCGCCGAAGGCGCCGATGTGCACTGCGACTTGTTCGGCGCGCAGGGCGTCGCGCGCCTGTTGTGGTCGCCCGGTCGACGCGTCGTCCTGACGAGCGTGATCGAAGCCGCGCGGCTCGCCGACGAGGAGTTCGGCGAGGCATGGGAGATCGCCAGCGGACCCTGGTGGCGGGAAGGCGAGCTGCCGCGCGATCTGCGCATCTTGTCGGACCTCGAGGGCGACCCGCTGGCGGAGGTGCGCGCGCCACTCACCGCGTCCGACGAAGCACGACTGCGCGCCTTGGCGCGCGACGCGGCGGAAGCGAGCGCCGAGTCGTTGCTGCGCACCCGGCCCTTGGAGCGCGAGCTCGACATCGCGGCGCGTTGGGTGGGAGCGCTGCGCGCACGCGACATCCATGCGCCCGTGTGCCTCGTGGCCGCCGACGAGCGCGCCTTCCTCCATCGCCATCCGATCCCGGGTGAAAGGCGCGTGGGGCGGAACTTGCTGGCCGGGATGTGCGGCACGCGCCACGGATTGGTGGTTTGCCTATCGCGCCTCTTGACGGTCGGCGAGCCCGACGCGGAGCTGTCGCGCCGACATCGCGCCGTGTTGGAGGTCGAGGCCGCCTTGCACGGCGCCACTCGGCCGGGCCGCACGCTGGGCGAGGCCCTGCAGGAAGGCGTCGACGCCTACGCGCGGGCGGGCTATCCCGACGAGTGGCGCAGGCACCATCAAGGCGGCTCGATGGGCTACCGCACGCGCGAGCGCATCGCCACGCCGGGCGATGCCACGCCGATCGTCCAAGGCCAGAGCTATGGATGGAATCCTTCGATCGCGGGCGCCAAGGCCGAAGACACGCTCTTGTGCGGCGGCGAGGTGTTGACGCGCCTGCCGCATTGGCCCCTGCAAGCGGGGCGGCCCGACATCCTGCGGATCTGAGGCGCCAGCGGCCGGACCGTCAAGTGAACTTGACGAACTGCGACGCACTCGCGCTCAGAATCCCTCGTCGTCCTCGCCCTCGGAGTCGCGCCTGCGCCGAGCCTTGCCTCCACCGTCGGACCAGCGATCGCCACGCTCCTTGCGTTCCCACGGCTTCTTGCCGCCCGTGCGCGGACGATCCGGCCCGGGGGCGCCAGCGGGTGGCGAGCTGCGCGTCGGCGTGTTGGATGCACCGAAGGTTGGACGCGGAGCATCGCCCATGGGACGCGCTCCAGCGGAGCCGGGAGATGGAAAGGGACGTCCGGGGCCGCCTCCGCCGCTTGGGCGCGGAGGACGATCGCCTGGCTGGCGCTCGCGCGCCTCCGACACGGTCAATGGTCGTCCGACCACGAGGTGTCCGTTCATCGCCTGGATGGCGAGCAACATGGACTCGGTCGACGCGAAGTCGACGAAGCCGAAACCGCGCGAACGCCCCGTGTCCCGGTCGATCACGATCGACGAACCGGTCGGGGCGTGCGCAGCGAAGAGCTGCTTCAAGTCCTCGGGGGAGCAAGTGAAGGGCAGGTTGCCCACGTACACGCGATGCGCCATGGAAAGCGTCGGGCCGGACTAGGGACGAGTCCGCGGTCGGGAGCTCTCGGGGGGGCGAGAGCTCCACCTCGGACCGCCTCAAGCATAGCGCAGTCGGCGCGGAAAGGTTGCAGCCTCGTGCAGGCGACGAAATCAGCCTTCCAGCACGCCAACCAGTTCGATCTCGACGAGCAGGCTGCAACCGGCCAAGGGATGGTTGCCGTCGAGGACCACCTCGCCGCTCGAGACCTCCTTGACCCAGACGGTCATCTCGGCGCCATCCCTTTGGGCCTGCAGCGTGTCGCCCACCGCGACCTCGAGGCCCAGGTGCTCGCGCGGCAAGCGCGCGACCAGATCCTCGTCCCGCGACCCATAGGCGTCCTCGGGCGCGAGGGCCAGCAACTTGATCTCGCCTTGGGTCATGCCCACCACGGCGTGCGACACGCCGGGGATCACATCGTCGCCACCCGCCTTGAAGTCGAGGGGCTGCGCCTGCCGTGAGTCCATCCAAACGGATCCGTCGGCCAGGCGCGCCACCACATGGGCGCGAACGAGATCACCCGCGGAGGCAGTGCGCATGGCAGCGAGCTTACCCCCGGTCGTGACCATCGCAAGGCGCTTGCCCGCCGCGGACGGCCGAACGGCCCCGTTCCACATCCACGAAGACGAGCAGCACCGCGCCAACCACGAAGAAGCCAACCACGCACAGCAAGGCGGCGTCGGTCGAGGGCAGGAGCGCGAAGCTGAGGGGGCCGAGGATCCCCGCGAACTTCTCCAGCGTCGCGAACAGCCCGAAGTACTCGGCTTGACGATCGGCCGGCACGAGGCTGGCGTACAGCGAACGGGACAGCGCCTGCGCCCCGCCCTGCACCAGGCCGACCAGGAGCGCCAGCACCCGGAAGTCGTCGGCGTCCTCGAGGCCGCGCGCCTGCAAGGCGGCCAGGATGTAGGCTCCGATCGCGCAGTGCAGCGCGGCCTTGGGGCCGAGCAAGCCCGCCAGGCGACCGAAGAGCAGCGTGGCCGGGATGCCCACCACTTGCACGAGCAGGATGGCCTCCAGCATGTCGGCGGTGGAGAGTCCCTTCTCCTCGCCGAACGAGGTGGCCATGCGGATGATGGTGCCGATGCCGTCGTTGTAGGCGAAGAAGGCCAGCAGGAAGAGCCACGCGTCGCGGCACCCGCGCAGCTCGCGCCACAGCCCGAACATGTCGCGCACCGACGCGCCCACCGCCGAGCGCAGCCCGCAACTCGAGGCCGGACGTCGGGTTTCCTTGACACGCAAGAGGATCGGGATGCTGAAGAGCGCCCACCAACCCGCCACGAGAAGGAAGCCGGCGCGGATGGCGAGGTCGGGGTCCTGCTCCGATCCAGGCAACGGATGCTGGAGGATGAGCACGGCCACCAGCGCCAAGGCGAGGCCGCCGCCCAGATACCCGAGCGCGTAGCCCGAGGTCGACAGGGCGTCGTAGTCGCGCGGCTCGGCGACATCCACCAACATGGCGTCGTAGAAGACGAAGCTGCCCACGGCGCCGAGGTTCACGCCGAAGAACAGCGCGCAACCGAGCAGCCACTGACCGGGCTCGAGCGTGGCGAGGGCGGCGCAACAGCCGACGCCGAAGGCCAGGAACGCTCCGAAGAAGCGCTTCTTCGCGGCCAGGCGGTCGGCCATGGCGCCCAACACGGGCGAGGCGAACGCCGCCAGCACGAGCGCGAGCGTGGTGGTCCAGGCGAAGGTCGTGCGCTTGGCGTCGTCGTCGAGGCCGGCGGCGATCCGGCTTCTGTACCAGACCGGGTAGATCGCGGTGATCACCACGGTGTACATGGCGCTGTTCGCCCAGTCGTACAAGGCCCAAGCCCGCGCATCGGCGCGTGCCAAGCCCAGCCGCGCGAGGATGGATCGGGCCACTGGCCAGAAGCTACCGCTCCACGGCGGTCGGGCGGTAGTCTCTCGCCGTGACGATCCTCGCCTCGGTACCCCCCGCTTGGCTCCAGGAGGCGGCCCGGCAGCCGTTGTCGCCGACGGTGCTCGAAGCCGGCGCGATCCTGGCGGGTGTGCGCTTCAACGCCGCGGAAGTGCTGCAGATGCAGCGCGCGGTGGCGGAGAACGCAGCTGGCTACGCGCGTCTGCAGGCCTTGGGCCTGCCGCACGAGTTGGCTTCGCCGCTGGTCTTCCAACCACTGCTGCCCGGTCGCTCCATCGCGGCCGCGAAGCTGGAGCTCGTGCTTCCCGCCGCACCCGCCGTGGTTCGTCCGGTCGAAGACGAGGACCTGGCCTTCTTGTCGCTCGCGGAGCTGGCGGTGCTCGTCAAGACGCGGCAGGTGTCCTCTGTCGACCTCGTGCGCCTATGCCTGGCGCGCTGTCGGCGCCTCGACGAACGCCTGCGCTTCGTCGTCAACCTGCTCGAGGAACAGGCGCTTGGCGAGGCGGCGGCGTTGGATGCCGAACTGGCGGCCGGACGCTGGCGTGGTCCGCTGCATGGCATTCCCTATGGCGCCAAGGACTTGCTGTCGGCGCGCGGGGCGCCCACTACTTGGGGCTCGAGCTTGCATGAGCAGCGCGTCATCGACGCCGACGCCACCGTCGTCGAACGGCTGCGCGCCGCAGGCGCCGTGCTGTTGGCGAAGACCAGCCTCGGCGAATTCGCCTACGGGGACTTGTGGCACGGTGGACGCACGCGCAACCCTTGGGATCCCGAGCAAGGCAGCTCCGGTTCCTCGGCGGGCTCGGCCGCGGCTGTCGCGTGCGGCGCCTTGCCCTTCGCCATCGGCAGCGAGACGCTGGGTTCGATCGTCTCCCCCAGCGCGACCTGCGGCGCGTCCGGACTGCGACCGACCTTCGGCGCCGTGTCGCGCCACGGAGCCATGTGCTTGTCGTCCAGCATGGACAAGATCGGGCCCATCGCGCGCGGCCTCGACGACTGCGCGCTCGTGTTCGACGCCATCCGTGGACCGGATGGCAAGGACTCGTCCGTGGTCTCCGCCTCCTACGCGCGCGGCCGTGCCGTCGATTTCTCGCGTTTGGTGGTGGGCTACCCGCGTGGCGCCTTCGATGAAGCTCCGGGCCATGGCCATGTGCTCGACCAGCTGCGAGCCATGGGCGCCGAGGTGCGACCCGTGGACCTGGACTTCGGCGTGCCGTTGGGCGATCTGCTCGTCGTGCTGGTCGTCGAAGCCGCCTCCCAGTTCGACGAGCTGACTCGCTCCGGCGACGACGACGCGCTGGTTTGGCAGGACGAAGCCGCCTGGCCGAACACCTTCCGCGCGGCGCGACTCGTGCCCGCCGTCGAGTATCTGCGCGCGCAACGCTTGCGCACGCGCGTCATGCAGCGCATGGCCGAGCTGCACGACGAGGTGGACGTCCTCGTGCACCCGAGCTTCGCGAGCGATCTGCTGCTCGCCACGAACCTCGCCGGCCATCCTGCCGCGTGCTTGCCGGACGGCTTCGACGCACGCGGCCTGCCACGTTCCATCACCTTCTCCGGCCCGCTCTTCGGCGAGTCGGATCTGGTCGCCTTGGCGAGCGCCTGGCAATCCCGCCATGGCGCGCTGCCGCGGCCTCCCGTGCGCTGACCCGCTCGGCGCGCACACCCTCGCAACTCCCATGAAGATCCGACTCCACTGCGTCCTGGCCGCCGCCTTGCTGGCGGCCTGCGGCGCGCCTTCGAGTTCCCGCGTGACCAACTATCCCGCCTACGCCAAGGACCCCGTCGTCGACGACTACCACGGCACCCAGATCCCCGATCCTTGGCGCGGCTTGGAGGACCCCGACAGCGCCCCCACGCGCTCTTGGATCGACGCCCAGAACAAGCTTACGCGCGAGTGGATCGACGCCACGCCGCGGCGCGCTGCCATCGAAGCACGCTTGACGCAGCTGTGGAACTACGAGCGCCATGGCGCACCCTTCGAGAAGAAGGGCCGCTTGTACTTCTGGAAGAACGACGGCCTGCGCAACCAGTCGGTGCTGCATGTGCAGGACTCGCCCGACGCCGAGCCGCGCGTGCTGCTCGATCCCAACAGCGTGCGCGCCGACGGCACTTGGGCCGTCGGCCAGGTGCAAGTCTCGCCGGATGGCGAACTGCTCGCGTACGCGGGCAGCGAAGCGGGCTCGGACTGGAACACTATCCGCTTCAGGCGCGTGGGCGATGGAGTGGACCTGCCCGATGTCGTCGATTGGGTCAAGTTCTCCGGACTGGCGTGGAGCAAGGACTCGGGCGGCATCTGGTACAGCACCTATCCCGAGCACGACACGAGCGGCAAGAAGTCGCTCGCGAACCACCAGCTGCGCCACCATCGACTGGGCACGACCCAGGCGCAAGACCTGCTCGTCCACGCGCGGCCCGACCAGCCCGAGTGGGGTTTTGGCGCCACGACGAGCGACGACCACGAACTGCTGGTCGTCTCCCAAACGCAGGGCACCGAGCAGAAGAACCGCGTGTTCCTCCAGGCATTGGGCGGAGCCCTCGACGCACCGCTCGAGCCGTTGTTCGACGCCTTCGACGCCGAGTACGAGTTCCTCGGCAAGCGCGGCCAGCGCCTGTGGTTCAAGACGGACAAGGATGCACCCCGCGGTCGCATCGTCGCCATCGACCTCGGCGCGCGCGAGCGTCTGATCGAGATCGTGCCGGAGGGCCGCGACACGCTCGAGTCCGCGTTGCTCGCCGGCAACCGCCTCGTCGTCTCGCGCATGGTGGACGCCGCGAACGCCGTCCAGGTGCACGAACTCGACGGTGCGACCGTCGGCTCCATCGTGCTGCCGGGCCTCGGTTCGGTGGGTGGCGTCTGGGGCGACTTGGACTGCCCGCGCCTCTACTACACCTGGTCCGGCTTCACCTCGCCCGGCGAAGTGCACAAGGTCGACATGGCGAGCCTCGCGTCGAAGGCTTGGCGCAAGCCCGAGCTGACCTTCGATCCGGCGCTCTACGACACCGAACAGCACCGCGTGAAGAGCAAGGACGGCACGGAAGTCCCGCTCTTCCTCGTGCGACGCAAGGACGCGCCGATGAGCGCCGACACGCCGGTGCTCCTCTACGGCTACGGAGGCTTCAACATCCCCATCAAGCCCGCCTTCTCGCCCGCCATCATGGGTTGGCTCGAGATGGGCGGAGCCTACGCCAGCGCGAACTTGCGCGGCGGCGGCGAGTAC
>SXGR01445854.1_pt1 | contig 24401 bp, 22 predicted proteins | sample 3174711 | NCBI WGS metagenome assembly SXGR01 (sample SAMN11356860, study PRJNA531348) | freshwater metagenome | isolation source: freshwater sample F1-60 | place: China: Fuxian Lake, Yuxi | collected 2017-12-25
CCGATCTAACCCTTGGCGAGTTTGTTCACCAAGTATTGCGATTCAATGGACATTTGCCCGGAAACGTAAAACGACAGAGCATCTGGCCCGTGCTCATCCAAAATCGCTTTTAAGCGTTTGGCCGTGGTTTTAATAGCATCGCCCATAGGCGTTTGAACGGATTGAGCGGTGCGGTCAGGGCGCACAAACGCAGCTTCCATACGGCCAGAGTCGCGCAAGGCTTGGGCGCTGGTTTGGCCTTTGGTGCACAGGCGGCCAAAGTTGGTGGGGTGATTTTTATCGCCGCTGACTTTAAGGATTTTCTTGCCGTCAGTTTCCAGCAACATACCGCAGCCCACGCCGCAATAAGGGCAGACTGAAGCAACCGTTTTGGTGGGATTTAACGCGTTAGAAGACATAAATGCAAAACTCCGGATTGCGCTGAGTTTTGCAAGTGCTATGCCACAGGGGGTGATTTTGGCGATTGATGTTTAAAAAGGCGATAACCTCGGTTAAGAGGTCGGTTAAATGGCTGAAAAGCCTATAAACGAAGATGCCAAGTGTGTTGTGAGATGTGTTTGGAAAGGATTTTTATGAGTTATTTGTTTGTTTGTGGTGCAAAAAATACCGATGTGGGCGCTAGTTTGTGGTTTTGTGGGGCGATTTTTTGATGTGAGGTGAGGTGAGTGTCGAAGGTATGCCTTGTTTTTGAGCCAGATTGGTGCTTGGAGATTCTTTAGAATAGAAAAGTAATGGCAAACAGTGGGTATGATGTTTAGAGAGGCAGACACAGTAAAACTTAGATGCTGAATTGATTGTATCGAGTGTGAATTCCCCTTAATCTTCCTCCACTTTTTCTGTTCATATTTGCCATTTAAGTTTGAGGAGTTGTATGAGTTATCTAAGGGGTTTTTCTGTTGTGCTGGCATGTCTTGGTTTAGTCGCATGTGGAGGTGGTAGCGGCAGTTCTTCCAGCATACCCTCTATTCAGCAGCCATCTTCGCATCAATCGTCTGTTGGGCAATCGTCCAGTAGTATTGCAGCCTCCATTACCCGTAAAACCGCACCAGCAGTCGCGGGTGCGGTTGTTGATACTTTTGAACTTGCTGCCAATCTGCCTTTTGAGCTAAATGAGGTGTTAAATGCCTATCTTTCCCTGCCCGATACCACGCAAACAGTTAAATGTGATAACGCTAAGGGTTCAGCAAAAGTAAAAATCTCAAATAGTGGTCGCCTTATTGAAGAACACTATGAAACCTGTCAATTGGATGGAACAGAAATTAATGGTGATCGAATTATTGAAATTGTAAGCAGTGATTCTGTAATAGGTGCGAGCATTCATTACACATACAAGCAATTGGTTGCAGATACCTTAAATCAGCCGCTGGGAAAAACGTCTTTGAATGGGCTCATTAGCTATTTGGGTAAAGCACCATCTTATGGCGATAGCGATATCAATTTTAATGTCAATATTGATTTAACAATTGATGATGCCCGCGATGGTCGTCTCGAAATCAAAAATTTTAAAATGCAGGCCGAATATAATCCCTATGGAAGAGCTACAGATCTCTATGAAAATTTGACTCGGATGCAATCCGTTTCTGGAAGTTTTTCGCTTAACAATACGCGTTTTAGTATCGAACCCATGGAGCAAGGTGTTTTGTTGAAGGGCGATAATAATTCTCGCATTAGTTTGACGCGTTATCAAAATTTCAATTTTTATGTTGGTTGGGATGATACAGGTGATGGTCTTGCCGATGCCAATCTCGTTCTACCCTATAAAGAAGATTTTTCCATTACCGATATGATTGCGGATGGTGATCATAAAACGTCAATACTTGTTGGGCGCAATTTGGTTAGTCAAATCTACGAGGGCGCTCAGGTTTATATGGCTCGTGGTGGTGTTGCAGATGTATATGTGCATCCGAATTTTACCAACAGTTCAGCCTCTCTATTAAATTATGAATTGAACGGAAAGGCGACTAATGGCACCGAATGGACCCAATTGGAAGCCGGCCATTTCAGATTTAGTTTTCCCGCTAATAGTGTTGATACAAATTATGAGTTAACGTTTACTGCTGTTGATGATCAGGGCAATAAGTCTCCAGAAATTCATGCAAAAATTTATGTTGGCACAGATACGGATAAAGATTCTGTACCAGATGTAAGTGACGAAGATGATGATGGAGATCGGAGTCGCGATATACACGATGCTTTTCCTCTTGATCCGAAAGAGAGTAAGGACAGCGATGGTGATGGTATTGGTGATAACGCCGATCCTGATGCGAATTCTTCTGTGCAGCAGGGGAGTATTTGGTTTGTCGATAAATTTGGAGTTTTGTATTACACCCCTAGCTCAAGAGATTTGTATCCTGAGAACACCAGAAAGTATTTCAGTAAGCGTTGGGATGTAAACAGTAAAACTTTTTTACCTGAATTGGCTATTTCAAATTATTCTAGTTACGACAGTCATTATTCAAAAGAAATGCATCGCATCTATTTTGTTTCCTCTAGTCGTGATATTTATTTTGTTGATTTAAGAACCATGCAAGAAACGCTATTTGCAAAATCAAATTCATGGCTTGAATTACTGAGCATTGAATTTACCACAGCGAATTTTGTGGTCATAAGTAGAACTACAAATGAGGGAACTGTATATGAGAGCTACGATGACAAAGCACAATTAGTAGATTCTGCCTCAAGCAAATTAAATGGTGATGCCATCTCTTTATATGCTCCTAATTTGGCTCCTTTTTGTAGTTTTTACATTAGTATAGATGCTGCAGGTAAGTTCTATCAGCGTGGTACTAAAGCTGATTATCGATATGATAAATGTGCGCTTGTTTTCAATCGAGTGTCATTGGATGGTCGATATGTGTATAAATATCGAGGCCCTGGCTCTTATCCCTATGGAATATACACAATCGCAGGAGAGTTGATCTCCGAGTTGAGTCTAAGAATTACCGCTTGGTTTTCAAGTGGTTTATTAGTGGACGTTAATGACATGTTTGCATCGCTCTATAGTGCGCAAGGTGTGTTGATCAAACAGTTTTCTCTAGGTGTAGGTTCTAGCATAGATACAGTGGTTAACAATGATGATCAAATTATCATTTCCTTAACTCTTGCAAATGGTAAACCAAAGATTATTGTGCTGGATGCGAATTTGAATTTGATTTCTGAATATGAACCGAGTGGTAATTAGTGAGTATCATCAGCATCAGGCAACCGGGGTTTAATCCTTGTGAAATTTTTCTATAAGTTCTCACCCTTGTTGCTTAGGCTTCTTGTTCGCACTAAGCTGACGGCCTTTGTTAATCCCGCCATTGCTGATTTTTTCTTATGCTTAAAATCCGAATTATTGCCGCCCTTATCGCCATCGTCTTAACGGCGCTTACCGTCTACATCGCCCCTTATGTGATTGATTTTTATCAAAGCTGGTCGGCGGGTTTGAGCGCGCAAGGGAGGCAGTGGTTTAACTGGAGTCAAGCGGCTTTGGGGGCGTTGATTGCGGTTTATGGTGTTTGGCTTTGGAAGAAGAAAAAGGTGTAGGGTAGTCGTTAAACCCAATCCTCCAACGTAAGATCATCCACCCGCTCGAACTCCTTGATGTTATTCGTCACCAATACCGCATCCAAACTGCGTGCATGACCGGCAATCAATAAATCGTTGTTACCAATGAGTTGCCCTTGTTTTTTGAGGGTGGCGCGAATAAATCCGTAATGGCGAGCAGCGTCTTCATCCCAAGGTGCAATCTGTATTTTTTGGGTAAACAGCTCTAGCTGGTTATAGCGTTCTTCGCGTAAATGAGGCTCACCGTTTTCAATGCCAAAACACAATTCACCGTAAGTAATGGATGAAATACAGATGTGTTTAATGGCCTTAAATTTGTGCCTGAGTGAATCAGATCTGTTTTTTAGGATGAAAATGCAGGTGTTGGTATCCAGCATATACATGGTTAGAAATCCCGTTCCTGGGGTAAATCTTGTTCTCTGTTAGCCAGAAAAGCCTCATCAAAGGCAGATTTTTGGTCAAAGAACTCATCCCACGTTGATTGCTTGGGCGATATTACAAGGCTCTCACCTTGTTTTCGCACAAACACCGTGTCGCAATCAAAACGAAGTTCCTTTGGTAATCGTACTGCTTGGCTGCGGCCATTCATAAAAATTTTGGCGATATGATTCATAAAAACCTCCGTTTGGTATATACCATAAAATATATACCTTTTGCGGTGAATACAATAGCTACCTGTGCGAAGTTCGCTCTGGCTCCTCCCCTTTGCGAAGGGGGAGGTTGGGAGGGGGTGCCTTTGAAGGTTAAATTAAATCCCTCTTACCACCAAAATCGTCCCATCCACACTGGTTACTTGTACGCGGCTTTCAGCCTCAATCGGCTCGTTACTTGAGTTATCTAATCGCGCTAACCATTCCACGCCTGAATAGCTCACGCGTCCATCCGTTTGAGTGATGCGCGCGGTGACGGGTACAACTTTACCGACCATATCGCTGCTGGTTTCTGGCCCCACCTCTTTGTTCTGCAGTTTTTTTAGCGGCGCCCATAAGAGTGCTGCGCTGCTGACCGATACGCCTGCAAGTACGACGAGTGCGATGCTAAAGCTGTGAATGAGCCCTAGCGACATCAATACCCCCGTAATGACGCTGCCGAGCGCTACGAATAACAGGGGGCCACTTATGCCGAGTAAGCTCAGCTCTATGATGAGGCACACACCGGCGAGGGCGTAAAAGAAATAATCCTGATGTTGCGTGAAATATTCCATCGCGACCTTACTCCTGATTATTGATGATTAATCGTGGATGACACCGCAATTGCCTGTGCGACTGTGTTGGCAATATTGTCGCCCGTTTTGCCATCGGTTAAGACCACGGTGCCTTCTTTGGCGATGGCTTTGTGCGCTTCAATCGTGCCTTGTGCCAATTTGAAATTCACTGCAATGCGGCCGTTAGGTGTTGCGGCTGCATCGCCTACGGTTTGTAGGGCTGTAGCATCGGCGGCGGCTACTAATTTAATCGCAGCAGCTTTACCTTCTGCTTCCAGTGTTTGCGATTCTTTGCTGGCTTTTGCGGCGAGCACTTGTTGTTCGCGCGCAGCTTCTGCTTCTAAAACTATCGCTGCTTTGTGGCCTTCGGCTTTGGCGATAGCGGCGGCCTTTTCACCTTCGGCGGTTAAAATGGCAGAACGCTTTTGGCGCTCGGCCGACATTTGTCTTTCCATGTCTTCTTTAATGGATGCTGGAATCGTAATTTCTAATAACTCAAAACGTAACACCAAAATGCCCCAAGGTTGCGTGGCTTCGAGCATGGCTTTTTGAATTTCTGCGTTGATCGCAGCGCGGTTTTGAAAACACTCGTCCAGTTCCATAGTACCAATCGCGTTACGCATAGAGGTCATGGCTAGCTGCGTGGTAGCGAGTTTGTAGTCGGTAATATTGTTAGTCGCAGACGCTGCGTCTATCACTTTTATAAAGAGCACTCCATCAATCATTAGCGCCACGTTGTCTTTGGTGATGGCAGATTGATGTGGCACCACCAAAGTTTGTTCTTTGAGGTTGCGGTCTGCGGCAATGGAATCAAAAAACGGAATAATCCAATTCAAGCCCGAACTGAGGGTGCGGGTGTATTTGCCCATGCGATAAATCACATAGCCACGGTTTTGTGGCACAAAGTGCACGCCTTTTTTAAGCGTAAATAACAAAACGGCGGCAATCCAAAAGGTGGGGTTGGATAAAAATGAAAATAGCGAGTCCATCGTTGAATCCTTTGTGTATGAGGGAACGTGAAACCATAGAGTTATGGTGGTGTGGGGGAGAATATAAGCAATGGTGGGGGCTTAGCAAGCGCAGTGCGCGGTAATAGTGCGGTGGCTTTACCGCTATTGATTTTGGTTGCTGATGATTGTGCTGTAAAGAATACTGTTTAATTCAAAACCCGCCGTAAATACTTCCCTGTAGGCTCGGACGCGGCATCCCTTCGCGATCCAGTCGCTTCGGGAAACTTCCTGCATCCATGTAGGTCGTCCATGCCGCATACGGTTTTGAATCAAACAGTATTCCTTATTCGTGCGCATTTAACTTAGGGCAAGTACAAGCTTGTCGCTCTTTGCCCGCGATACGCAGACGCAGATAAAGCCTTGTGCTTTTTGTGCATCGCTTAATACGTGGTCTCGATGTTCCGCTTCGCCTTCCAGTATTTTTACCGCGCAGGTTCCGCAATCGCCTACGCAGCAATCGAAATGTACATTTACACCGGCATCGCGCAGTGCGGCGAGTAAGGGCTGGTCGGCGCGGGCATTAATGAGTTTATTGCTGTACGCGAGTTCAAGTACAACCGCTTTATCATCTTCTGATTTGTCGGCGCTAAATCGCTCGGTTTGGATTCGGTCTTTGTCTATGCCCAGCATGCGCGCGCAGGTTTCAATTTCCGCCAACATTTTTTGGGGGCCACAGGCGTAGAAAAGGGTGTTGGATGGTGCATCAGCCAAAACGTGCATAATATCCAAACGCTGATGTTCATCGGCGGCGTAAAGATACAGATTACGTGTAAAGGTTTTTTGCAATTCATCCACAAATGCCATATCGGTTTTGCTGCGACCTGCATAGTGCAAACTAAAACGGCGACCGCGCAATGCGAGTGTATGAGCTATGGATATTATGGGGGTGATACCAATACCGCCAGCAATAAGAATAGCGGGGCTGGCATCGGCGTGGAGGTGAAAATTATTGCTGGGTACGCCGCACTCTAAGACTGTACCCACGGCAAAATTATCGATAATAAAGTGCGAGCCTCCAGCGCCATTCTCTTTGCGTAGCACGGCTATTTCATAAAATTCGCGTTGGTTGGGGTTGCTGCAAATGGAGTAGTTATGAAAATCTTGTTTGCCATTATTCAGTGTTACGGGAATAGCAATATGTGAACCTGCAGTTATCAGCGGTAATTCTGAACCAGAGGTTGCGCGCAATTGATAGCGATAAATGCGCGGTGTTAATTGCGAAATCTGCGTGATGATTAAGCTTAAGCGCTCAATAGTGTTGGTCATGGGAATAAATAGGCTTGGGGAATAATGAGATGAGCTTAGCAGATGGTGGAGGGGGTGTCAGGTCTAGAGGATTGTTTATGGGTTTAAATAAAAAACCTCTGAGGTAAATACCGCAGAGGTTTTTACTTTAAAACTAATTTCTCAGCTATTAAGCCACTTGTTTACTGCTGTCTTTCTCTGCCGCTTTTTCAGCGCGTTTTGGCGCTATGGGTTCAACTTTTTTTTGTTTCTCGTAGAGGAAGCGCAATACCGCGGTGCGGTAGCCGTTGTATTCTGGGTCGTCTGCTAACTCTAAACGATTGCGTGGGCGCGCGAGTTTCACATCCAAAATTTCACCCACGGTTGCCGATGGGCCGTTGGTCATCATTACGATTCGGTCTGAGAGTAATACGGCTTCATCTACATCGTGGGTAATCATAATTACGGTATTGCCGAGCGCTGTTTGAATTTCCATGAGCGAGTCTTGTAAGTGCGCGCGGGTGAGCGCGTCTAGTGCACCGAAAGGTTCGTCCATCAATAAAATTTCTGGTTCCATGGCTAATGCGCGGGCGATACCGACGCGTTGTTTCATACCGCCAGAAATTTCATCGGGGCGTTTGTGCATGGCGTGGGTCATGTGCACTAATTCTAAATTGTGCTCAATCCACTCGCGCATTTCGGCTTTGGTTTTTTTGCCTCTAAATACACGCTTAACGCCGAGTTCAATATTTTGATAGGCCGTTAACCATGGCAGCAGTGAGTGGTTTTGAAAGACAACGGCGCGTTCTGGCCCCGGTTCATTCACTTCGCGGCCGTTTAACATAACGCCGCCCGTAGTGGCTTGATAAAGACCGGCGACAATGTTGAGCACGGTGGATTTGCCGCAACCTGAGTGGCCAATGAGCGACACAAATTCGCCTTTACTGATTTTTAAATTCACATCTTGCAGTGCACAGAACGGGCCTTTGGGTGTTGGAAAATCTATGCCTACTTTGGATATTTCTAAATGTAATTCGCTCATGATCTCATTCCTATCGGGTATCCGCGTGGCGGAAAATTCTGTTAAGGGTAAAGGTGTTTCACCTTATCGTGCGTGCTTCTACCTTATCGAACAACTGCCGATTTATCCCAATTCACATAACCTTGAATCGCAAGCAGAGTGCGATCTAAACCGAAACCTATAACACCAATGGTGAGTACGGCTACGCAAATACGGCCAAGAGAATCTGATGAACCGTTTTGGAATTCATCCCACACAAATTTTCCAAGGCCGGGGTTTTGCGCCAACATTTCTGCGGCGATAAGTACCATCCACGCAATACCAAGCGATAAACGCAAACCGGTAAACATCATGGGAATGGATGATGGAATAACAATTTTGCGCACGTGGGTTAACCAATCTAAGCGCAATACACGGCTTACGTTAATTAAATCTTTGCTTACACCTGCAACACCGACGGCGGTGTTAATCATGGTTGGCCACATAGAGCAGAGGGTTACGGTGAGCATGGAGATAATGAATGATTTAGAAAACATAGGGTCTTCACTCACATACACCGAGCTAACAACCAAGGTGATAAGCGGTAACCATGCCAGTGGTGACACGGGTTTAAAAATTTGGATCACGGGGTTGAAGGCGCGATAGAGCGATTGGCTCAAACCTATAACAATGCCCATGGGGATTGCGATAACTGTCGCTAAAATAAAACCACTTAACACGGTGAATAAGCTGGTTTGAATTTTGTTGAAAAATGTTGGGCGACCGTTGTATTCGCGTACTTTAATTTCAGCGTTTGGGTCTTCTTTTAATGCTTCGGCATTGCGTTTTTCTTGGCGTTCATAAAATGCGGCTTCACGCGCATATTCATCTTTTTGTTCGGCGACTAAATTGTTCCATTGGGTTACCACTTCTTTGGGGCCGGGGAAAGTGCCAAGCGAGGTTTTAATATGTTGCGCGCCCACATGCCAAAACAGCAGAAAAAAAACCAAGCCTAAAATGGGCAAACAGGTTCCAAGAACTATGTCGCGCAATTTCGCGGGGGAAATTTTGCTAACAAGGGCGGTTGGAAATTTAGATGCTGCTTTTGCACTTGATACGGTGGGTATTACAGTGGTGGATTCGCTCATTTTTTGCCTCCAGCTTTTGCAAGCTTGCTTGTCTAACATCTCTCAGGCCACCTAAGGTAACGGCTTGGCCTGAGAGAGATTTTTAATTAACTACATCGATAAGATTGTGGAGCTTAGAGTTTGTCGTCGCCTTTCAAACCAATCGGGAATTTTGTTAAATACTCGTTGGGTTTATGGCCGTCAAACTTAATTCCATCCATCCATACAGTTGCGTCGGGTGAGCGGTAGCCATCGGTTTTGGTAAAGTCTTGGAAGTCAGCCGCAGTCATTTTCCCTTCGGCAATCAAGTCTTTAGCCGCTTGTTGGTAAACTTCTGGTAATGCAATTTTCTTCGCTAAATCGGCATACCAGTTGTCAGGTTTGGCTTCTGGAATTTGGCCCCAACGACGCATTTGTGTTAAGTACCAAACTGCATCTGAGTAGAATGGATAAGATGCGTTGTAGCGGAAAAACACGTTAAAGTCTGGCTCTGCACGCTTATCGCCACGCTCATATTCAAAAATACCGGTCATAGAGTTTGCGATAACTTTTTCATCTGCACCAACATAGTTGGGGTTAGAAATCATTTTCGCAGCCGCTTTACGGTTTACGTTGTCTTTCTCATCCAGCCACTTACCTGCGCGAATTAATGCTTTCACTACGTGGATGTGAGTGTTGGGGTTTTTATCCGCCCAAGTTTTGGTGACACCAAAAATTTTGTCGGCAATTTGGTTGGTTACAGTAATCATTGGAACACCAATTCCGCGGAATACGGCTTGTTGGTTCCAAGGCTCGCCTACGCAGTAACCATTCGTGGTGCCTGCTTCAAGTGTTGCTGGCATTTGCGGTGGTGGCGTTACCGATAAAAGCGCATCGGCTTTAAGCTGACCGTTAATATCGCCCTTGTGCGGTGCGTAATAACCTGGGCTAATGCCACCCGCTGCAAGCCAATAACGTAAACCCATATTGTGAGTAGACACTGGGAATACCATGGCCATATTGAATGGCTTTCCTTGGTTTTTGAAATTTTCAATAACAGGTTTTAATACCGATGCGCTGATTGGGTGAATAGGTTTGCCATCAGCACCCTTAGGTACAGATTTTTTCACCATATTCCAAATGTCATTGCCAACAGTACAAGCGTAAGTATTTTGCGTAAGCGCGTAGGCATAAACCAATTCACCGCTAGTACCGAAGCCTGCTGCAGCGCCAACGGGTTGACCCATCAACATGTGTGAGCCATCCAGTTGACCAGTAAGAACGCGGTCGAGTACCACTTTCCAGTTGGCTTGCGCTTCAAGTTCTACGTTCAAGCCTTCATCTTCAAAGTAACCATTCTCCAAAGCAACAGCGAGCGGTGCCATGTCGGTTAATTTAATGAAGCCAAATTTTAAATTTTCTTTTTCGGGTTTGCCGGTTGCGGCAGTGGCGGCATTGGCCAATGCAAATGCGGCGGTGAAACCAATAGAGGCTTTAATGAATTTGCTCAGCAGACTCATTTTTTTTGAAACAGGTTTTACTGAATTCATGTGTGGCATAACGCTCATAACCTTGCTCCTAATAATTTCTGTGCTAACAAGTTAAAACGAAGAGTGAAAATGTCTGGTCAATAAACTTGTATTGTTTTCTTTTACGGGCTGTAAAAGTGTTTCTTACAAAATGACCTATTCAAAGTCTGTGCCAAGCATTTTTAAATAAACCATTTGTGCATTTTTGGTTCGTGAAAAAACCAGAATTTTCAGGTGTGCACGCTTATGAGTCAGGCTGGTGCGTGAAATGGGATTTTTGTTAACACGCGAGTGTGTGTTTTTGGTCACAAGCAATGCTAAATAAAAAAGCGGTGCTTTTTTTTGAGGCGTTTTTTGAATGCAAGTCTTTGATGGGTTGTTGCGGGCTTTGTGAAAAGCCAGTTTGTTGTTTAAATTCAATGGGTTATTAAATTTCTTTGCAGCTGCTATTGCTGCGTTCGGGAAGCCTATTAACAGAAGAATCTCAGGCTTAATCCTTAAGGATTCCAAAAGATTGGCCAAAATCAGCCCTGAGCGTGTTCATCTCTAGTGCATTTCGGCTATTGTCTGTGGGGAAAACTGTCATTTTCGATAGTAACAAACAGTTTTTACGTGAAAAGCCTGTAGATTCAAGAGCTTCAATGTGTAGGCTCACATTGTGAGCGCGCTCGCTCGCGGGTGGGCTTTTGTATGCGCTTTGCGCGCATAAATCTCTGAGTGCTGATGTGACCTATACTTTGAGTTATGCAAATAGGGCAACAATAATGATAAGTGATTGTATGAAACTCATAGCCTGCTGCGCGTTAGTACTAATGATAGCGAGTTGCTCCTCCGTAAACCTGCCAAAGCCACGGGCTTATTCTGCAGATATTACCGAGCTGCTCTCTGGACGTGCGATTTTGGGGCGAGAGGTAACTGACACTGAGTTGCCCAATATAGATTTGTTTGCAATTACTCCCGAAATGGAAGCCTTTGCTAAAAGCGCTGTGCGCCGTGGTGATGACTATTTTGAGAAGGTAAAGGCGCTGCATGTAGCACTGTTAACCTCTGCGGAGTCGGGTGGCTACGGTATGGTCTACAGCGCATATATCACTGAGCCGCCCATTACCACATTTCAGCAGCGTCACGCTAATTGCTTGAGCTTTACCTTGCTCTATGTCGCGCTAGCGCGCTCGGTTGGTTTGAATGCCAAGGTCAATGAAGTTGAAATTCCGCCGACGTGGGATATGCGCAACAGGAAGGATATGGTGTTTTTGCGGCATGTGAATGTCAAAGTTCCCTTGTTAGGCGAAATTACCAATATTTTGCGGCGCGACGATGTGGTGATTGATTTAGAGATGCATCGTTACAGAGCTAATTATCGCCAGCATGAAATTAGCGACACCTTGGCGACGGCACAGTTCTACAGTAACCGCGCGATGGAATATCTTGATGCCGGCAATTTTACGGATGCATTTTTGAGCCTGCGTAAATCCATTAGTTTGAACAATCAGCAAAGCTACGTGTGGAGCAACTTGGGTGTACTTTACGGCCGTAAAAAACTCCTGCGTGAATCAGAACTAGCTTACTTACATGCTCTAGAGTTGAATCCAGAAGACCTAACGGTCATGAATAATCTTTCTTCTCATTACCGTCAGGCTGGCAATAAAGCACAAGCGCTAAAGTTTGCGCGTTTGGCGCAGCGCTATCGCGAGTCAAACCCTTTCTATAAATACAATTTGGCGTTATCGGCCTTTGAGCAAAAAGAATATCAGCAAGCTTTGCAGTTAGTGCTGCAGGCGGTAGATCGTGAAAAAAACGATGTGCGTTTTTATGAATTGGCGGCCACTCTCTATGAAAAACTAGAGCAGCCAGCCAAAGTATTACAGATGCAAAAGAAAATTAAAAAAATTAAGGGCGAGTAGTACCTGCATTCATGTCATAGAGTTGTCATTTAAATATGTGTTAATGAGCGTGCAGCAAGCCTCTGCCGCATCCTAAGGTTTACCTCGATGTAAAAATACTAGGCGCTCTTTATTCGTAAGGATTATTGCTATTTGTAAGGACTCTTTATGTACGCAAGGATGGGTGTTAATAAGGATCATTCTGTCTGCAAGGAAGCAGATCTCGCTAAAAATTTCCCGTTAATATATCTGTCATATTTCTGAAGTCTGCGTGTCATATAACTGTCACCTTTTGTTCATATAGTGCGCCAGCCCCATTTCTGCTGACTGTTCTAGAGAAATTATTATGTCACCAAAAGCTCATAAACACTTGCACTACAACGTAGCGCTGGTGGATAAAGTATGGAATTTAAAGCGTCTGTGCGAAACCCAATTGAAAATGCATATTCCACTGAATATGGTGCTAAAGGATGAGGAATATCGCGCAGATTTATTAGAAAAAGCGCTCACCACCGAAAATGAAGAATTAGTCGCCCTCGTATGGGAAATTCGCAAAATGGAAGATGCCATTTTGCAATCTACCCATGACACTGCGTCTCATAAGGTACATAAAAAATCTCGCTCCACCTTCCGTATGCATATCGCTACCGCTGCCGCGTTTGCCATGATTGTTTTTATGAGCGGTTATATGCTGCGCTCATTTTTACCCATGGAGGCAGGCGAAGTTTTTGTGTTTAAAGCCGTTCAAAATGTAACGGTAGAATCGCGCTTAAAAACCAAAGGCGATCCAGTGGCAGTAGGAAACTTAGTAAAAGCAGAGAAGCCATTGTTCCGCCTGCACGGCTCCAATACCGTGGGCGAAAAACTAGCGCCGCGTTTAATTGAAGCCTACTTAATGAGCCAAGGTGCCAGCAATGTGCGTACCGAAGTGAGCCCAACATCGCCCAACGAAAAAGTGATTTCCGGTGAGATTAATGGCCGCATTGAATATATTGAATTGAAAGCTCATGGCTCAGGTACGGCATTCACGGGCTTATTGAAAAATGAAACCGATATGGGGATGTCATCGCGCCGTATTAAAGATAAAGAGCGTGAAGAACTTTTGCCTAATGCGGGCGATCTCTCCTTGCCGGGTAGCGAACATATATTGGGCTTAGATGGCTTGGCGATTATTACCTCGCCCAGTAATAGCATTACCGGTGTATCTATAGATCAACTGGTTGCGATTTTTTCGGGCGAAATTACCAATTGGTCAGCGCTGGGCGGTAAGGATCTCCCCATTAAAGTCTATGCGCGCGATGACAAATCAGGTACGTGGGATACCTTTAAAAGTTTAGTGTTGGAATCACGCAAAGCGAAGCTTTCGGAATCGGCTATTCGCGTAGAATCCAGTAGCGAGTTGTCTGACTCTGTGGCGCGTGAACCTGGTGCAATTGGTTTTATCGGCTTGCCTTATGTGCGCCACGCAAAACTCATTGCGGTAGCGTCTTCCGATCACAACAAAGCCATTGTGCCTACGCATTTTACCGTGAGCACAGAAGATTACCCTCTGTCGCGTCGTTTGTTTTTCTACACGCCACAGCTAAACCCCAATATTGAAACCAAAGAATTTATCAAATTTGTGGTCACTGAGCGCGGTCAATCAATTGTGGAGGACGTAGGTTTCATATCGCAAAATATCAAATTGGGTAAACCCTTTGAAAATGATTTTTACCCTGCGGATATGCGTGCATTAACCGCGCGCTCTGAGCGCATGTCGATTAACTTCCGCTTCAAAAGCGGCAGCGATGAGCTAGATACTAAAGCGCTCAATGATTTGGATCGCGTGGCACGATATGTGGAAGTCAACGCACCTAAACGTGTGCAGCTGTTCGGCTTCTCTGACAGTGAAGGTGATGCGGGCAAAGGCACTGAGTTGTCTGAACGCCGCGCTAAAGTGGTAGAGCAGCTCTTAATTCAACGCGGTATTTATCCGTTGGTCTCCAAGGGCATGGGGGATGCCGCGCCACTGGCCGCGAGTAATACCGAGGAAGGTAAAAATGTTAATCGCCGTGTAGAGGTGTGGATTTTGTAAGTCATTTTTAAGTCAATTGGCTCTATTAAAAACGCCGTGTTGAGTTAACCCAACACGGCGTTTTTGTTTTTGACGCATTCAGAGGTTTTAACCTTGGCGTAAATCGGCCAGTAGTTTTCCGGCATCCAATACCTCTTGCTCATGCGCCGGTTCGCGCCATGGCTCAAGTAGTGCGGCGTCATACCATGCGCGCATAGCCGGTAAGTTTAGGATTGTTTCTAGGTAATTGCTCGCGCTTATGCTCATGGGCAATTGATAGGTTTGTGCACGAAAAACGACGGGTGCAAAAAATGCATCCACCGCGCTAAAAGTATCGCCCGCTAAAAATGGCCCGCCAAATTTAACTAAACCTTCATTCCATAATTCATCAATACGCGAAATATCTTTTTGGAGCGCGGGCGATATTTGCTGCAACTGAATGCGCATTCCGCAACTCATCCCGCAATTATTGCGCAGGGTTTGAAAGCCGGAGTGCATTTCAGCCGCCGCACAACGTGCCCATGCGCGCGCAGTCTTATCGCACGGCCAGATGTGCTCGTGCCGCTCTGAGAGGTATTCAATAATCGCCAGCGAATCCCACACCACTACTTCACCATCTTGCAGGCAAGGCACTTTGCCGCTGGGTGAAAAGGTGCGGTACAAATCCCACACGCCAGTTTCAGGGAAAGGATGAATTTTTTCTTCAAAGGGGATATTAAATGCAGATAAAACTAACCATGGCCGCAATGACCAGGACGAATAGTTTTTGTTGGCGATATGTAATGTGTACATGATGACTCCTTGCCTGAGGGGAAATAAAAAAGCCAAGGTTGTTGGCCTTGGCTTTAGTTTATTTTATTTTATTTTATGCAACATCTTCCAGCGCTTCGAGGCTCCAATCTATCGCCTCTTTATAATATTTTTCTGGTAAAAGCTGTTTGAGTTCTTGCAGCGTTGCACGAAGGTCTTGCACATCCGTGCTTACTAAATTGATGTGGCCAACCTTGCGGCCGGGTAAAACATCTTTGCCGTACCAATAAGTTTGCGCAACCGGCAGGCCCAACCATTTGGCGTTGTAGTCGGTGCCAATCAAATTGATCATCACATTCTGGCCAAGGATTTGCGCTTTAGGCATCGCCATGTCTGCAACGGCGCGCAGGTGATATTCAAATTGGCTGATGCTCGCGCCAGCCTGTGTCCAGTGGCCGCTGTTGTGAACGCGCGGTGACAACTCGTTAATCATAAGTTGGTCGCCAACGCGGAAACATTCCATCGCCATAACGCCCACATAATCCAACTCTTTCAGAAGCTTGCCGAGCATGGTTTCCGCTTGGTTTTGCAAGGTTTGCAAACGCGCGAGCGGCGCAACTGAGGCGTAGAGAATGCCGTTTAAATGTAGGTTAAGTGTAAGCGGATAAAACACGCATTCACCGGCGCGGTTACGTACGCCCACCAGCGATACTTCTTCATCAAAGTTAATGGCTTGTTCGGCAATGGCATAGCCCTGCCAATCGGCGGGCACTTGATCGTCTTGGGTGCGAATCCAATGTTGGCCTTTGCCATCGTAACCGCCGGTGCGGCGCTTGAGTAACACGCGCTCGCCGAGTTGGTCGCGCAACTCATTAGCAGAAATATCATTCGCCACATTGCGCCAAGGCGCGGTTGAAATGCCAAGGGAATCAATTAATTCTTTTTGTGTTTTGCGGTCAGCTAACCGGCCAAATACGGGTTTGTTCACAAAGTGCGAATGCTGCGCCAAGGTTTGAGTGACCAAGGTGTCTGGCCACTGTTCGCGCTCGGCGGTTACCAAGTCACCGGCCTGCACAGCGGGCGCGGTGCTTTCATTGATATCCACTGGGCGCACATCCAAGGCTAAGGGCATGCCCGCATGTTTCAACATGGCACCGAGTTGGCCTGCACCTAATACCCAAATTGGCTTACTGATCATGGACTACCTATACAAAGAATTTAAGACTAAAAACTGCACCCCCTCGGTAACTGCTCCTGCGTTACTCTACCTCCTGCATCCATGCAGTCGTCCTAACCTCCCCCTTCAAAAAGGGGAGGGACTAGAGCCTACTTCGCACCAAGTTTATTGCACTGGGAGTCGGCTCCTCCCCTTCGTGGAGGGGGAGGTTGGGTGGGGGTTAATCTACGCTTGGGTCTGGATTATCTAAAACCGCTTGCGTCTGGGTATAACGGAACTCTTCAATACGTGACGCTAAGTCAGCATCGTTCAGCGCCAGAATTTGGCAGGCCAATAAGCCAGCGTTAAATGCGCCCGCCGTGCCAATCGCCAAAGTCCCCACCGCAATACCTTTAGGCATTTGCACGATGGAGAGCAAACTATCCATACCGTTCAAGGCTTTGCTTTGCACCGGAACGCCTAGCACTGGCAAACGCGTGTGCGCTGCGATCATCCCCGGTAAATGCGCCGCGCCACCTGCGCCTGCGATTATCACACCAAAGCCATTGGCCACGGCTTCTTCAGCAAATGCGGCCAATTTTTGTGGTGTGCGATGTGCCGAAACCACCTCGGTATGGTACTCCACACCCAGTTTCTGCAGGATTTCAACAGCAGCTTGCATGGTGGCCCAATCACTCTTGGAACCCATCACAACGGCGACTTTAGTGCTCATAGCATTGTCTCGAACGGAAAATAACCAACGGAAAAAAGGCGCGTATGTTAGCACAGAGTGAAGATTAACTTCCTCCCCCTTTTCAAGGGAGACGCTGGGACGACTGCATGGATGCAGGAGGTATCCCTAACACGACGTTAGGGAATTCAGCCGCGTCAGGAGCTGGCGGCTGTAGAGTAACGCAGGACGACCCCATGGATGGGGGAGGTAGAATTTCATCGGGAATGAAATCGAGCAGTTACCGAGGGGGTGTAACTTTACACCAGTATTACTTATACTCAACCAAATCGTTCAATTCGATCATTTGGTTCGATCACTAGCCCGCACAGGTAGCACAATGGAAACTCTAACTTCCAATCAGGCCAAAACCCAATTTGGTGATCTCTTGCTTAAGGTGCAGCGTGCGCCCGTAGAAATCAGCCGCAACGGCAAGCCAGTTGCAGTCATGATCTCCGCCGAAGACTACTCCGCTATGGAGCCGTTAAAAATGGAACTGCTGCGCCAATCACTCAAGCGTGGCCTTGGTGATCTTGCCGAGGGCAGGGTGCAGGATGGCGATTCTGTTCTCAATGCAATGATTGATGCCGAGAACGAATAATGGCTAAATTTATTCTCACGGATGAGGCGGTGGTGCACATCAACAATATCCGCGACTACACCCGCAATAAATGGGGCAAGCAACAAGTTAAACAATGCTTGGATTCGTTGCGTTCCGCCCTAAACAAGCTAGCTGAGAATCCTTTAATGGGAGCCTTGCGATTTAAAGAAGAAGGTATCTATAGTTTCCCAAGTTACAGTCATACGATTTACTACCTGATACAAAAAGAACAGATAGTCATTTTGGCGATACTTCATCAGAGCATGACGCCGGAATTGCATTTGAATAGATAAATGCACCCTCCCCCTTGAAAAGGGGGAGGGGCAGATTGCGCTTCGCACAAACCTTGTCGCAAACTGCATTGCCGCGCAAGTAGGGAGTTGTCCCTCCCCTTTGTGAAGGGGGAGGCTAGGAGGGGGTGCAGTTCAAATACCACAAAGGAGATGTTCAAATGCCGACTAAACAAATTTTCAATACCTCAAGCCAAAAGCCCATCCGCCAAACTTTGCGCAATAATCTAACCACGCCAGAGCAAAAACTTTGGGTGAGAATTCGTAACAAACAGCTTGGGGTAAGGTTTCGTCGCCAATACGGCATTGGTCGTTATGTGGTGGATTTCTATTGTCCTGAAATAGCACTGGTGATCGAGTTAGATGGCAATAGTCATTATGAAGAAGGTGCTCAGGAGTACGACCAAGTGCGCGATGCGTTTATGAAATCGCTTGGCTTACAAGTTTTGCGTTTTACGAATGTGGATGTAATGAACAATATTGACGGAGTGTTGGTGGAGATTTGTGGATTTGTTGAAAAAACTTAAGGCGAGCACCCCCTCCCAACCTCCCCCTTGAAAAGGGGGAGGAGCGAAAGCCAACTGCACCCCCTCCCAACCTCCCCCTTGAAAAGGGGGAGGGGCAGATTGCGCTTCACACAAGCTTTGTCGCACATGGCATTGCAACGCAAGTAGGGAGTTTTCCCTCCCCTTTGTGAAGGGGCGGTTAGGAGGGGGTGCCTTTGCAGTAAAGTCCCTCCCCTTTTTCAAGGGGGAGGCTAGGAGGGGGTGCCTTTGTTCATTCTTTAAAAAGAAGGTGTTGCCGAGGGGGTGCAGTTACTCCACCACCTCAAACCGCAAAACCCCAATCACTTGGTTGCCATCTGTCATCACCGTAATTTTCCAATCGCCGGCCACATCTTCGGGGAAGTTCATTTTATGGCTCCATGCGCGGTAGCCTTGTTCGCGGCCGCCGGTAATATCCAGTGCAATCTTATCCAGCTTTTTGCCGTTGCGACTCCATTGGTGGTAGATGCGTTCATTTAAGCCGCGTGGGGCGTGAATGGCGGTGTACGCGTAAATACCGTTGCGCAATTGATCACTGCTCACCACTTTTAATTGTTGCGTGGGCGATTTTATTTCATCGTCTATATGATCGGTAATGGCGACTTGCGTGAGCCAGAGCGATGCTGGTGGAATCCACGGGCGCACCAAATAACCTAGGCCGCAGGTTGTGATAATTAACAATAAAACGATTAAATGCCGTTTCCATTTATTGATAGGTAAGTTATGAGCCGCGCTAGGGCAAGTGAGTAGTGCTGCAATGGCAAGCGACCACAAATAACTTTGCGGTGTGGGTAAATGAAATAGCAACGGTAGCGTTGTGAGTAGCGCAGCAAAGAGTGTTACGCCGTGAAAGATAAAATATAGCCAGCGACGCGGTGCGAGCCATTTGTAATAAATAGGGTCGGTAATGGAAATAAGTGCAGCCACAATTAAAAGTGCGGTAAAGAGCGCTTGGCCGCTATTCCATGCGGTCGTCAGCACAAAAAAAGGTACTACAAAACATAAACTCTCTTGATGCACTAATTGAGTGATATAGCGTAATGCAGCGGGTGGTATTTTTTTATCAAAGTAATGAGAAATGCCGCGTTCTAATAAGTTTTCTGCGGCCAGCCATAGCCAACTGGCGAGCATTAAAATTGCAATTAGCTGCGCAAATTGATCTTGTTTGCGTTCGACAAGAAAAAAACTGGCCAGCCCCGATACAAAACCAAATAGCGGAATTATCCACGGGTGGCGATTGGCAAAAGCAATAAGCTTGCTAATAAATATTTTCGTTGAGGCTAAAATATGGGCATCCTATAAATAAAAAGACTTTAGTTGTTTGGTGAATGGCATTCGGTTCGCTAGCTAGCATTCGAGAATTAATTATCTTCCGCTTCCTTTAGCTCAACGTCTTTTAACGCATTCAGCGCTTTGGTTTTTTTCTCTATAAGCTGCTCGCCGTGCTGATCCACATAAAGCGCTGCAATATTATGTTCATTCGCGGTTTTTATGCCTGCTTCACTGCCTAAGCATAAGAGCGCGGTTGACCAAGCATCGGCAATCGCAGGGTTTGGGTGCAATACCGCCACTGACACTGTATTGTGTTCAACGGGTTTGCCGGTGCGTGCATCTAAAATATGGCTGTAACGTTTGCCGTTATTATCGAAATAGTGGCGATAGGTGCCCGATGCCATTAATGACATAGGTTCACCGGAGTTGAACGCTACTATCTTCGATAATTTACGCTCATTCGGCAGCGGCTTTTCTAGCGCAACTCGCCACGGCTTTCCATCGGGCTTTTTACCGCGCGCTTTTAATTCGCCGCCAATTTCCACTAGGTAATTAGTCACGCCGTGTTTTTCTAACAGCTCCGCAATGCGACCTACGCTATGGCCTTGGCCTATGGATGATAAATCTACACGCAAATTGGGTAGTGTTTTTTGTAAGTGAGTTGCATCAACTGTAACGAGCTTATCTATACCGACTAATTGCAAAGTTTGTTGCAGTGCTTCATCGCTTGGTAAATTAAATACATCTTTTTTAAAGCCCCACAAATCAAACAATGGCTTAATGGTTAAATCGTAACAGCCATTGCTCGCTGCGCTAATTTTGCGCGCCTGTTCAATCAATTGCACCACTTCTTCATTCACTTCATGGGGTGCGGTATCGAGCTGAGCATTAAACAATTCAATGCTAGAGTCTTTGCGATAATTTGAAATGGAGGCATCTATGCGCGCTAGCTCTGCCGTAATGGCTTTATTGATAAACTCTTGGCTGACGAGTGCTTGTTCACTGTCCTTTTTCCCGTTGAGTGGGGGCAATACAAAGGTGAAGTGATAAGTTGTACCCTGCGCAAAGCCTTCAATTTTTACGGGCTCGGGTGTTTTACTACAAGCGGTTAAAAAGCACATGCTTAAGCCAAGTGTGGTGACGAATGCTAAAAGTTGGCGCATTATTAAATCCAAGTCGTGGTTAATGGTTTAATCTTGGGCGCATTATATCCCTATGTGTACGGCTTTTGGTTGTGGAATTGCGTAGCAATAGTGCAGAAATAGCGTAGCAATAGTGCAACCATGACTTGGTATAAAAGCTGCGTAAAGAAAAGACGTTCCTGACGATAAAATTCTGTAAACAATTAAAGAAGATTAAGCGCTTATGCCGCATCGCTCGCATTTATTTTCACTCCGTTTATTTCATGCCTTGCGTGAAGCCTGCTTTACCGAGACTTATACCCGTGAGCGATTGCTACGCGATTTGTTGGCGGGCATTACCGTTGGCATTATCGCTATTCCCTTGGCAATGGCGCTGGCTATTGCGAGCGGTGTACCGCCGCAATATGGTTTGTACACGGCCATTATCGCGGGCTTTTTAATTTCGCTTACGGGCGGTTCGCGCTACAACATCTCAGGGCCAACGGCTGCCTTCGTAGTGATTTTATTTCCCATAGCACAAAAATACGGCTTTGGCGGCTTGCTGGTAGCCAGTTGTTTAGCGGGTTTTATTTTAGTCACTATGGCGTTTATGCGCTTGGGGCGTTTGATTGAGTATATTCCCGAATCGGTCACTCTCGGTTTTACCGGCGGCATTGCGGTAGTGTTAATCACGCTGCAAATAAAAGATTTTTTTGGTTTGCACATTGCGAATCTGCCGGAACATTTTGTCGATAAAAGCATTGTGCTATTAAGCCATTTGTCGCAAACCCATTGGCCCAGTTTTGCAATTGCCGCGCTGACTTTTTTGGTGATGTTGCTATGGCCGCGTTTTAAAACGCCAGTGCCACCGCATTTACCGGCGATTATTATTGGCACACTTGTAGCGATTATTTTTGCGCAGCAGGGTTGGGTGGTGGATACCATTGGATCGCGCTTTCATTATCTATTAGCCGATGGCGCTCAAGGGCAGGGCATTCCACCTATGTTGCCCGCGTTTGAGTGGCCATGGTTGCGCGGGGGAGCAGACGGCATGCCGTTGGTGTGGAGCTGGCATCTCGCACAAGAATTATTAACTGCTGCCTTTGCGATTGCCATGCTCGGTGCAATTGAATCGCTTTTATGTGCGGTGATTTTAGATAATGTGTCTGGCAAACATCACAGCGCAAACAGTGAATTATTAGGGCAGGGTATTGGCAATATTGTTGCGCCTTTTTTTGGCGGTATAAGTGCAACGGCGGCTATCGCGCGCAGTAGTGCGAGTTTTAAAGCGGGCGCTGAATCGCCCGTGGCAGGCATGGTACATGCGAGCGTGGTGCTCTTGGGTTTAATTGCCTTGGCACCGCTGATGGCTTATGTACCTATGGCGGTGATGGCGGCATTGTTGGTGATGGTCGCGTGGGGTATGAGTGAAGCGCACAAAGCTGTGCATCTATTTAAAACCGCACCGCGCAGCGATGTACTGGTACTGTTGACGTGTTTCTCGCTGACGGTTGTGTTTGATATGGTTATCGCCATTACCGTAGGTATTGTTTTGGCTGCATTGTTATTTGTAAAAGAAATTGCGGCGACTACACAAGTGGTAGAAGTCCAGCATAAAGATTCGCCACCCAATTGGCGTATCTTTAAAATTAACGGCCCGCTATTTTTTGCAGCGGCCGATAGAATTTTTGGTGAGCTTTCGCTGAAGGTGGGGGTTAAGGAAAATCTGATATTGCAGATGGATAGCGTGACTATGATTGATGCTGGTGGCTTGGCTTCCCTGCGTAAATTAATGGCGCAATGTGAAAGAAATCGCACCCACATTGCGCTCACCAATATTCAGCGCCAACCACTTAAAAATTTATTGCGCGCAAAATTAAAACCGGATGAAACACCGCTTGAGTTTTATGCATCGTTAGATGAAGCGCTACAACATGCACAAGGTGTGTAGGTTGGTGGTGAGGAACGAACCCCAACATGACCATCTCACACAATTAACCAAAAGCCTGATTGGATATTAAATTGGCTTTTGGTTGGCGCGGCCAGATGGGCGTGTTGGGGTTCGTTCCTCACCGCCAACCTACGTAAATATTTTTAAACCGGATCCGTCTCGCCACCAAATGCTGCAAGCAATGCAACAATAAAGTTTTTCAATTCGCCGCTCATAATCGCAAAATCTGCATCAAACTGTTCGGCTTTACTTTCAGGGTTGCGCTCGTTGGCTTTTTCGCTGATGACATCGTCAAACTTTAAACGTTTTACCGCGAGTTGATCATCCAATACGCAGTGGATAGATTCTTTCCAGGTCACCGCGAGTTTGCTCACAAACATACCGCTATTAATATGGCTGAGAATTTCGTTTGCGGTTAAATCCTGCTTTTTGCACTTGATTACGCGTGCATCTTTGCCTGCTTGCAGCTCACATTCTTCGCCCAGTTCAAACTCATTCGCCAACTTCCCGGTTTGCACCCAATGAGTCATTACCTGAGTGGGAATATTTTTGGCGCTGATGGGAATGCAACGTAAGCTGCCGAGTGCCTCGCGCAATTTACTGAGTAAATCTTCTGCGCGTTTAGCGGATGACGAGTTCACCACAATCAATTTTTCTTGCGGGGCTATATAGGCGAAATCCAACGACGATTTTGCAAAGGCTTTGGGTAAAAGTGAAAAAATAATTTCATCTTTCATACTTTGCTTTTCTTTGCGGCCAACACTGCGGCTTTCGGCTTCGCTAATTGCCAGCGCTTTTTCTTCCAGTTGCTCATTAATCACTGAAGACGGCAGAATTTTTTCCTGCTTTTTAGCGCAAATCATAATGTAGCCGTTGGTCACGTGAATAAATTCACTGCCGTGGCGACCGAGAGGCTCAATAAAACCGTAGCGCATGAGGTCAAGGCTACCGCAGGGGTTAAAGCAGAATGCTTCAAGCGCTGTGTTCAAATCTTCAGGTGTGTGTGTCCATTCTTCGGTAAGGCGGTACAAGCGTAGGTTTTTAAACCACATGGGGAAATTCCAGAGAGAGTTAACGCGAAAATATTTTAATTTTTAGTTGGAAGGCTTGGATTAGTTTTGAGAGGTGTTCCGCCTGCCGCGGGCGTCACTTTCTTTGCTTCGCCAAAGAAAGTAACCAAAGAAAGGCGACCCAGTTCGTTCGTGTTTCCTGCGCTTCTCAGATAATTTCAAGCCGCTCTGACACGACGTCCCTGTCGTGTCAGAGCTAAAACGCACGTCCTGTGCGTTTTACTTGAATTATCTTGCGATGCTCGGCGAACTCTCATGGGACCCATTTGGTGCCACTAGAGGATTAAGCTGAGTCTAAAAATTACCCAACAATATCTAACAATTCCACATCAAAAATTAATGCAGAGTAAGGCGCGA
>SXGR01067196.1_pt1 | contig 24394 bp, 25 predicted proteins | sample 3174711 | NCBI WGS metagenome assembly SXGR01 (sample SAMN11356860, study PRJNA531348) | freshwater metagenome | isolation source: freshwater sample F1-60 | place: China: Fuxian Lake, Yuxi | collected 2017-12-25
AATGGCACACGCGGCGCAGCCGGAACGTGAGTAGGCGTGGTCTAGCTGCTGGCGGAGCGCCCTGAGTGTTTTGGACTGCCGATGCTGGCCTGCAGAAGTTGTGTAATTTCTGCGTGTTGCGGTGAGCGTGCCTCTCGGAATGTCATGCAAATATCATACAAAAGTGATCATTAATCATTAAGTGATGGCGGGGTGGAGGTTAGGGCAAATTGGTACTTGACGAGTGCGAGCGCAGCGCTTACAATTTGTTGGCTTGAATTTCCTATCCGTGTATTCGCATATTTCTCTTTTTACGTACTGGAATCTTGAGTGGTTTCGCGAGCTATGTTCTGTCTCTTCTACTTGGGACGCTGATGTTTTTACTTGCAGCTACTAACCTCAAGCGAGTAAAATTTTCGGGATCTTATGTGAAGGAAGGTTTGGTAGTTGTCACTGGATTGATAGTAGGACCTATAATTATCGGATTGACTGGAGAGATTGCGAACAAAGTTGCTAGAAAACTTAGAGGATAGAAAGTCTTGTGTGGATCTTTTTGAACTGAGAATCGGTTATCTTGTGAATTCCCATCCATAGGATCACAAAAAAATTGAAATTTCGGGGATTTTAGCTTTTGTTAAAGATTTAACATGTGAATTTTATTTTTGTCATAGTGCGATCACCCTGCTCGGGCTTGAGGTAGCTCTTGACTAAGGCCGTTAAAGCTGGTGCACTCTTAAGATCTAGGGGCTGGCTTTATTTTTATTAACATCCTTCGATTCTAGGGATGGCGTAGCATTTGCGGGAGAGAGCCAATGGATACCGTAGAAATATTTAATGAAGATGTAAAAAGCCGTGGTGGCTATGCTTATACGGTATCGGAAAAGTTGGGTAGTAAGCTGCAGCGAGCTCGCTCGTTGCAATCTATTTTGGAGTTCGGAAGCATCAAAGGATCGCGCGTCCTTGATGCGGGATGTGGCGATGGAAAGTTTACTTATTCTCTCTACGACTCTGGTCAACCTAGCGAGCTTGTCGCTCTAGATGCGGCGAGTGCTGCGGTGGAGCTAGCGAATAAGAGTAGGAGAGATCGCAAAATATCTTTTGTGGTCGGCGATGCGAACGAGCTGCCGTTTACTGCCGACCGCTTTGACATTGTCATTCTGCAGAGCATTTTGCACCATCTTGACCAGCCGTGGCGGGCTACTAAAGAGGCCTTTCGAGTGGCTCCGGTGGTGCTTATCCATGAGCCCAACGGTATGAGTCCCCTAGTGAAAATTATGGAAAAGGTATCGCCCTATCATAGGGCGCATGATGAGAAGTCATTCTCTACCGGCAAGCTTAAGAAGTGGATTCATGAGGCCAAGGCAAATGTTGAAGCGCAGAAATACTTTGCCTTCGTGCCAATGTTTTTGCCAGACCCAGTAGCTCGGATGATGAGCGCTGTGGAGCCGATAATCGAAAATACATCCCTACTCAACAGCTTATGCTGCGGCCTCAATATCATTCGGGCTCGCCGTCGCTGATTCCCCTTTAGGCGGCTACTGTGCTGGAGAATAGTGCTGCCAGCCTAAACTCAGTCACCAACCAGTTCAATCATTGGGACTTTTTGATCTTCAGATTCTTGATATCAGGTGCTTTTAGCCCGCTGCCATCTGGACAAACAGGAGTGACACTGCCGATTCCTTGATGAGGTCTCTTTGAATTATTTTAATCCTGATAAGAAACACAGAGTCCGTGAATATGATTATTGTCGATGAGCAACGATCGATCGAGAATCTCAGTTTTAATTGATCGATTAAAACGTTCGATAAATGGGTTTTCCCAGGGGGGATCGGGGCGGTGTTATTAGGTATTGGCACCCAATTCCTGCAAAATCTCTGGTAGCCGATTCCCATAAATTCCGTCCCGGTCGTGAACCATAGTGGCAGGGACTAAGCGCCCAGAGATGCATCAGTTTCGAAATTGCTGAGTAAGCCAATCTCGTGTCGGATTTACTGTCGAATTGATCTGCATCAGTCTTCTCGACGGAACTTCAATGATTGCGAAGAAAAATGTCTGGAATCCTTTGCTATCAAAAACAGTTGTAAAATCCATGGCCCAATACCGGCAAAATGAATCTAAAACCGATTCCCACGAAGGAGTTGCAAGCTTTGTCCGTGGTGGGACGAAGCCATTTTCCCAAAGAATTTTTAGGGCTGTTTTCTTCCAAACATGGATGCCGATCAAATTGAGTTCATCGGAGATTCGTTGCGATCTCCAGATAGCGGTGCATCGCTTCATGTCTATAATGAGATCAAAGAGTCATGGACTCTGGGCCTGCTTTTTGCCTATTTTGCAAACCAAATTATCTTTAGTCTGCGCTTAAATCGCCTGTAAACCCCAGCAATGAGCAGAAAGGAATAAAGAGTTGCGTAATAAGCCCAAAGATCCCGAGCCAATTCAAAAACAAGCCTTATAGAAAAGCCAAATGACCATGCGATTTTAGTTGGAAATTTATCCCTAATGCATTTATAACACGATTGCTTCCTAAAGAATAATCAAAGTGATATCATGCTTTTATGATTTATCCCAGCACAGATGTGTTTTTAAACCGCGCGCTTAAGGACGCTGCAGATTTTCAAAATTTAATTTTGACCCAACTGGACCCCCGCCCCGCACCAAGTTATCAACGCGCGGCCCTTTTGAGTTCACGTGCCGTGGAAGAGATCATACTGGGCAACCTGTTTTTCCATATATCTGGCCGTAGCGTTAGTGATGGAAAAAGCCGTTTTGAAAAGTCACTAGGTTAAAAAGTAGTGTCTGCTTATCTCAGCCTATCGGAACACCCACACGATTCCAAACTTTCTGGTGCAACGTTCTTTGACAGAGACGGCATCCCCACCAAAGAACCTAGCATTATCAAGGAGGGTGTCCTTCAAACCTATCTTCATGATGCCTATAGCGCAAAGAACTGGGACTATGTCCTAGTGGTGCCGCTGGCGCACCCTTTTGCCTTCATGTGGCCCTGGGCAAGGACCGCTTAGCAGATATGCATAAAGGCCGGAACGAGCGCCTTTCTATAGAACGTTTTTCAGGGAATGCCGATCCCTTTGCTGGAGATTTTAGCGGTGTTGTTAATGGTGGAAGGTTATTTTCTGACGGGCAAGATGTGGGTGCAGTTTGCGAGACAATGATCGCAGGGAACGTGTTTAAGTCGGCGGAACAAATACTAATGGTGTCAAGTGAAATTGAAAATAAATCTGGAAGATTCTTATGTCCTGCCATGCTAGTGGATGGAGTGAGTGTTTCAAGCCATTAGCGGAGTGTTTTGGCAGGAGAAAAGAGAAAGACCGTGACCTTTTAAAGAAGGTCACGGCTCTTTTTAGATCCTAAAAATTTATTTCCTGTTGCAGCACCAGCTATGTATTTCAGCCATTGGGCGCTCGAATGATCAATGCACAGTCTTTCACTTGGGCGAAGGCCTCGCAGTAACCGCAGCGCATTGCTTTGCCGGATCCTTCTCCAACGTAGCTTGCGCTCTGTGCCAGTCAACGAGCATGACCTGGGGTGAAATCGGCCAAGTACTGCCGTCGCTAGTATCACGTTGTATCCGCATCGAAGCCTTGGAACAATCGACTGTCGCAGACTTATCATCATGAGGATTGATCCAGTGCCTGCTGGGTCGTTACGACTCGCGCAAGGCGCTGCAAGCGATGGCGCAGCACTGGTAGTACTTGGATATCCATTTCATGAGGCGCTGCAGTTCTCCAGCGACTGCACTGTCGATGCAGGAGAGAGTGAAGACGATGCCAGCGGCTTTCACCGGGACTGCGATATTCTCCCGGGACATTCGGGCAGCCCCGTATTTAGGCAGAGTGATTGGGCCGTCGTGGGCATTCATGATGGTGGCGACTCCATCGATTACGGCACGCTCCTCAGCCACACGCCAGTAATCGGACTGCTGGCAGAGGCACCAAGAAATAGTTCCGCCAATGATGAGGCCGATGCTACACTCAGCTTCGGGCCCTTCGGTGAAAACGAAAACCGCCTACTCCTTGCCAAAACATCGCAGCAGGCAGCCTTCGTTTCGCTACGCGTCGAGACCGATATCGAAGAAACCTACGACAAGGTGATGGTAGTTGACGGCTACGGACAAGTTCGCCAGGTGAGCGGCCGCGGTACCGAGAGCTTTTGGCGCCTATAGACGCCGGTAATTGTCGTCCTTCAGTCTGACTATGCGGGGAAGTTAAAATCGGTGCGGATATCTGGCCTCAATCTATTTGTCGATTAGGGACGACGGCGAGTAGATGTGCTTGAATGCTTGCGCACTTCTTAGGATTCGACGCAGCTACGCTGAAAAATATGCAGTGTTCAACTGCAATTAAACAGCAACTAATCGCTTGACCGATTTAATCGATATGCAGTAACCTTCAGATGATTTCCAATGGCGATTAACGGTCCTAGTTGACTGGCTTATCATCAGGCGGTGCAGAGTCACAGTATGCCTTACACAATTGTCAATTAGGCATAAAATAGGCCTATTCATGAAAACAACGCTGATCATTCCGACGCTAAATGAAATTGATGGTGTGAGAGCCTGTATGCCACAAATAAATCGTAACTGGTGCAACGAAGTTATAGTTGTCGACGGCGGTTCCAATGATGGAACTGTCGAATGGCTGCGTGAAAACGGCTGGCGGGTAATTATTCAAGACAAGCGTGGCTTGGGCAATGCCTATCGCCAAGCCCATGCCGCGACTACAGGCGACGTAATTATCACTTTTAGCCCAGACGGTAATTCACTCGCGGAGCGCATTCCAGCCCTCATCAAAGAGATGGAGAAGGGCTACGACATGGTGATCGTATCGCGCTATTTGGGCGATGCGAGGAGTGATGATGATGATGCATTGACCTCATGGGGCAACCCACTCTTCACCTTCCTTATCAATATTTGCTTCGGCGGCCGTTATACGGACTCGCTCGTCATCTTTCGGGCCTATAAGCGTGATTTGCTGACAAGGCTCAATATTGATGCCGAACATCTTACCTACGAAGCGCAGATCAGCATGCGTGCTGCCAAGCAAAAGCTAAAAATCGGAGAAATCTCTGGCCACGAGCCGAAGCGCATAGGCGGCGTTCGCAAGATGAGTCCCTTTGGGACCGGTTTTGCAATTTTGCGGGAGATTGGAAGGAATTTGGTTTCATGATGGGCGAAATGGCGAGCGATCAAATAACCCTGAGATCACTAAGAAGCACCATCCTCCAAATGGTCTTCCGGGCGAAAGAGGGGCACATTCCTAGTGCCTACTCTATCCTTGAAATCTTGTACGTCCTCTACAAATATTGCCTCCGGGTCGATCCCAAAGAATGCAAAAATCCTGATCGTGACTACTTTATGCTAAGCAAAGGGCACGCTGGCGCAGGCCTCTATGCCGTGCTCGGACACTTCGGCTATTTTGAGTCTGAATTGCTCACGACCTATTGTCAGCCTGGCTCCTTGTTCGGCGGACACCCCGACAGTTGCAAGGTGCCAGGAGTTGAGGTCTCATCAGGCTCCTTGGGGCATGGCATAGCCATGGGCATTGGAGCCGCAATGGGCCTACGACTGCGCGGGATAGACAAGAAAGTGGTTGTCGTAGTGGGCGACGGGGAGATGGATGAGGGGTCTTTTTGGGAAAGTATGATGATGGCGAAGAACCAAGGTCTCAATAACCTGATAGTCATCGCCGACTGCAACGGCTCGCAAAAGTATTCCTACCCCTTCAGAATTCTCGATATCCTCACCAGCATGGAGTGGGGCGTCAAAGAAGTCGACGGACACGATACGGAACTCTTGCGTGAGGTCTTGCAGCCGGCACTTCTTGAGCCACGAGATCAACCTGTTTTTATCTGCGCTCGTACTATTAAGGGTTATGGCGTTAAGCGCTTTGTTGGTGAACACGCGTGGCACCGACGCACCCCGACCGAGCTTGAATTAGCTGAAATTCTGAAGGAGCTTGAGTGAGAGCACAGTTTGCTAGAACAATGGCGGAGGTAGGCCAAGAGGATTCTCAGTTAGTCGTGATGGTCAGCGATATAGGCGTCTTTGGCTTGCGCGACTTTGCAAACAAATGCCCTGGACGGTTTTTCAATGCCGGTATTCGCGAAGGTGCTATGGCGAGCGCTGCTGCCGGGCTGGCCTTGACTGGTTACATTCCTGTGATTCATAGCATTACACCTTTTGTAGTGGAACGTTGCTTCGAGCAGATCAAAGATGACTTTTGCTATCAGCGCCTTCCCGGTAATATTGTCAGTGTCGGCGGTGGCATTGAGTATGCCGCCTTGGGTGGAACCCATCATTGCTACTCTGATATCTCGCTGATGAAGAGTCTGCCTGGGACCCAGGTATTTGTTCCAGGCAGTGCTCTCGAGTTTGACTCACTTTTCAGGCAGTCATACGGCAATGGGCTGGTGAACTATTTTCGCCTCAGTGAGCGGAGTCACGGCCTGGATATCGGCACCATCTTGCCTGGAAAGGGCTATCGCATTCGTGAAGGCAAAGATATCACCTTGGTGGCGTCTGGATCTCTTGTAGCCGAACAAGTCAAGGCTGCGGAGGAGCTCGCTGGTGTGATCTCTTGTGAGATTATCTATCTACCATCGGTAAAGCCCCTTGATAGCGATTTGCTAAAAAGTAGCGTCGCTAAAACACGCCGTGTGGTAGTTGCTGAGGATCACAATGTCTATGGTGGCATTGGCGATGAAGTTCGCCGCGCCCTCTCTAATCTCGGGAGTCCATATGCATTTGAATCCTTAGGAATTCAAGATTGCTTCCTCAGAGACTATGGAAGCTTTAAGCATTTAGCTGCCGTCGCAGGCATAGATTCTGCAGCCATCATTGCCACTGTGAGGAAGGTATGTGGGTATGCATAAAAGTTATCTAGATGTAGCCTCTGGTGCCCATGCGCAGATCGATACGACGCTCTTGCGTCAGAAATCAGTCCTGATAACGGGCAGCAACGGACTACTTGGCTCGCATATGATGGCAACGCTGGCATGGGCAAATGCTGCCCAAGACTTAGGTGTCAGCGTCACCTGCACTAGCAGAAGTCAGCCAGAGCTCTGGCTAAAAAATATGCTCGAGGAGGCTGGCTTCGAATTCATTCAAGCTGATCTCACCAAAGGCCTGCCAGATTTTGGTGGGCGCACCTTTGACTTTGTTATTCATGCGGCAACCTATGGGCAACCGAAGAAGTTCTTGGAACGCCCCCTAGAAACCATGACCCTCAATTCCACAGTGACGGAACAGTTGCTAAAGCTCACGGCCCAAAGCCACGGCACTTTTTTGTTTATGAGTTCATCAGAGATCTATGGGCATCCCACGCCGGAGGTGTTTCCGGTAAAAGAGCAGTATCATGGTATTAGTTCGCCTCTAGACCAGCGCGCTGCCTATACCTCGTCCAAGCGCTTCGGTGAGACACTTTGCAAAATCTACGATGAGCAGAAACTAGTGCGGGCGCGCGTGGCACGAGTCTCTTCAGTTTATGGACCGGGGGCTTATCTGATCGATGATCGCGTCCTTAACGTCTTTATCCACCGTGCTCTTAAGACTGGCCAGCTCAAGCTCATGGACCAAGGCGAGCAAAAGCGACGCTGGCTCTACATCACCGATGCCTTAGTCATGCTCTTTTATATTCTGACGCACGGCGACGAGTTTGTCTATAACGTGTCCGGTGATGACTTGCGTTCTATTGCCGATCTCGCCACTTACGTCGGTGAAATAACCGGTGCAAATGTGGAGTTTCCCTTTACGGCAGAACATTCAGGACACACTATCGGTGCACCCGACCTCATCGATATCGATAATGGCCGCATCGTTAGAGAAGCGAATATGCAGGAACTGATCAGTCTCAAAGAAGGGCTCAAGGCCTGCGTCGCGTGGTTCAGAGATCTGCTCTCACCGCATCAGCCCGGGGGGTTATCATGACGATGAGACGGGACGCTCGTATTTTTGTTGCCGGATCTCGCGGCCTTGTCGGATCGGCAATTGTTAGAAGGTTACAACGCGGCGGCTATAGCAAGTTAATTACGCCAAGTTCTGATCAGTTGGACTTGATGGATCCAATCGCAACTCTGGCTTTCTTCAAGAAATACTCACCCGAATACATCTTTATGGCTGCTGCTAAGGTGGGCGGCATTTGGGCAAATATGACCTACCCAGCAGAGTTTTGTCACGTCAACTTGGGGATTCAAAACAGTGTCATTCATGGGGCTTACGAAGTTGGCGTGAAAAAGCTGCTCTTCCTCGGCAGCTCCTGCATTTATCCCAAGCACAGCGAGATCCCGATTAAGGAGAGCTCGCTGCTCACTGGCCCTCTGGAGCCTACCAACGAGGCTTATGCGATTGCCAAGGTAGCTGGCGTGAAAATGTGTGAATACTATCGCAAGCAATATGGCTGTGACTTTATATCTGTAATGCCCACAAATACATTCGGCCCGTTTGATAACTATGACCTGCAGACGGCACATATGATTCCCTCACTTCTTCACAAGTTTCATCTAGCGAAGATTAAGGGTGAGCCCACGGTGAGTATCTGGGGCACAGGGGCTCCAAGGCGCGAGATGATCTATGTGGATGATGTTGCTGATGCTTGCCTCTTCCTAATAGACCATTATTCCGATTCAGTACCTATAAATGTAGGCAGTGGCGATGACTTTTCCATTGCGGAGGTTGCTGCGCTGATTCAAAAGACCGTCAATTTCCCTGGCAACGTAAGCTATGACACCACGAAGCCGGATGGGGTGTATCGCAAAGTCATGGACGTTAGTCGCGTCCGCGATTTGGGCTGGCGCTCACAGATCCCCATCGAAGAAGGCATGAAACTCGCTTATGACTGGCTCGAAAAAAACTATGCCAATCTCATGCTGCATCCCTCCTATAAGAAGAAGCCAATATTCGTCAAATCGCCCAAGGCTGTCGACAAAATTAAGCGCTTCGTCATTCATCCCCTGATGGCTAATCGCGACCTGGATGATCCCGAGTCTTTCAATGTTCACAAGGCCATCATTCAATCGAAGCCTTTTATGGTAAAGGTCTACCTCTCCCACTACATTGACTTTCTGCGCTCGGAACAAGACTTAGGCCAAACACCCGGTATTTCGCTGGAAATTGGCTCAGGGGGAGGCTTTCTGAAGAGTGTGCTGCCAAGCATCGTTACTTCTGAGGTGATGCCCGTCGAGGGTGTTGATCGCGTTGAAGATGCTGCGCACTTGTCGTTTAAGGATCAGGAGCTGCGCGCTATATATATGAGCGGGGTCTTACATCACATCGGCAAGCCGCGCGAGTTCTTCAAAGAGGCCGTGCGCTGCCTGCGCGAGGGTGGGCGCATCATTATGATGGAGCCGAATATGTCGATCTTTGGTAAATTCTTCTTTAAAGTACTCCATCATGAAGGAAACGATACGAAGACTCTGCGCTGGGAGTTCCCACAAATTGGGCCGCTGAGCTCAGCAAATACTGCACTGCCATATATCTTGTTCGATCGAGATTGGGAGCAGTTTCAGTGTGAGTTTCCGGAACTGAAAATGGTAAAGCGACGTTACCATACCTTCATGACCTACCTACTTTCCGGCGGTGTGGGCTACCGGCTTACAATGCCTGGCTGGTGCTATCCCTTTTTTGCAGCTATAGAGACACTATTAACGCCATTTATGCGGCGCTATTTGGGAACGATGCAAACAATAGTTCTAGAAAAAAATAAAACGCCAGACCGAGCCAGGCATGGTGACTGTGCCCTATGCTGAGCCCCAGCAAAGTGGTGCTTAGGTGAGCCCGTCCACAGGATGGGGGAAAAAGACTTATCTCTCCGCAACCATAGTTTGCTGTGCACTTATCGCTTGGCTCACGCACTATAGCTTTGCAACTCTACAGTTCACCCCAGATTCGTGGAGGCTTCTGGGGCTATCGAAGACTATAGGCGTAGACTTCTATCACATTCTATGTCCCCGCCAATATTTGATCCCTGCAGATATGATGCCTTATTTCCGCCTTTGACTCCAACTTTGCTCTGGGCAATCGATTGTGTCTTTAATTTTGGGATCACGGCCGGGGTTTACCTGAATGTACTGGTAATGGTTGCGCTTTTCTTTGTGCTTTTGCGCCTTTCTCTCGTGTTGACGGCCGAGTTCTTTGGCGGCATTCGGTTTTTTCTCCGCCCGATTTCTTCAGCTGCCTTCATCGAAGAATTTCAAGCCGCAAGATCGATTCCGCTGAGCCTCTTATTTATTTCTGTGGCGATTCTCTATTTTGTCCAAGTTGACAGCAAGCACTTCCTCGGGTCCTAAGTATCGGCATCGCTGCCGGATTAGCTGCCATGAATCGCTTTGATTGCTTGGGCATCGGCCCAGCCTTGGGAGTGTTGGCGCTCGTTGCGACGCGGCGCTGGGGGGCCGCGGCTCTCATGCAATCTTTGCGATTGTCGTCAGCCCGTGGGTCTTTTACTTTCTGGAGCGGCACGGCAGGATTTGGGCAACTGAAGGTGGCAACTTGGTGTGGTTGGCCACTCCTGTGGTCTTTCAGGGTTACATCCCCATGGGAACAGTATTACCGACCATTAAGGACAACTTTGGCGCATAGCTTTCCGTCACCATACACCATCTCGTGGAAGGCGCTAATAACGTTGTTATGCTCCGTTACCTAGCACTGCCAGCAATCTTCCTCTTCGCCGCCTATAGAGTCTCAAAGGTGCGGATAGGCCTCGGATGGACATCCTGCCGGAGCTCGTAAGCGCTGCTGCTCCTTCTACCAGTGCTTGCGGCACATATTTTGGCTATTTTTTTGATGGGCACTATCAACCGAGATATTTCTTGGTCGAGTTGTTAGTCTTTGGCTTGATACTACTAACACTGGCCTCTAATCTGCAGGCTTATAGCGGCAAGGCAGTGCCAGCTTGGGTGAAGCCGGGCTTGCTAATAGTCGCTGTGGCTATAGCCCGGGGGGCCTACGGTCACCGCCTCTTGCTGAGCGACTACGCCTATCAGCACACATCAATCATTCGCGGTGCAGAGCTATCGCTGCAAGAGGAGCGCGTTCTGCCCTAATGAATTCGGCAGGTGTAGCCTACGCTAGCCTGCTGGTGCTCGGCTCGGAGATATAGGGAGCGCGCGTCAGTGCATAAGATGCTTACCAACTGGCGGCGTAAGCAAGTGGGGTTTGTTTTCCAATCGTTTGGCCTGACCCCGACCCTTTCGGCGTATGAGAACGTGGAGCTGATGATGCGCATCGCTGGCGTGCCGGGCGTGGAGCGCCATGCGCGGACTGTAAAAGTTCTGGGATTGACGGGACTGGCCAGATGGATCCATCACCGCCCTTATGAACTTTCCGGGGGCCAGCAGCAGCGGGTAGCGATTGCGCGGGCGCTGGCAAACAAGCCGCGCCTGCTGCTAGCCGACGAACCCACAGGCGAATTAGATAGCAATACCGGCCGCGAGATCCTGACCCTTTTCCGCGAGGTGGTTGAACAGGAAGAACTGACGCTCTTAATTAGTTCGCATGACCCGATGATAGATGGTTTTGTTGACTGCATAATGCAACTGAAGGATGGGCAAATCAGTTAAAGAAATTTAGTTCTTGAATCAGCACACATCAACAAATTAGAACCAAACGGTTTTTTCAGCGCCTGTGTGTTTGGGTGTTGTAAAAAATATTTTGGGTGCAAGATTGCCGAAATGGATTACTGCCTCGCGTATCTAATAGGCAAACAGCGCCACTGTGCCCTGCGGTGTAACAACAGCGGCGGCCGGAACAGAGTGCGGCGTATCAAGTGGTGCGTGAGAATTTGGAGACGTGGCTGGCGCAGCGGCGCGCGGGTAGGCTGGTTGCAGGCGCAAATTGTTATTTGACGAATGCGGGCCCAGCGCTTAACGTTTCAGAGTGCTTGTCGGCTTGAATTTCCTATCCGTTTTGCAATCTCAATAATTTGTGACGATTGCTTTTCAATTGTTGTTGCAAGTACAAACTGATTTATCAGATTTGACCTTTTTAAGTGCTGCTAATGATGGTCTAAAACCGTTTGCTCTCCCAATGGCAGCAAAACTTTACCTTTAAGTCTACTAGATGAATATCGGGCTTGAGTAATGGCCATTATTTTCAATTTAGTTCCTTTAGCAAGTGTTATAAATTATTAAAAAAAACTGGATTGAAACAACTTACCATTACCTTATCCTGAGCCACTCCATTAAATAAAAAATGATCTTTTAATTTACCCTCAATTATCCAATTACCCTTAGTATATGCCTTTATGGAACCAACATTTCCACTCGCAATCGCTCCAGATAGTTTACGTAGACCAAAAACATTAAAAGAAATATGGTTACCAATCTTTATTGCTTCGCTAGCTAAACCTTTACCCCAATAACTTGGCAAGCCAATAATAACTGGTAAATCAGCGACCAAATGTTGCCAATTAATCGGCCCAATTTTAACATTACCAATATGTAACCAACTATCTTTTGCAATTATTGCATACATGTAATAACTTTTTGTTTCTATCCCCTTCAGCAAATGATTAACAGCATCTTCTTTGCTAATATTCTTTGCATCCAAAAACTCTGTAACTTGTTCATCTTTAAACCAACCCAAGTAGGAATTGTTAATATCTTCAACTCTTAACTCTTTTAAAAAAATGTCACCACCCAAATCATAGGTTTTTTCATCCGGATTAATTTCCATATAACGACATATCTCCCTAAATAAAGCTAATAACTTGCTCGGCTCTTGAAAATACTAAGCCACTGGTAAGTTTTAGCGTATTAATCTGACAATTGTCTTTATAAAAAGTGATGATTTCCAAATAATAAAACTTGGCTTGTCGCTAAAGCGACTCTATATTCATCTTATAATTTAGCTCAATCAATGGAGTATCGCGTATTCTCACTTGAAGGAAAAAGAGTTTTAGTTACCGGTGGCACAGGGTCAATGGGTAAGATTTTAGTTAGAAGACTTTTGTCTGGTGAGTTGGGCTTGCAAAAAAAGTTGTTGTACTTTCTCGCGATGAAGCGAAGCAGCACGACATGAGGGTATCCTGCATGAATCGCATCGTCGGAGAAGACGACGGTGTTTGTGAAAATTTTATATAACGACTGCAATTTTGGATTGGAGATGTCAGAAATTATCAAACTGTCTGTAATGCTCTAAAAAATATCGATGTCGTAATTATTGCAGCAGCGATGAAGCAAGTTCCGACGTGTGAGTATTTTCCCTTTGAATAAGGGCTCTCACCCGCCGCAATACGGGTAACGCGCTCCCAGTAAGCTTCTTTGTCCACTGTAGCCAGGTGGGCAGCGTGGTAGCGGAATGACCACATATCGGGGGCAGGCTGCTAATCCTGATAATCGGCCAGTGAATTCAACAAAACGGCCAACTTGCTTTGGCTGGCTTCGACTTGGCCGATCAATTCGGTACGGGTGGCTGTTAGCATTTCTCTCTGAAATAGTACTGAAGTAGACAGTAGTCAGTAATCAGAGTCTGACTACTGACTACTGATTATTGACTACTTTCTCGCACCGTCTCGCCACTGGCGGCAAAATCGCTCTGGGGATGGGCTTCGGTGACGTGAGGGTTATTGAACATTATACTCCACCTTGAGGCCGGCAGGAATACGGGTTCGCTTGCCAACCACGGTTAAACCTGTGTTTAGCCGCTCCGGATAGCGTCGGTTGGGGGCATTATCTACGCCGTAGCCAATTTCGGCTCCTTCGCCCACCCAAACTTCTTTATGAATTACAGTTCGGCCCACTTTGGCATTGGCACTAATAAGGGTGTCATTCATGATGACCGAATCGCGCACTATCGCCCCCGGCGCAACCCGCGCACCCGGTGACTGCACTGAACGCTCGACAATCCCTTCGATGATGCAGCCATTGGAAAGCAGATTGGCGCCGACCCAGGCGTTGGAGCCAATTTGCACCGGTGGCTGCTCCTCGCTGCGGGTGTGGATAACCCACTTTGATCAGACGTTGGAATGGTAATCCTGCGCTGCAGGAATTGCACACGCGGCGCAGCTTAGGCAGGCGTGGTCCAGCTGCTGGCGGAGCGCACTGAATGTTTAGGACTGCCGATGCTGGTCTGCAGAAGTTGTGTAATTTCCGCCTGTTGCGCTGAGCGTACCCCTCGGAATATCCAACAAGTGTGATCGTTTACCTCTAAGCAATGGCGGGGTGCAGGTTAGCGCACAGTGGTACTTGACAAGAGCGGGCCCAGCGCTTATAGTTTGCGGGTCGTTGGGGGCTTGAATTTCCTATCCGTTATCGGAATTCCAATGAGGATATGGGTTATGTGTCGAGTATCGTGAGGAGGAACAATGATGAGATAAACGAAAACAGACAACCATTATGTGATGTCGATCATTGACCCAGATAATCAAGCGAGTATCGACGTCAGCCGTTCTTAATCATTTGTGCTGTGATGGCGACCAATAAACAAAGGAGGCAGATATGTTGAGGAAATTGATTGTGGTAATCAATATTTTGATCCTTCTGAGCCTGGTGTTGACAGCCTGTGCTTCACCAGTCACTCAAGCGCCTCAGGAGGCTGTTCCAACAGCTCAACCTCAAATAATCAAGGAGACTGTTATTGCTGAAAAAACTGTCGTGGTTGAGAAAACGGTAGAGGTACCAGTGGTTGTTGAGGATACAAGCACGACTTGTATCCCATCTGGAGCCGTCAAACGCGGCGGCGAGGTAGTCTATGCTCGCAACGAGGCGCCACTAACCCTGAACCCATGGAACACCTTCGATGCAGGATCCATCTGGGTAATTCCCAATATTTATAGCACATTGGTGCGCGTTGATAGTGAAGGTACCGGGCTGGTACCTGATCTCGCAAAATCCTGGGATATCTCAGACGATGGAACGGTTTATACATTCCATTTGCGCGACGCCAAGTTCAGCAACGGAGATCCGGTTACTGCAGAGGATTTAGCTTATTCTTGGGGACAGGCCTTAACTAGCGGCTATGCATTTGCATATGAGGCTGTGGACAAGGTAGAGCCCTTGGATGATAAAACCGTCAAGATCACCCTCAAAGAACCATTTTCGCCTTTCATGTCTCTTGCCTCACTCTTCACCGGGGCGGTTGTCCCCAAGAAAATCCATGAGGCAGATCCAGAGGGTTTCGGTGATCACCCAATAGCCAGCGGCGCATGGATGGTCGAGGAGTACATGCCGGGTGAGAAAGTGGTTTTAGTGCCCAACCCCTATTATTATGAGTTGGGTGCTGACTGCAAACCACTTCCTTATCTCGACAAGTTTACCAACCTCTATGTTCCCGAAAGCAACTCTCGCGTGCTTGGCTTGTTGAAGGGCGACTATGCGGCCAGCCAGGAGATCCCTTATAGCGAAGGCGCTAATATGGAATCTAAAGAGGGTATAAACTTGGAGAAGGCCTTCATTTACCGACTTGACTATGTATATACCAATCATGCCAAACCGCCCCTGGACAAGAAAGAGATGCGTATGGCATTGAACTATGCAACTAACCGAGAATCTATTTTGAAAAATGTTTACTTCGATTATGCCCAGTTGCCTAATAGTTTTATGCCGAAGATGAATTTCTGGAACAAGGATGTTCCGGTTATTCCTTATGATCCAGCCAAGGCCAAGGATCTTCTGAAGCAGGCTGGGTATAGTGGGGAACCCATCCAAATGTTAGTCCCCTCCGGAGATACGCGCTCAAAACAGACTGCCACTATCCTCCAGTCAAACTGGAAAGACGTCGGGATAAACGCAGAGATACTCGAACTGGATATCGGCGCGTTATGGGATAAGGTTTATGCAGGTGATTACCAGCTCAGCGTAAATATGGTGATCACGGATGTCCCAGATGATGATGAACTGAATACACTCATGGCGGACGCTGGGACTGAAGGCTTCTATTCGTTCTTCTCCTGGTACAACGACCCAGATGCTTCAGCTCAACTGGCCGAGGCGCGGAAGATTTCCGATCCAGTAGAACGCGCTAAGATTTATGCTCAGGTACAGGAGAAAGTTTATTGGGATGGTTATAGCGTCCCCATCGCTTTCCCGCCAGTGTTGACCGGATTGCAAGAATATGTAAAGGGTTGGCAAACAACCAAGATGGGGTGGGTTTGGTGGAAGGATGTATGGCTGGATAAGTAATTGACCATACTATCGGGCAGTTGTGCACCCTGAGTGCACAACTGCCCCGCGAGTAATATGGATGACCAGGTTGCATCAAAGGAGAAATAATGCGCCTGTTTGGTTATATTCTTCGACGGCTGCTTGAAATGGTGCCGGCTTTGATCGGTATCACTCTAATTGCCTTCTTCTTGATCAAATTTATACCCGGCGATCCTATTCAAATCCTTTCTGGTGGCAAGGCCACACCGGAAACAATTTCCCGTATGAGAAAAGAATGGGGGCTGGATAAGCCATTACCAGTCCAATATGTATTATTCCTTGGGAATGCGGTACGGGGAGATTTGGGGAGATCAATTATCCAAAGGACTGCTGTATCCAAATTGATCTCACAACGGATTGGAAACTCATTGTTCTTACTTGGCTATGCTGCAGTGATTGCAGTCATACTGACATTGATCCTATCGGTTATTTCTGCGCAACGAGCCGATCAGCCCATCGATCATTCAATTCGGGTGGCAGGCATGGTCACTTTTGCCATGCCTTCTTTCTGGCTCGGTCTGCTCTTGTTGCTATTATTCGGCTTAAAGCTGGATTGGTTCCCGATCTCTGGTGCAGGAGAAGGTTTTTGGGGCCACTTGGAATACCTGTTTTTGCCGGCTCTTGCGATCGCTCTCGGGTTAGCGCCAATTCTCATTGTATCGCTTCGGTCCTCTTTGCTTGATATCATGCAGGCGGAATACATTGAAGCTGCACATTCTAAAGGCTTGAGCGAAAGCCGAGTTATGACGAAACATGTCTTACGGAACGCACTTATACCGACCATCACAATACTTGCAGTAAATATGGGTTTCTTAATCGGTGGGGCAGTGGTGGTCGAAACCGTCTTTTCTGTACCCGGCCTTGGTCAGTTATTAGTTCGCTCCGTGCTCAATCGAGATTACCCCACTATCCAAGCGTTGACGCTGATCTTTGGGATTATTGTCATGATGATCAATTTGATTGCCGACCTGAGTTATGCTGTTGTTGATCCCCGAGTAGTTTACAAATGAACTCCCCAATAAAGAGCCCGATAATTGAAACAGTTCCATTCCCAGCACGATTTGTCCGGTGGCTTCGACGCTTGCCGTTTAGCTTAATCGCAGGACTACTCATCGTCCTTGCTATCGTCCTGGTTGGTGTTTTTGCACCTGTGATAACCCCTTATGATCCCATTGAACAGGATAACAACGCCACTCTCCTGCCACCCAGTATTGCTCATCCTTTTGGAACAGATAATTTCGGGAGAGATATCCTGTCGCGCGTGATATATGGTATCCGTATTAACTTAACCGTGGGGATCATTTGCACATTTATACCCCTCATGATGGGGGTCGCATTGGGTTCAATTGCCGGTTTTTTTGGAGGGTGGTTTGATAGCGTCTTGATGCGTGTCGTTGATATTGCTATCGCTTTCCCCTTTCTTGTATTGGTCATAGTAATCCTGGCGATCTTGGGGCCCGGGATTCAGAACATGTATATAGCTATCTTCCTCGTTGCCTGGACAATTTATGCCCGCTTAGCACGCGCTAATATTTTAGTAATAAGGGAACAGGAGTATATGTTAGCTGCACAGTCGTTGGGGTTTGGCTCATCCAGGATCATCTTCCGGCATGCCTTGCCAAACTCGATATCTTCATCGATAGTTTTCGCGATGTCTGATATTGTACTGGTTATATTGTTGGCTTCTTCCCTGAGTTTTTTAGGCATAGGAGTCCAGCCACCAACTCCCGAATGGGGGGCGATTATTTCGGATGGTCGTGATTTTCTGCTGCAGGCATGGTGGATTTCAACCCTACCAGGTATCGCGGTTATTCTAACCGGTCTTGGGTTTTGCCTGCTTGGGGATGGTCTGGCACGAATATTAGGTCAAAGGAACATCTAGGTTGCATAATTCGGTAAAGGGTTCTATTTATGATTACGTCAGAAAATGGCCAAGGGACTGAAATGGGCGCCGTCTTGAAAGGGGATATTCCTAGTGCACAGAAGGTCTTAGAAGTTAAAAACCTTGTGGTTGAGTTTCGCAGGTCCGACGGCCTAATTCGAGCGAATAAAGATGTCTCTCTATCGGTTGAACGTGGAAAGACTTTGGGTATTGTAGGTGAGTCAGGCAGCGGAAAATCTGTCTTTTGCCGATCGATAATCAGGCTGATCCCATCCCCTCCGGGTCAAATTGTTGGAGGTCAAATTCTCTTCGAGGGCAGGGATCTCTTAAAAATACCTGTAGCCGAAATGAAGAGCATCCGTGGGACAGAGATTTCCATGATCTTTCAGGACCCGATGACCAGCTTGAACCCGGTCTGGCAAATCGGGGATCAGATCACCGAAAGCCTACGGGTTCACAAGATGCTCAAAGGTAACCAAGCACGTGATACAGCTATCGAGTTGCTCGGTCGGGTTGGTATCCCCAGTCCGGAGAAACGGATCAAGGAGTACCCACATAGCTTATCCGGAGGAATGCGCCAGAGAGCCATGATCGCCATGGCAATGGCCTGCAAACCAAAGTTGTTACTGGCCGATGAACCAACCACAGCCCTGGATGTGACCATTCAAGATCAAATCTTGTCATTGATGGTTGAGCTTCAAGAACAAGTTGGAATGTCGATAATCCTGGTCTCGCATAATTTAGGAGTTGTAGCCGAGACAAGCGATTGGCTCGCTGTCATGTATGCCGGTCAAGTGATGGAATATGGTACCACTGAGGCATTATTCAATCATCCACTTCATCCGTACACGGCTGGTTTATTGGAGTCGATTCCCAAAGTGGAAGGCAGGTCGGAGCGCCTTACACAGATCGAGGGGCAACCCCCAAATTTGTTGACCCTTCCGCCCGGCTGCCCCTTTGCAGAAAGATGTCGAGTTGCTACTCCTGATTGTTTTGATATCGAGATACACCTTGTAGAGATTGAACTCGGACATTCTTCCGCTTGTCTGTACCCGGAAAGGACGGGGAGATGAGCGATACTGTTCTGGAGGTCCGGAATCTCAGAAAAATATTCGAGGTGTCTCGCTCATTCTTCGAGACAATTCAGAGACGCACACCTCAGGCGGTAATAGCTGTAGATGATGTTTCTTTTAATATTAACCGTTACGAAACCTTAGGCTTGGTAGGTGAAAGCGGGTGTGGTAAGTCAACCCTTGGGCGTTGTATTCTCCGACTTTATGAACCAACAAGCGGTAACATCTTTTTTGAAGGCGAGGACATCACTCACAAATCTCAAAAAGAATTACGTCCAATCCGGCGCAAGATGCAAGTTGTGTTTCAGGATCCATACTCTTCACTAAACCCAAGGATGACCGTTCGACAGACAATTAGCGAGGTCTTGCAATTTCATAATATTTGCACCCGTGAGGATGAGGAGCGGTACATAAACGACCTGCTTCAGATGGTAGGTTTGGATAAATCCACAGCCGCTAAATATCCGCGCTCATTTAGTGGAGGTCAACGCCAACGGATCGGGCTTGCCCGTACTTTAGCAGTCAGACCCAATTTTATTATCGCAGATGAACCTGTTTCAGCCTTAGACGTGTCTATCCAGGCCCAGATTCTGAATTTATTAGAGGACTTACGTCGCGAGTTAGGATTGACGATGCTCTTCATCGCTCACGAATTGTCTGTAGTCAAGCACATCTCTTCCCGAGTGGCGGTGATGTACTTGGGTAAGATTGTTGAAATAGGCACTACTGATGAAGTCTTCAATCAAAGCCTTCATCCCTATACCGAAGGTTTACTAAAAGCACTTCCCAGACCTGTAGCATCTCGACGGAAACGTAAGCCGGCGATAGCTGGGGACATCCCTAGCCCACTCAACCTTCCGAGCGGTTGTCGATTTCATCCACGTTGCCCGATTGCAGAAGACATATGTCGGTCAACCCCACCTCCACTCCGGTCGGTCAGTCCGACGCATCAAGTACTATGTCAACTAAGGCCATCCCCTGACTGGTCAGCGCAAAATGAGCAAAGGTGATCATCCGGCATAATTGTAAAGTGAGAAAGTTCCAGAGATGAAGAAAATGAAAATATTAATCTCAGCAGACATGGAAGGAATATCCGGCGTCGTCGCTTGGGAGCAAGTGTTTCCTGGGGGTGGTGATTACGAGAGGTTCCGTAGGGTGATGACGGCTGAGATGAATGCTGCCATTGAAGGAGCCTTGGCCGGAGGAGCAACGGATATATTGGTTAACGATGGCCATAGTAGCATGACCAATATTATTATCGAAGAGCTTCATCCTGCAGCACAGCTCGTTTCGGGGAGCCCCAACCCCTTTGGCCCGATGCAGGGCATCTCATCCGATTTGGATAAGATTTTCCTAGTAGGCGCTCATTCTGCAGCTGGGACCAGAGCGTCTGTTCTTGCCCACACATGGAGCCGGATCATCGTCGAGGTACGTCTTAATGACCGACCGATAGGGGAGGTGGGATTGAATGCGGCGCTTGCCGGGGCTTTCGGCAAGCCAGTGGTTTTGGTTACAGGAGATAAGGCTGTGACTGATGAGGCACGCGCATTGCTGGGTAATATTGAAACGGTAGCAGTCAAGGAGAGTATCACCGGCAGCGCAGCTCAATGTTTTCACCCTAAGGTAAGTGAGAGTTATATCCTCGAGGCCGCAAGGCGCGCTCTGACGCTGAACACAAAGCTATTCACTATTCAAGCCCCAATCACCATTTGTGTAGGATTTCAGAACACAATTCAAGCAGATATGGCGGAAATGATCCCTGGATGCAACAGGATTGATGGGCGCACTATAAACTGGACAGGTGAGGATATGTCCGCCGTTTATCAAACATTCCAAGCTATGGTGGCGTTGGGCAAAACTCAACACTAATCCATGTAAATTATTAAGGAGCGAAACTAGGAATTACGGATATCTTGGTCAAAGCGAAATCCGAGGACAACATTTCGGGATACCTAAAGGGCAGTATATCGCCGGCAACGCCATCGGAATCGTGCACCTGAAAGTTTGGTATCCTCTCCTGCCTGGCAACGTCGTCAACGCTACGACTTACGACTTCCCTGTTCGGTACAAGCTAATCGAGGGAGTTACTCAGGACCGAATCCATGGTGGCGATCCTTCAGTGGTTGATGCAATCGTTGAAGCCGGACAAGAGTTGGCACAGGATGGTGTCCGCGCGATTGTTGGCGCCTGCGGTTATTTGGGGAATTTTCAGCGACAGGTAGCAGCCAGATTGGAGGTTCCTGTCTTCCTATCTAGCCTCCTGCAGGTACCAATGATCTACCGGTCTCTCAAAACAGAACAATGCGTCGGGATAATGTGCGCAGATGGGCCGGCGATGACCCCCAAGCTTCTAGAGATGTGTGGTGTTACTGCCGATATCCCTACTGTCGTGATGGGCTTAGAAGACCAACCTCAGTTCAGCGCTATCACATATAGCCGTGGCGAATTCGATTATGACAAAATTGAACAGGAGGTGGTCGACGGAGCCCGCCGGCTTGTAGCCGAAAATCCTAATGTCGGAGCGATTTTACTCGAGTGCAGTGACATGCCTCCGTTTGCCTGGGCAGTACAGCGAGCGGTGGGATTACCTGTCTTTGATTTCATTACAATGATCAAATGGGTTTATCACAGCGTTGCCCAACGTCCATATATGGGGATGATATAGAAGCCTGTTAAGAGTTATTCAGCTGTAAGCCGGTCTATATACGAGGAGGAGGCTTGTCCATGGATCAAAACGAAAGAGACCTCTTGGATGTCATCGATAAGATAGCCGATTGGCGCGGGGAGAAAATATCCTATGAGCCAGTGATTGGTGGCATCACGAATCCTAATTGGAAAGTGACCGTTGGTGAGAAATCCTATTTCGTTAAGGTCCCTGGCAAAGGCACTGAAGCCTTTATTGATCGAAATAATGCGCACACCGCGAATGTAATGGCTGCTGAATTGGGGATCGGTGTTCCCATTAGTCATTATCTGGAGGATGTCCACGTCGAGGTTTTCCCCTATCTAGAGGATTATCGGAGGTTGAACTTCGGAGACGTCTACAATGAGAAGATTTTTTATAAGATCATCGATACAGTGAGAAAATTCCACCAATACAAGGTGAGGCCGCTCCCCCTAACTCAGACACCCTTTGAACAGACTTATAATTTCATCCGGCTGGCGAAAGAATTGAAATGTTATCTGCCTCCCGAGATTGATCGAATGGAATGGCTAGCCAAGAAAATAGAAGAATCGATTATGGCCGCTGGGATCGAACTGGTACCGACCCACAATGACTTTTGGACTGCAAACTATATGTACAATGAAAAAACAGGCGATATGAAACTCATCGACTATGAGTATGCCTGTATGAGTGATGAAAGTTGGGATTTTTCAGACATCTCCGGTGGCAATTATTTTACTGAGGCGATGGACGTGGAGTGGATCCGGTATTATTACGGCCAGCACGATGAGAAAAAGCTGGCCAGGATGAAGTTGTATAAGATCTTAAAAGAGATCGGCTGGACCATGTGGTGTGTGATCCAGTCTAAACAATCCTCCGTTCAGAATTATGATTACTTTGAATGGTTTGGGACGAAGATAACGCGATTACGTCTATTTTGGAGCGATCCTCGCCTTGATTATTGGTTGAATTTGCTCAAGGGCGGATCGATTTTCTAGCTTATAAAACGTCAAGCTGGCCGGGAGTATAGCTTCAGGGATACTTCTACAATACTTTCAGGGCTGAGTGGAGCAAAATTCATGATTGCATCAAATGATCACAGACAACTAACGTCACGTTTCAAAGTATTGAATGAAACTCAAATTCAAAAAATACATCTGGCTACCCTAGAGTTACTCAGGCGAACTGGGGTGAGGGTAATGGTTCCAGAAGTCCGGAATATTCTTGCCAAAGCCGGGTGCTGGATTAACTAGGAACGTGTTCGGATTCCAGCTCACTTGATTGAGTGGGCCCTTCAAGTTGCGCCCAAACATGTCATCCTTTGCGATCGTACGGGTAATCCTGCAATGTACCTGGAAGGGCAAAACAGTTACTACGGAACAGGATCTGACACACCTTTCATCATCGATTTGGATACTGGAGAGCGTAGGAAAACGATATTGAATGACATTTCCTAGGTGGCGCGGGTTGTTGATGCATTACCAAACATAAATTTTCTTATGTGCATGGGTATCGCTTCGGATGTACCTGATTTAATATCTGATGTATATCATTTCAAGGAAATGGTGTCGAATACCACCAAACCCATCGTCTTTACCGCCTGGAATCGTCAAAACCGCGAAGATATCATCGAAATGGCCCGAGTAGTAGCTGGTGGCAAAGAAGAACATCAACGCAATCCATTCTGTGCTTTGTATAGCGAACCCATCGCTCCACTAGTACATGGCACAGACAGCTCAAATAAACTGCTCTTTATAGCTGCCGAAGGTTTGCCTATCGTCTATACTCCGGGTTCGATGCAAGGTGCATCCTCTCCTGTTACGATGGCTGGTACTCTGACACAAGCCAATGCGGAGTTGCTAAGTGGAATTCTTATTATTCAACTAATTCGTGAGGGGACGCCAGTTTTCGGAGGCGGCGGTGTGATGTCCATGGATATGGCAACTGGACAAGTGGCATACAGTACCCCTGAGTTCATGCTTGCTTTAGCAGCATTGACAGAAATCTACCATTACTACAAACTTCCGGTTTTCAGCTTTGCAGGTGTCTCTGATTCAAAATTTTGACCAACAAGCAGGAGCGGAAGGGGCAATTTGGATGTTATTAGCTGCACTTTGTGGTGGAAACTTGATTCATGACGTGGGTTACATAGAAGCTGGTTTAACCACATCTTTTGAGATGTTAGTCAGCATGGACGAAATTGCAGGGTTTGTGAAATATCTACTCAGGGGAATTGACATCAACGAGGAAACATTTGCACTGGATGTCATTGATCGTGTGGGCCCGGGGGGCCACTTTTTGAGTGAAGAGCACACCTTACGCAACTTCAAAAGCAACTGGTTCCCCAAATTGTTTGACAAACAAAACCTACAGTCCTGGGAGCTTAAAAACAAACTCACCTAAGGAGACAGATCACGGGAAAAAGCAAGGAAAATAATCAATAGATTGGTCCTTGATTATGAGCAGCGCTGCAGGTGTGCCGAGGACAAGCGCAGGCAGTAACTGCAAGTTGAAGCGGGCCGCGGTGTATGTACGCCGGCGGCCGGAACGGAGTGCGGGCTGGGACTCCTGCACTGCCGAAAATGCACCCGCGGGCGGACAAATGCTATGCGGGCTTGCTGAGCGCGCCGCCTCCGGCGCGCT
>SXGR01473745.1_pt1 | contig 24393 bp, 19 predicted proteins | sample 3174711 | NCBI WGS metagenome assembly SXGR01 (sample SAMN11356860, study PRJNA531348) | freshwater metagenome | isolation source: freshwater sample F1-60 | place: China: Fuxian Lake, Yuxi | collected 2017-12-25
CCTCAGCAATTTCGCGGTTTTTCAACCTGGAATCTAGCCCGGGTAAACAGGTGTGGCGTCCCCAGCGATCGGAGCTTCACAACTGCACGCAGTGGGACCCTCCACCCAAGGACCGGAGTTTGATCTACGGTGTCGCTTCCCCCGGGGGGTGGACCCGGCGGGCCAACCAGAGGCTCGCGAGGGTGGTTGCCGCAGCCAACGGGCCTATCGTTCCAAAATGTCGGAGGGGCCGTCCCGGATCTCCCTCGATGATCAGGCCGGAGCACAGGGTGCCGAACCGCTTGCCACGTTCTGCACCGACGAATTGACCGACATAAACCCGCCCCTCCGACTGGGTTCAATGCTGTCCATGATGAGCGCCATTAACTCACCATGCGTCCGGCATTGCTCGCCATCAGAAGCGCCGCCACCGGGATGGCACCGATCGGCCCCACCCGAGGAAGGTGCGTCATGAGCATCATCATGGCGGCCGACACCGGCACGATGCCGCAAAACACCCGCAGGGCTCCGCGGCGGTCCACCAGACGGCCCACCAACGGCGTGCTCACGAAGGTCAGGAGTCCGCTCACAATGAAGACGATCGGGAGTTGTGTTTCCTTGGCCCCGATGTTCGCGACCAAGGCGGTGCTGATGTAGGGAATCACTGCAAACGCCCCGAACATGAGTGTTGCGACCAGTGCAAATGCCCACCGATGCGGAGGCAGGATGAGCGTGGCAACAAAATCCCCGGGCGGTCGCTTTGTTCCAGAACCCAAATGTCCGGTGAGCGGGGGCAGCGTCCATGCCGCCAGCACCGCCAAGGGGAGTCCAAGAACTCCGAGCACGAAGAAGGGTGCCTGCCAACCAAATCGGGTCCCGAGGGTGATTCCGAAAGGCACCCCCACCACTGATGCCAGTCCAAATGCGGACATTAGGACACCGGTTGCGCGACCCTTTTTCTCTGGAGGGAAGACATCCGCAATGATGGCCAGGGCGACGGCTTTGTGCAGTCCCCCGCAGATCCCGGTCGCACACCGCAGGGCGAGGAGCTGCGGGTGGTTCATCGCGAAGCCGCATCCCGTGGTGCAGGCAAGCAGTCCCAAGGTGAGAACGAGATAGGCCGATCTCCGTCCAACTCGATCGAGCAACGGCGAGGCAAGGAATCCGGTGATCCCCGCCGCGAAGGTGTACGCTGAAACGGTCCAGCCGAACCGCGTCGCATCGATCCCAAGGGCCGTGAGCAGCTCTGGGCCCAGCGGCATGATGATCATGAAGTCGACCATCGAGACGAACTGTAGTGCCGCCAACGTGAGGAGCATCCAGCCCTCCCGGCGATTCAGACCTGCCAATAGGGTGGCTTGGGTTGGGATCGATGAGGTCACGCAGCCGTTTCTGCTGAGGACGACGCCGACAGCCCAGGTCCCTTGGAGAAGGTCCAATGGCCGTAAACCGTCGGAGGTCTTTGGACGACGATCAGGGGCTGGATCCAACGCAATCGGCTTCCGTCGAGGAGGCGTCATGCCGCACCAATCACCCGTGGCCTGCATGCCTCTCCCGGGATCTCCGCACCGTTCCTGGGTCAACGCCTGCGTTGGATCCGAAGCAATCCATCCAACCCGGTTCTGATCAATGTTCCGGCCGCGGGGACATCATGGGATCCATGCGTGGGGATTGCTGTGGGACCCTGGGTCGGGGAGGCTTGGGCCATGCTCCGTCCCCGAAAGAAGTACACCGTCCATGACCTCCTCCAGTTGAAGGGGAAGCGTCAGCTGACCCACATCCATGTGAAATCCCCCGAGGAGGCCGCGGCGGCGGAACAGGCGGGGGTCGACCTGATGAGCTGCAGTTTCGATTCTCCGGAATCCCAGGCCCGCCTCCCGGTGCTAGTGGCCGCAGCCCCCCAGAGCTTTCTCTCGGCGGCCACCCCGCATGGGCTGGCCTCCCCCGAGGAGGCGATCCGGGTGGGGTTCCGGGCACTCGAGGCTGGGGCCAGCTCGGTCTACTGTTCGGCGAGTCCCCGGATCATCGAAGCCATGGCCCGGGAAGGACTGCCGGTCGTCGGCCATGTCGGACTTGTTCCGCGTCATGTCACCTGGACCGGATACCGCGCCGTGGGGAAGACCGCCGAGGAGGCGTTCGAGCTCCATGAGCGACTAAAGGCCCTGGAGAACGCCGGGGCCTATGCGGCGGAGATCGAATGCGTCCCGCATGAGCTGGCTCGGTTTCTGTGTGGCCGGACCCGTCTCATCCTCATGTCCTTGGGATCCGGGGACGGGTGCGATACCCAGTTCCTGTTTTCCGACGACATCCTGGGGGACTACGACGAGCGGCTCCCCCGGCACGCCAAGGCCTACCGGAACTTCCGCGAGGAATACCAGCGTCTCCAGCGGGAGCGCATCGCGGCGTTCTCCGAATACATCGCCGACGTGCGGGACGGTCGGTTTCCAGAACGTCGTCACGTGCTGGAGATGGATCCGGCGGTGCTGCTGGCGGTGAAGGATCGGATTCAACGGTCGTCGACCAGGGCCACCACCTGATCCACTCGATGGACCCTCGTTCCAGCATCTCCCGTCGGGGTTGGCTGGCCACCATGACCGCCGGGTGCATCGCTGGATGCCGCACCCTGGAACGGCCCGGTGTCGGATCTGTCCAGGGACTTCCTGGCGTCGTCATCGCCCATTCCCCGGCCCGATCAGGACTCTACATTGGTTCTCCGTCGATCGCCGTCCTGCCGAATGAGGACTACATCGCGACTCATGACTTCTTCGGTCCGAATTCCGATGAACATCGTCAGGCCATTTCCCGGGTCTATCGATCCAGCGACCGCGGGCGGCGGTGGACCTGGATCGCTGATATCCGCGGCGCCTTCTGGTCCACCCTGTTTGTCCATGGGGGTCAGCTGTATCTCCTGGGTACCGATCGCCATTATGGACGGGTCGTGATTCGACGGTCCGTCGACGGCGGGGTGCACTGGACCCAACCTCTCGGCTCCACGACAGGAGTGCTCCGGTCGGATGCCGAATATCACGGGGCACCGGTGCCGGTTGTGGAACATCAGGGCCGTCTGTGGCGCGCCGTGGAATGGAGGAACCCGCCCAAAGCCTGGGGTGTGAATTACCGGGCTGGCGTCCTCTCGGCTCCGGTGGATGCCGACCTGCTCGATGCCGCCTCCTGGAAATCCACCCGGTTCCTGTCGAGCGACCGTTCCTGGAACGGTGGCGACATGGGCGCCTGGCTTGAGGGCAACGTCGTCGTGGCTCCCGATGGGAGGCTGGTCAACCTTCTGCGGGTTGACACCCAGGGTCTCCCGGAGCGGGCCGCATGGGTGTCGATCGATGGTCCAGAAGAGGATCTCCGTTTCGACTCAAGGGACGGCTTCATCGCCCTACCGGGTGGCTCGAAGAAGTTCACCATCCGGTTCGATCCACGCAGCCGCAGGTATTGGACCCTCGCCAGTGTCGTGCCCCTGGGATGGGAACCCGCTGGGAAACCAGCCCGCACACGCAACACGCTCGGGCTGGTGTCGAGCCCCGACCTGACCACGTGGTCGGTCCGGTGCCATCTCCTGCATGATCCCGACCGGGACCATGTGGGATTCCAGTATGTGGACTGGCTGTTCGATGGCGACGATCTGATTGCGGTCTGTCGCACGGCGTTTCTCGATGGGTTGGGTGGAGCCCACAGCGCGCATGACGCCAACTTCCTCACCTTCCACCGGATCCGGCGGTTTCGGGAACTTAGTCCCGGGGATTCCGTTCCGATCTCCCGGTTCAATCCCTCGATTCAGGCTAGAAGTCCCTGAACGACCTGTCCTTCCCCGGTGGGGCCGATGAGCTTCTGGTCCAGTCCCTGGTACCGGTATAGGAAGGAGTGCGCGTCGATGCCAAGCTGGTGGAGGATCGTCGTCTGGAGATCCCGGATGCTGACCGGGTTCTCCACCACCTTGTAGCCGAAGTCGTCGGTCGCGCCATACAGTCCACCGGCACGGATCCCACCACCGGCCATCCAGAGGGTGAAGCAGTGCGGGTGATGATCCCGTCCCAGGAAGGTGGATCCGCCACGGGCCTCGTTCATAGGAGTCCGACCGAACTCACCGCCCCAGATCACCAGGGTGTCCTCGAGGAGGCCACGCTGGCGGAGATCCCGGATTAGGGCCGCGCTGGCGCGGTCGACGTCCCGACACTTCTTCGGGAACGCCTCCATGAGGTCGTCACCCGGACTCGTTCCGTGGATGTCCCAGCCCCAGTCGAAGAGCTGGACGTAGCGGACGCCCTTCTCGACGAGCCGTCGTGCGAGCAGGCAGTTGTTGGCGAAGCTGCCCTCGCCCGGCTTGGCTCCATACATGGCCCGGACGGATTCCGGTTCCCGGCCGATGTCGAACACCTCGGGCACGCTGGCCTGCATCCGGAACGCCAGTTCATACTGCTCGATCCGGGTCAGGGTCTCGGGATCGCCGAACTGACGCGCCTCGGCCTGGTTGAGATCCCGGATTGCGTCGAGGGTGCGTCGTCGACTCGACCGGTCCATGCCGGGAGGGTTGTTGGCGTAGAGGATCGGCTCACCCGTCGTGCGGCACTGGGTGCCTTGGAACACCCCGGGCAGGAAGCCGGAACCCCAGAGGCTCTTGCCGCCGGTCGGATCGGTCCCGCCGCTCAGCAGGACGATGAATCCGGGCAGGTCCTGGTTCACGGTTCCCAGTCCATAGGTGATCCAGGATCCCATGCTGGCATTCCCGGCGCGCATGCTGCCGGTGTAGAGCATGAGCTCGGCCGGGGCGTGGTTGAACTGATCGGTCCAGACCGACGGGACCACCGTGATCTCATCGGCGATGCCTGCGATGTGCGGGATCTGTTCACTGAACCAGGCTCCGGAGGGGCCGGCCTGCCGGAACTTGTAGGGGGATCCGAGCATCTTCGGTACCCCCTTGATGAAGGCGAACCGCTGTCCCTTCAGCAGCGACTCCGGACACTCCTGCATGTGGCGCTTCTGCAGCTCCGGCTTGTAGTCGAACAGGTCGAGGGACGGTGGAGCCCCCGACATGTGCAGGTAGATCACCGACTTGGCCCGTGCCGCCCGCGGAGCGGGTTTCAGGGCCAGTGGGTTGACCGAAGGCTGCGAGGCCCAGCCGGTTCCACTGCCCAGCCCTAGGTGGCCGAGGGCAACCCCACCGAGACTCAGCACACCGGCACGTGCGAAGAATTCCCGACGTGTCAGGGCCTGGGCGTGCCGCAGACGGAGTTCGGCATTCAGCTTGGGATCCATGATGGGAGACGTTACGCCCGGAAGCCCTGCCGGGCCACCAAATCCCTGGCCAAATCCCCAGCTGAACCGGTTACGGAAGATGGCTTAGAGGCTCAGAACGAAAGAGCCCGCAACTCGAAGCCCAGCTCCTCGTCGGCGATGAAACGCGAGAGGTCGGCATATCCGGAGACCGGATGTCCCAGTAACGGGTCGAACGCGGCCCGAAGTTCCGCTGGATGGAGCCCGCGGCGGGACTCAATCCAGTCGAACAGTCCGTCGATGGACAGGTGGAGGCTCCACTGTTCCCTCGGCAGCGGCAGTCCGGTGTCGACCGCGACCACGTCCACGACGACCCCATCGCGGACCTGCACCTGGGTCCAGCCCCAGAACGGGCAGTTGCAGTTCCACCGGCACTCGAACCGGTAGGTGGACACCTCTTGGCCCCGCCAACGTTGCCGTGCCTCCAGCCACTCGGCATGAAGTTCCTCCCACTCGAACAGGGAGGCCCGGAAGAACTGGGACTCCGATCCCGATCGGGGCAGCCGGACAGCCAACGAGACGCCCTCCGCAGAGGGGCTGATCGTGGCCGTCTTCCAGGTCGTAAGATCCCGGGAGACCTCGATCCGGTATCGGCGCTCCCAGTCCGTAGTCAGGACCAGGTGGAGGTTGGTTCCAATCAGATCCAACGATTGGATAGAAGTGGCCTTCGAGGGGGCGCCACGGGTGACCCCCAGGATTGCGGCAATGAGGACAAGGGCGCTCCGGGAATGGAACCGGCGGCGGAGTGGATTCCGTTTTTCTGTGACGGTCATTGGATCGTGGAGGACCGAGATGGAGGGGTTTCGATTCATCCGGCCGCGATGGCTTCGACCCGAGCCGTGACTTTGCCGGAGTCGATCAGCTCACCAGCCCGTTCCCAGCCCTCGACCATGCTCCGGACCACTCCGGCCACCATGAGGGCGGCGGAGGCGTTCAGCAGCACGGCGTCCCGCCTCGGCCCCCGATCCGTCCCGGCGAGGATGTCCCGGATGATCCGAGCGTTCTGCTGGGCGTCACCGCCAGCGAGGTCGTCGAGGCGGGCAGGTTGCAGCGGGAAATCGGAGGCCGACCACTCGGTGCAGCTGAATCCCCGAGCATGGTGGAACTCCGCGATCGTGTTCGGGCCGAGGGTGCTGAGTTCGTCGAGATGGGCTGGTTCGGATCCGGCACCGGTTGGAACCTGCCCGCAGACCACCATCGCGCGCCGCAGACCGAGGTCCTGAAGGGTCCGAGCGATGGGTTCACAGACTGTCTGCCTGGAGACGCCGACTAGCTGGCAGGTTGGCCGTGCCGGGTTCAGCAGCGGGCCCAGGAAGTTGAACAGCGTCCGCTGACCCCGCTCGGCACAGAGGCGTCGGGCGGGTCCGATGTGCCGGAAGGCCGGATGGAACAGAGGAGCGAACAGGAACGCGAATCCGTGGCGTTCGAGGGACTCGGCGGCGCGATCGGGCGGAAGCTCGATCGGGATGCCGAGGGCCTGCAGGACGTCCGCACTTCCGGACTGGGAGGTGATCGCCCGGTTGCCGTGCTTGGCCACGATGCATCCCGCGGCCGCGCAGACAAAGGCGACGGTCGTGGAGATGTTGAAGGTGTTCAGCCGATCCCCGCCCGTGCCGCAGACGTCCAGGATCTCACCCCGACGGAGTGTGTCGCCGACGGGAACGGGGATCGACAGCGCCCTCAGTTCCCGCGCGAAGCCGGCCAGCTCCGCCGTCGTCTCGCCCTTCCGGGCTAAGGCCGTGAGGAATGCCGCCTTGGTCTCGACGTCCGGTGCCGGATCCGCGAGGGCCCCCACCGCCCCGGCAATCGCCGGGGCGTCGAGATTCTGGTTGCGGAGCAGATGGGTGGTCAGGTCGGCCAGCATGCCTTCAAGGATGTGCCAGGCGCCCCCCGTTCGGGAATCCGATAATGGCCATCGCCATGGGGTAAGATCCCCCGGAACGCCCCCGTTGTGTGGTCGCGGAGTGCAGCGGATCCATGACCGGGCCACGTGCCAACCCACGCCAACAATCCGGACCTCCCGCTGCCTCGAGCGTCTATGTCTATGAATTCAAGATCTCGTCGACTGGGTGTGCTGCTGGTGGCGGTGATGACCTGCGGGTACGGGCTGATGGCGGCTCCCGTGGTGGTCACCCACCCACGCAATCAGGCTGTGTTTCTGGGTGATGCGGCGACCTTCCACTTGGAGGCCAGCGGCGTCCCGCCTTTGACCTATCAGTGGAGGCGGGACAGCGATGATCTGGAATCCGCCACGCAGCCGACGCTGTCCCTGCCTGCGGTGAGCCTCAAGGAGCTGGGTGACTATGTCGTGGTCGTCCGGGATGCAACGGGCGAGACGATCAGCCGTCCCGCGTCGCTCCTGCTGGCGCGGTGGACCGAGCTGGCGGTGTGCGACAGCAGCATCTCCCTGGCAAGCGGATCCAATGGAGACTCCTGGGTGGAGTCGTTCGCGGATCGGATGGGGTTGAACAAGGGCGGGCAGGTTCTGAACTTCGCAGCCTCCGGTTCCCATGGCCCGGATGTCGCCAAACAGATCCAGGACTATCTCGAGAACCATTCACCGGGCACGAACAGCCTGTTCGCACCCTGGTGGGCGGGCATGACCGCGGAACTGGCCCTGAACCGCTCCCCGGTGGATGTGGCCGTGTCCAACTATGTGGCGAACCTGACACTCCTCCTCGAGGCCGGGGCCAGGTCCTTCATTCTGCCCACCTTGCCCCCCCCCTCCATCTCATCCCGGGGCTCAGCAACGACTATACCCGGAACCTCGACTACCCGGCTCTCAACATCCGGATGGAACATGAGATCGACACGCTCCGGACCCGGTATGGCCTTACCGTGTACCGCTATGACCACGCCTATCTTCTGGAACACATCCGGGCCAATCCAGCCGGGTATGGGTTCACCAACATCGTGGACGCGGCCAACCTGAATTGCCCTCCTGGCGATCCGGAACAGTTCCTGTGGTGGGATGGGGTCAATCCGACGGCCGCGTTCCATCGTCTCATCTCCCGGACGATCCATGAGACGATCACTCCCATCCTGAGACTCGACCTTCCCAAGGAGGATGGCACCCGGGTGGTCACCACGGTGCTCAAATGGCATGGTGGATCGCCGCCCTTCCGGGTCCAGGCAACGCTAGATCTGATGCGGGTGCCATGGCACGGAGGCGAGACCCTCATGGAGCGCCAGGCCGGGATGCTCCTGATAGGGGACCCCGTGTTCTTCCGGATCCAGCAGCTGGGACAGTAGCATTGGCGGCCCGCCGGCAGGCGAGTGCTGAGCGCTGAGGGTTCAGGTGGGTTGCGGTGCGGGTGTTCCGGTCCACCGGCTGCGATATCAGCCTGAGCCCTCAGCCCTCCACTCCCCGGACCCGGGGCGAGTCTGTGGGTTGGCGGGGCGTGGAGTCGGGTCTAGGGTCCGTCCATGGACAATTCCTCCTGGGAAAAGCGGTTTCGGGAACTCCACGGCAGCGGAATGCTCGCGTGGGAGGAGGGGCGACGGTCCCCCCAGACGATGTTCTCGAGTGAGGATGCCGACTTTCTCGAGGGTATCGGGTGCTCCTCCCAGGAACTGTTCGACTTCGTAGATGATCTCCAACGCTATGGGGAGCCCGACTACCCGACGGTCCTGTCGATCCAGAAGGTCTGCAGGGAGCACTTCCTGAACCAGCTGAAGGGGCGTCGGTCGGGACGCACGGCACTGATGTCGGACCTTCCGGCCAAGACCGATGCCGTGGAGGGTATCCCGTGGCTGCCCCGTCTGATCGTGAAGGCTCGCCTCAAACTGCGCTGCGAGATGCCGTCGGACCTGATGTACGGCTGCGGTGGCGACCGGGCCTTCTTTCATCAGGTGACCCTGACCCTGGCCGGGTTCCTGGAGCTGGTCCGTGATGCGGGATCGGATGACAGGAGGATCATCGATGCGGTCAAGAAGGCCTGGAAGGCCTGAGGACCCACTCAGCTGCCCGCTCCGCGGTCGGGAGTCGAGGCCATTCGACACGGCAGGATGCGAACGACCTGCAGTCAGGCCCGGTAGACTTTGGATGAGGTTTCGACCCGGGAGCGTTTCAGGATGAGCTCCTCGATTTCCGGGTCGCCCTTCTGGGCCTCTGTCGGCGCGTAGAGAGCGCGACCCCGAGGGTCGGCATCCTCGGGGGCCTCACAGAGATAGTACATGGCGAGGCTCTTGCGGGCGTGGGTGTCCGGACAGGCGACGGTCCTGCTGAGTCCATGCCAGGAGTTCTGGGTGGTGTCGAAGATCAGGGCCCGGTTCATGGCTACCGGGTATTCCCTGGCCAGATCACCGGCCCGCCCAGTGTTGGGGTCGACAGTCCAGAGCCCGAAGTCCCCGCCCCACGTGGGCTGCCAGTCCTTGCAGAGGTAGATGATCAGATTGAGCTTCCGCTGCAGTCCGATCTTCGGGTGGATGGAGTAGTTGAGGTGGGGGTTGAGCGTGCCTCCCGAGGCGTGGATGTGCCATCCGCCGCCATGGAGGTCGGGGTCCGAGCTGAGATGGCAATTCGAGAACGGATGAAATCGGGCGACGAACTCGTGGCTGTTGAGGAAATTGAGAAGCGCATAGGTGTATTTCGGGAACTTGTTCCAATCGTTGAGCGCCTTCTTGTCCTTGAGTTTGTTCGAATAGACGAACCAGTGCTCCCAATTGAACTCAGGAAACTCCTGGTAGACGAGGGGCAGCAAGTCGGCAGGCAGGAAACTATCGACCATGGAGTGTCGGAACGGCTTCGCTTCGGCGTTGGCGACGAGTTTGTCGGCCTGGGCCAGAAGATGGGCCTTCCACTCCCGGGTGAGGATGTTGCTCTTGTCGGACATGGGGCTGGGTTGTTGGTTTGAAATGGTGAATTCGGATCTGTGGGAACCTACCTTCACCACTCCCGGGATTCGCGACGGCATGCCATCGACGACCTTGCGACTCTTGGTCGCCACTCGCCCTGGTTCGCGTCTTCTGGAGGTAGGCTGAGACAGAATCGTCGCCATGCTCCATTGAGAGAAGCGGGTTCCCGGCCAACCCAAGAACCAGATGGAATGCCACCCATTCAGGTTTCGACCAAGGTGCTGCTCCGAGCCACTGCTCCCGGTCCGAGGGAATCAGGATCGGATGAGTTCTGCGGACTCCGACGTCAGGGCCGACTGCTCCCATCTAGGCGTCCATCGGCATAAGCCTCGAATACCCTGCGGATCTCGTCACGAACCCGACGGAACACCTCCAGACGCTCCTCCTCGCTGCCCGCAGCATGGGCGGGATCGTCGAAGGGCCAGTGATGACGGTTCACCTGGCCCGGGTACCGCGGACAGACCTGGTCGGCGTTTCCGCAGACCGTGATCACCGTCTCCACGTCCTGCCCCAGGAAATCATCCATGTGCTTGGACGTGTGAGCCGAGATGTCGATGCCGATCTCGGACAGCAACCGGATGGCCAAGGGATGGACATAGCCGCTGGGCTTGCTGCCGGCACTGGCCACGCGGAAGTGGCCGCCGGCTGCGGCGCGGAGGATCCCCTCAGCCATATGGCTCCGACAGGAGTTGCCGGTGCAGAGAACAAGGATCAGGGGCGTGGAGGTGGGTGTGCTCATGAGGGGAAATGAACAGGGATTCTTCAGGTTCGGGGCGCGGGTTTCCGGAATCCGATCGCTGCCGTCGGCGCGGACTTCGGCAGGCATCGGTCCTGGGCGAGGCAGTCGGTGTGACGATGCCCGAGCCGGAAGGTGAAGTGGTCGCCCTCCACCAGGATCGACTTCAGCGGCATCTGGGTCACGAACCCGACCTCATGCTCGACGTCCACATCAAGGTCTTCGCTCTCCAGGATGCCCTTCGCCTTGTCGAGGATGCCCAGCAGCTTGGCTGCGCTGAGGCGGTGGTCGACGTCGTCTGCGACCCAGGTCTGGAGCCGACAGAACCGATCGTTCCGGAGTACACCGCCGCAGTCGATGAACCGTTTCTCGATCCGGGCCGCCTCGGAGACATGGGCGTGGGCGGCGAGGAATGCGCCGGAATAGAGTTGGAACTGGATGCCCTTGGCGGGATCCCGCTCCAGATGCTCACGGAGTTCGGAGACGGTCATGGGTTGTCCTGGGATGGGGTTGGCTGAGGTGCCGGATGGAGGATGCGGTGGAGTGGGATGGCCAGGAGGGCCCCGAGCGTGGGGGCGATGAGGTAGATCCAGATCTCAGCAAGCCGGCCCGAGACCAGTGCCGGCCCCAGGGAACGGGCCGGGTTCATTGAAGCCCCGCAGATGGGGCCAGCAAAGAGGGCCTCGAGCCCGACCGTTGCACCGATCGCCAGCCCGGCCGTGATCCCCTTCTCCCGGGCCCCAGTGGACACCTGCAGGATCACCAGCATCAGAATGAGGGTGAGGATCACCTCGAAGATGAAGCTCTGCTGGGCAGACCCCGCAGGGAGCGTCGCCCCGAGCGTCTTCACCCCGGGGAACAGGTGCCACAGCAGCGCACTCGCGGCGATGGCCCCGAGGAACTGGGCCGCGAGATAGAGCGGAACCTGTCGGGCCGGGAAACGTCCCGCCGCGGTGAATGCCAGCGTCACCGCCGGGTTGAGATGGGCACCGCTGACATCGCCGAACGTGTAGATCATCGCCGCGACGATCAGTCCGAACACGGCCGCGATCCCCGGATGGGTCACGACCCCGGATTGCACCTGGTTCACCACGATCGCCCCTGTCCCGGCAAACACCAGGGTGAAGGTGCCGAGGAATTCGGCGAGTCCCCGTCTCATGACACCCTCCTTCCAGGGGTCGATCCCGAGCAGCCTAACCCGACACAACACACTCCCGACTGCCGGAGTCCAAGCCGCTGCCTCAGCCGCTTGCGGTCCCGGACCAGCAGCGCATCCCGCCGGATTCCGCCGCGGAATGGATGGAACCAGTCGTCGACCACCATCGCGGCCTCCGGTGTGAGCGCGTAGTAGCTCCACTTGCCCTCCTTGCGGGATCGCACAATCCCAGCAGCCCGGATCACCTGAAGATGGGTCGACAGCGTCGACTGGGTCAGGTCGAGCGCATCGCACAGCTCGCATACGCACAGCTCGCCGGAGCGGAGAGCCTCCACGATCCGAACCCGGTTCGGATCCGAGAGGGATTTCGCGAGCTTCACGAGATCCTGGAAAGACGATGGACGCATCGGTAAATGCCGATATGAAATGCCAATAGGGCGGCGTGATCAAGCGTGGAACTGCGGGGCTAATGTCGACCCTGACTCCTCAGGAATCGTTCCGCCTGATCCCAGCAATCGGCGCGGTTCGAGGGCGTGCCGAGGGTGTGCCCTCCGGAGGCCCACAGAGTCAGCCAGACGGGGCGGTCGAGATGCTGGAGCGATTGTGCGAGCCTCCGGGACTGGTCGGCCGGCACCTGGCTGTCGTCGACGGCATGGCCCAGCCAGAGAGCACGGTGGATCTTTCGAGGATCGACCCTCATGGACCCCGGATCGGGTCGTTGCTCTCCACGGAGCAGGGACCGATACACTCGGCGTTGATGAGGGCTCGCCTCCGCTGGGGCCTGCCGGAGCCAGACGTCGAGGTCGAAGACCGCGTTGAGGCACGCCGCCGCATGGAAAGGGGTATCGGGCTCGGTCAGAGACAGCGCCGCCAGGAAGCCCCCGAAGCTCGAACCGCAGATGACGACCCGCTCCGGGTCGACGACCCTTGAATCCAGCACCTGCCGGGTGGCATCGATCAGATCCTTCGCTGCATACCGCCAATGGCCGGCTCCCAGTTCCTGATACCGTCGGCCGAACCCATCGGAACCCCGGTAGTTGACCCGGAGCACGGCCCAGCCCCGGCGGATCAGGAACTCCGCTTCCGGAGGATTGGCGGCGTAGTCCCGTTCCCAGGGTCCTCCATGGACCAGCACCACCAATGGCGTACGGGTGGAACCGGTGGGTTCCGGCATCGAGAGATAGCCGGTCCATCGGAGGCCATCCCGGGTGTGCCCTTCGAGAGGCTTCGAGGCCGGGTATTGGGTCGTCGAAATCCCCGTGGACGGGGCGAGTCGTGCAGGGGTGCGGCTCTGGTCCGGGCGTGGAACGATCCAAGCCTCGGCCCCTCCGTCAGGTCCGGGTTTCGAGAAGAGCCCCACCCGCCCTTCCCCAAGGAGCGCGACGGGGAAGCCCAGGCCGTCTGGAACCTGTGACCACGAGGGATCCATCCACCGCGTCGTGGGAACAGCCACTTCGGCCACAAGCGCCACGAGCGTGTTTCGATCCACGATCGCACGTCCGTCGAAGTCGTAGCGCGGATGGGAAGCAACGACCTGGGGTGGTTCGTCCCGACTCAGCGCCAGTTCATGAACCCCACGTGTGTCTCGACCCATCCGCGCCGCAAACCAGGCCTTGGAGCCATCGGCCGCGACTCCGAGCCATCGGGGTGTATCCTCGGTGAGATCAAACGTCAGGCGGACCCGGCCCTTGGACTGGGATCCTTCCGGGAATTCGAGAACCCGCTGGTGAGTTCCGCGCAGTTCAAGGGCCAGTCGAACCTGCCCGCTGGCGTCGGTCATCCATGTGATCACACGACCCGGGTTTCGGGTCAGGCGCGTCGGCTCCATGGCGGACATTGAAACGCGGAAGACCTCCAAGCGCTCGGAGGAGAGGAGGCCTTGGTTGCGGTGCCTGGAAACTCCTTCCAGCAGGACCGCATCGGGAAGCGGTGGGTTCGGACGCAGGATCCGGATCCAATCGACCGGCCCAGGGGGCTGCCACGGGGTAGCGTTCGCACCGGGGTGGGTCAGATGTGTCCAGGCGGGTGGGTGCTGGCTTGAGTCGACCCACACCACGGAGTTCGAGCCCAGCCATGTGAATTCCGAGATCCTGCCGGGAATGATCCGCGGTGGGGCGTGGGGTTCCTGGACCGACCAGCAGGCCCATCCAGGAGTAGGTGTTGAGACGAGGCTGCCGATCCAGCGGCCGTCCGGGCTGGACCGGAGTTGGGAGATCCACGGACGCCGGAAGAGATCGACCTCCGTGGGCGAGACCTCGGCATGCAGCATGGCTGCAAGCACGACCAGTCCAAGGCCCACGTTGATCGCCGATCTCACGCGGTGATCAGAACGTGGCACGGCCAGTTTTGGAACCCTTCCCTGGTCGACGACGGGAATCCCGCTCGACGCTCCTCGAGGGAACAACCCATCTTCCCTAGCCGTGGACCGAGCCCCCTCGACGCCCTCCCAACGCCGACACGATCTCGATGCGCTCCGGGCGTTTGCGATGATTCTTGGCGTGGTGTTCCACGCGTCGCTGCCGTTCGCCACGGCGGGCTGGATGGTGAACGACTGGAAGCGCAACGAGGGTCTGATGCTGTTCGTCAGCTGGGTCCATGGCTTCCGGATGCCACTGTTTATCTTCGTCAGCGGCTACTTCACCATGATGGTCTGGCGGGGGCGCGGTCTGAAGGCCCTGCTTAAGCAGCGGTTCCTCCGGGTGTTCCTGCCGTTGATCGCAGGGGTCGTCACAGTCCTCCCCCTCCAGGACTGGTGTGTGGGCTGGGCCCGGAGCCGGGCACAGGCACAGGATGCAGTCCGATTCTCCACGCCTGGGATCCGTTCCGAAGTGGTTGAAGCCGTCCGACGAGGTGACCTGGCCATGCTCCGCACGCTCCTGGAATCCGGGGCCGATCCCAACGAGGTGGATCCGGAGATCCGAGCTCCGGTGCTGTCCTGGGCTTCCCACTACAACAATCCCGAGGCGGTACGCCTGCTTCTCGACAAGGGGGCCGACGTCAACAAACCGAGCGCCGGCGGGCATCGTGCCCTGCACTCGGCTGCCTTCTTCGCCCACCCCGAGGTGCTGCGGATGCTGATCGAGCGGGGCGCGGATGTTCGGGTAAAGGACAACTCGGGCTCGACCTCGTTGCAGGCCACCCGCGGGAGTTGGTCCGACGTTCGGGGCATCGCCCAGTTCCTGCGGATCCCCGTCCCGTCGGATGAGACCGCGTTTCGTCAACGGCGCGAGCAATGTCGGCAACTGCTCTCGCAGAATGGGGCTGGAGATCTAAAGGCATCGACTGCGCCGAAAGAATCGTCGGTTGCGAACGGCTCGAAGGCCCCCGAAACCCAGGAGGGTCTGCTCACGGCGAGTCGACGGGCCTACCGGGACTTGCTGACCTCCGACCAGTTCGAGGTGAAGGGATCCGGACGGATCTCCGGGGGCGATGGCTCCGGCCGATGGCATCTGGTCCTGGGTTCCATCTTTGATCACCTGTGGTTTCTCTGGTTCCTCTGCTGGCTGGTGGGCTTCTTCGCGTTGGCGGTGTCGGTGTGGGGACGGCTGGGTCTGCCTCGGATTCCCCACGCCTGGCTTTTGTCCCCGGCTTGGCCGCTGGTCCTGGTGCCGATCACCCTGATCCCCCAGCTGTGGATGGCTCCGTTCGGGCCGAACTTTGGACCGGACACGTCCGTCGGGCTGATCCCGCAGCCGCATCTCGTGGTCTACTACGGCATCTTTTTCACGGTCGGCGCGCTCTACTTCGAGTCCGGGGATGTGGAGGGTCGACTGGGTCGAGGCTGGGTCTGGTTGCTGGTTGTGGCGAACGCGGTGCTGTTCCCGCTGGGACTGGCCACGGCGGAGCGACAGCCGATCCTGTCTGGGGTCCTTCAGATCCTCTTCGCCTGGATGATGTGCTTGGGGTTCATGGGACTGTTCCGGCGCTATCTCAGCGGGGAAAACCCAGTCATCCGATACCTCGCGGACTCGGCCTACTGGCTCTACATCATGCACCATCCGCTGGTCGCACTGCTGCAGTCCCTGATCCGGCCTTGGGACCTGTCGCCGTTCCTCAAGTGGTTGATCCTGAGCGTCTCGTTGATCGGTGTCCTGCTGGTCTCCTACCACTACCTGGTCCGGAGCACTTGGATCGGCTGGCTGCTGAATGGAAGGCGGATTCCAAGGTCTGGAAAGCCGACATCGAACGTCGGCTGAGTCGTTCAGGGCGTGCGGCCCTTGAGGGATTCGAGGAATGCGAGAAGGTCCCGCATCTGTTCGACTGAGAGTGACCCCTCGAGTCCCTCGGGCATGAGCGACAGTGGACCGATCCCGAGCGACTGGACCTCGTTCCGTGGAATGCGTCGGAGGGAGTGGTCCGCCAGCCGGAGCTCGACCACCGCATCGGTTTCCTGGTGCAGGATGCCCGTCTCCCGTTCGCCATCCCGCCGCACGACCTCGATGGGCTCGTAGCCGCGGGCATAGGACGCGCTCGGGAACAGGATGGATTCGAGCAGATCGCGTCGGGTTCGGACCTCCCCGATCGTGGAGAGGTCTGGTCCAAGGTTTCCTCCCTCGCCGACGATCCGGTGGCACAGAGCGCACCCCGACCGGGTGTCGTGGAAGACCCGACGCCCAGCCTCCGGATCGCCGCCGGTGAGGGCCGGTGTCCAGGGACGGTAGCGTTCCGCTGTTCCGGTTTGGCGGGATTGGAGTCGGGTCAGCAGGGGGGTGAGGGCCTTCCGGATGGGCCCCCCCCCGGCGGTGGCAATTCGGTCGACGGCCATCACTGGAAGTGTATCGCGGCCCGGGGATCGGTCGAGCGCGGCGGCGAGGTCGAGCGCCGTGGAGTCGGTCAATGGGCGCTCGAACGAGGGGAGCAGCTGGGCCAATTCAACCCCGTTGGCCTGGGCAGCGACGTCGGTCCTGATCCGCAGCTGGTCGGGGGTTCCGGGGACCTGTCCCAGGAGACGGACGGCCTGGAGGCGGAGCATTGCGTGGGTAGTTGCGGGTTGGCGGGCGATGTCGACCACCATGGCGTGGATGGGATCCGGGAGCGGCGCAGTGGTGCCCAGGGCTTCGGCGGCACGGAGGCGGACCGCAGGAGTCCGATCGGGGTTCAGGGCCACTCGGGTAATCGACTCGTTCCAAAGGTTCGTCCGGGCGGCACGGGCGAGGGACAGACCCTCCAGCAGGAGGGTGTCGTCGGTGCTGTCGAGCGTGTTCCGGATCAGTCCCTGCCAGTCCTTCAAGAGCTTGGGCTGTCCATCCTGGGCCCAGACTTGGAGCACGAGCCGACGGCGGTCTGGGGTGGTGGAGGGCGCGGTGAGGGCAGCTGCGGCGACGCTACGGATTGGCTCCTGATTCCAGAGTCCCGAGAGAAGATGCCGCAACGAGGCCTGGCCCTCGGCGTCCAGGGTCGGGACCGTCAGCCACGACTGGATCTGTCCCACGGCTTCCTGCACCCACTCGGGACGGCGCGCGATGGCGTCTACGGCGCGTTGGCGAACCCGGGTGTCCGGATCTGCGAGGAGTAGCCGGGCCTCGTCCGGGCGGAGACCTTTCCCGGTCTTTTGGTCCAGCGCGATGAGCGCCCCGCGACGAGCTGCGGGGGAGGGACGCCGAAGACCCTCGGACAGCGAGGTTTCGTCGCCGGACTGGATCAGGGCGTCGATCAGGGCGTGCTCGAGGAAGCGGTCGGTGGCGCGGTCGAGTTCGTCGAGGACCGCGGGCACGCACTCGGCGTTGCCAAGACGCGATAGGGCCGATGCGCTCTCCCTGCGTTCGGCGGGGGATTCGGAGCGGAGGGTACGGAGGAGTTCAGGAAGGCTGGCGGCGTCGCGGTCACTTCCAACGGTTCGTTCCACGGCGAGGCGCACCTCGAGGGACAGGTCCTTGAACCCCTGTCGGATCACTCCGCGCGCCTCCGGGGTGCGGTGCCGGGCGAGGGCCCAGAGCGCTCGGATCCGGACTTCAGGGTCGGTGGACTGCGTCCATGTCACCCGCAACGCCTCCAGAGACTCCGGGCTGGGGTGACCGAGGAGCTCGAGGGCCCGGTCCTGGACTGCGGGTCGTGGATCTGCGAGACGGGCTGCGAGGGTGGATGATCTGGCGGTGTTCCAGTCGAGCATCCGCCCTCTGGGATCTTGGACCGCGGCCCCTTCCTTCCGGATCCGGTAGACGGCCCCGAGGCGTTCGGGCTTGGCGACCTGGGCACTGGGACACCCGTTGATGAACCACCCGCCGGTGTCGATGACTAGCAGGCTGCCGTCGGCATCTTCGATCACATCACAGGCTCGGAAATCCGGATCGGAGGATTCGAGGAACGGGATCTGGCGGGCCTTGAACGTGGCCCCGTCGCGCTCGAGGACGACCTGATCGACGCGATGGGTGTTGTAGAACGAGATGAAGTAGGTGTCGCGATAAGCACTCCCGAAAGCGTCGGACCGGTATCGGGCGATCGAAGAAGGGGCGACCAGGCCGTATCGGACGAGGGCCGGCATGAGGGGCCCGGTCTGCTGGAATTCATTGATCCAGGCGTCGACCCGTCGCGGGTACACCCCGTTGAGGATGTAGTGGACGAGGGCGTCATGCCGGGCCTCGTCGGGATTGTACCAGGTCATGATCCCGAGCATTTCACCAGCCGGGGTGAAGGCGACCTCGATGGGGTTGTAGGTGCCGCCCCCGCAGAAGGTTTCCAGACGGGAGCCGTCGGGATTGCACAGGAACACCCGGGCTGCGGTTCCCTTGTGGAGGACCTGTCCCTGACGGTCCTTGATTTCGTGCCCGAGCGGGGCGTCGGTGAACGCCAGTCGACCGTCGGGGGTGAGGAATGGCCCGTGGATGTCGCCGGCATGCCCGAGCGATCGGAAGGTCCCGACGATAGGGTCCCGTCGATCCGCCACCCCATCACCGTCGGTGTCCTCCAGACGCCAGAGGTACGGGGGGCTGGTCACGTAGACAGCGCCCTGATGCCACAGCACTCCGGCTGGGAAGGTCATCTGGTCGGCGAACACCGTTTTCCGATCGAAACGCCCGTCGCCGTCGGAGTCTTCGAGCCGGCTGATGATGTTGGGGCGTTCCCGAAGCATCCCAGCTTCGTCGAGGTTCTTCCCGGCGCTTTCGCAGACGTAGAGGCGCCCTTCTGGGTCGAACCCACCCAGCATGGGGTATTTGACGAGAGGGGAGTCCGCGACGGTTTCGATGATGAATCCCTTGGGCACGCGGATGGCGGAGAGATCCGAGGCCTCCGAGGCAGCCGGAAGGCCCCCCAACAGGACTCCCAGCAGGACCTGACCCACGATTTGGGGCCAGGTCCTTCGGATGGGGGCCAGGTCATTAGTATGGCCCTTGTGGGTGACCGTTTGGGGCCAGGTCATCGGAGCAAGATTCAGGTTCATCTGGCCACGGTTTGCCGTCTGGGGACGGGTCATAGGTGTCGTTTGGGGACAGGCCCTTTTGGGTGAGGGCCAGGTCATTACTGGAACCCTTTGGAAATGGCTTGGGGCCAGGTCCTTGTGTTGAGGGTCAGGTGCTTACGGATGGGATTGCGCCGGGCTGGGCGGGTCAGGGCCAGGTCGTTGGATTCAGGGTGCTGCTTGGGGCCAGGCCCTTGAGGCGGCGGCTGAGCGGTTGAAGGAAGGGGCGTGGAACATCAGAGGAGAATGTCCCGGAGACTTTCATCGGGAGATGGGGAGGTCCAACACGGATCCGTCCCGCGGACTGGAAGGTATGCTTAGGGGGGACAGGTCATCAGCTGCGGATCACGCCGGTGATCGCTAATCCGCCCGTTCCGTCCTACCGGCCTGTGCCTCGGCAGAAAACTTGGTTGAAGCCAGCGAGTTCCCTCAGGACTTCATCCGTGTGGACGAGCGTCAACTCGAGTTCCGCTGCGGTGGCTGCGATGATCCGGTCGGCCGGATCGCCGTGGGGCCATTCCCAGAGAGCCGCCCTTCGGGCGATGGATGCCGACAGAGGCTGTACGGTCAGGCCGCTCAAGGAGTCTTCCATCCATTCATCGGGGTTCGAGACCGGCAGGCCCCGGTGGCGCCACTTGTAGAGAATCTCCGCGATGCTTATCGACGCGAGGTGCCACTCCGTGACCCCGGTAAGAGTCTTCCTCAGTGCAGCCGACATGGGCAACCGGTGGTACCTTCGGAACCACACTCCGGAATCGAGCAGGGCGCGCATGGTTCACCAGACCGGGAAGGCCGGCTGATCCAGGTTGATCCCGCGGATCCGGCGAGCGTCAACATAGGCTCTCCGGGCAACGGACGGCTTCGGACGTGCCGGACGGCGGAGAACTACCAAGCGCCAGCAACCTTCGCCCTCCGGCTCATAGACGACTGCAGAGCCCGGAGGTACCCCCGGGGGTAGGGTCACCCTTCTCTTGGAATCGACGAGGTAGGTCACTTCACGAGAAAAGCGTGGGAATCTCCCACTGTCAAAACCTCCGTGGGTCCGTCCCATAGGGTGTGTCATTCGAGTTTCAAAAACCCAGGGGGTAATGGTCCTTGGAAAGGTCCCCTATGGCTCTTGGCTGGTTGCTCTGGCTCGCCGATTCACCGATTGGGTCTCACGATCTGGGGATAGGTCCTTGGAGGGTGCTACGCCGCCCTTGCCAGCACCTCGACCAGGTGACGCAGTTCGGCGTCGACGTCACCCGGGTCGGGTAATCTGCCGGAAACGCCGTCGCAGCCGATGCACCGCGACCTTCAACGCCCCAGGGCCAAGCCCAGCCGGAGCAACAGCCTCGCCTCCGGTCTCCTGGGCGACACTCCCACCCAGCCAGGGCTTGAGGGCCTCGAACAACGCACCTTTTCCGTCCGCCGCGTATTCCGCCGACAGCCGATCCAGACCTCGCCGCATCAGGTCGAATGCCCATTCACGGTCGAACGCGAGCGCATCGTCCGACGCCTCGGCTGCGACCTGCGGTCCTGTGCCCTCCGCGATCCCGTCGAGGGACTCCGGAACCACCCCGCTGCCGCGTCGCACCGCCTGGCGATGGTCCCGCTGGTCGGCCAGGAAATGGCGCAACGCCCCAAGTAGGTACGAACGGAACCGGCCTCGTGCGGGATCGGCCGACGCAAACCCATCGCTCTGCAACACCCGGGCGAAGAATCCCTGCGCCAGTTCCCGGGCAGCATCGAGATTCCGTCCCTCACGACGGAGAAAGCGGACCACCGGTTCGTAATAGGTCCCGCAGAGATCGGAGAGCGCCGCGCGGGCCTCCGGAGTCCCGCCACGGGCCGCTAGGACCAACGTCCAACGGGTCGGTTCAAAACCACCCGCCGTCAGGAGCGTCTGCGATCCCGTTCCTGATGGAGCCTCCGGGGTCATTGGGCGTTCCCGGCTGCCGGACCGGCATTCTTGACCGCTGCTTCCAACCCGGTCCGGGCCCGGTTCAGATCGTTCGTCGTGGCCCGACCCGCCCGGTGCTCCTCCTCGGTGAAGGCCAAGACCGCCCGGGCGTGGTCGAGCATGGCCCTGGCCGCGGCGGCGGGATTCGCTTCCACAACCGCAACAACCGCTCTCAGGTAGGCCTCCCGGCCCTCAAGATCAATGAGCTGACCGCGACTTGTCGGGGTGGCGTCGGTGGTTGCCCGCTGCCGGAGGGAATAAAGCTGATCCCGGACCGTATTCAGTTCCTGCTGCTCTGCCGTCAGGCCCCCGGGTGGTGTCGGCACAAATTTGACCTCCAGCGTCACATGCCACGGCACCGGACCGGAACCCGATCCCGTCAGTATGGGCGACCAGGCCGGGATGGTTGGCGACGAATCCGTGGACCCGATCGTGGTGGGCGGAACGTCTATGATCTCCCATTGGGTCGGCTGCCCTTCGATCCAGGAAGGGCGAAGCTGAAACGTACCCCGAGGTTCAGTGACGGAGATCGTCCACGACGGATCCGGATCCCGTTTCGGCCCTTCGGTCTGGTGACTCCACCGAACCCGGGCCTCGGTCCGCCGATCCGCCGCGCCGGGGATGTCGACAAACACGCCCCCGCTGGGCACCACGACACCGCTTCTCCACAGTCGGGCGCTGATTCGCCCCAGATGATTCGTGGGAATGGAAAGCCGGATCTCTGGGGCGTTCGGGGTACCGAGCTTCTCAGGGGGCTGCGGCCGCATGCTTTGTGCAACGGCCTGCCGGGCCACCTGCTCCCGGTCTTTCAGGACCATGAACTCGAGGTATCCTGAGCACCCGACCAGAAACAGGACCGTGATCCCGCCATGAAGCAGCCACTGAAACGGTGGCACCCGACCCTTGCCCCGGGACTCGGCGGGACAGGAGACATGACGAGCCAGAATCCGCGGCATGAGGATTCCCACCACCACGACCGTCGCGAAGGCGATCACTGCGGCGAGTCCTAGCGGGCCAAGGCCTAAGAGGGGGGTGGGGATCAAGCCGGTGCCGAGACCCGTCAGCAACAAGCCCGTGCCTGCGGCAAGGACAGCGGCACAGAACTGGGCGAGGACTGTGGGCCAGGTTCCGAGGGCGAACATCAGACGGAAACGCCCAACCTTCAGGGCGGGGTTTCGACGAAATGCCGGCACCTCAAGCTCTGCTAGTACGGTGCCGACGACGCCACAGAGGACGGCGGGCCCCATAGTGAGGCCGACCCACAGCCATTCGAGGGGGCTGTGATACGTCGCTGCGGCAAGATAACCCAGCCCCATGACCGGCGGACCACCGAGAACGAGGCTCACCGCCACCAATCCCACCCCCCAGTTCAGACGAGTCATCGAGACGGCGGGCCCCTCCGGCGGCGTTGGGGGAACTGGAGGCGGGGACGCCGGCGCCGGCACCTCAGGATTGCGGGCTAGGCGCTCGACCTGCGTCTTCACCTCGCCGGCACTCTGTTGGCGGAGCTCGCGTTCCTTGGCCAGGGCCCGCAGCACGATGTCGTCGATCCGCGCATCGAGGTCTGACTTCATCGAGGGCGCAGCGAACCGTCCCAAGGGCAGTTCGCCCGTCAGCAATTCGTAGAACACCACCCCAAGGGAGTAGATGTCAGCCCGATGATCGACCCGGGCGGGGTCCTCCACCTGCTCCGGGGCCATGTAGTGTGGCGTGCCGAGACGGGCGCCGTTCTCGGTCAGGGCGATGTCTCCGAGCGGATCCCCGACCAGCTTGGCGATGCCGAAATCGGTGATCTTCACCCGGCCCGCGGTGTCGAGGAGGATGTTCTCCGGCTTGATGTCGCGATGCAGCACGCCGTGGTCGTGCGCAAACTGCAGGGCCTCACAGATCCGGGGCACGAGCGCCAGGGCTTCCGCCGGTGTGATGTCCCCGGTGCGCATGGCCTGACGGAGGGTGACCCCATCGACGTACTCCAGGAGCAGGTAGCAGAAGGGTCCGGACTGGCCGAAGTCGTGGACCGCGACGATTCCCGGGTGGCTGAGTCGTGCGAGGAGTCGGGCCTCGCGTTGGAAGCGCTCGGTGAATGCCGGATCGGTAGCGAGGTGTCGGGGCAGCACCTTCAGGGCGACCCAACGATCGAGTGCCGGCTGACGGGCCTTGAACACCACGCCCATGCCACCGGCACCGAGACGCTCGACCACCTCGAGGGCGGGGAAGGCCGCGCGGACCTCATCGAGACTCGGTTCCGAGGCTGCCCCGCCCAGTCCGGCGGGCTCGGAGGGCCGTGCGGCACCCAGGAGCACACAACGGGGACAAAGTCCGCCCGGGGCGTCGGAGGGGATGGGTCCGCCGCAGTGGGGGCAGGATGGGGTTGAGGAGTGGGATCCGGTCTCTGGCTTCATGGCACCGGCTTCCTGAGGCGGTTTCTGCCTCAGGTTACCGGGAATCGTCCGCCCGGACAGGAGATTGGCGCAGGAACCTCTGATTGGGGTCAGGTCATGGTTTCGACAAGGGTTGTCACCAGAAGCCAGGGTCGGGGACAGGCCCTTACGGGTGAAATTGCGCTGTTTCTGTGGGATTCTGGGATCGTTCGTTGGATGCAGGGTGCCCCTGTCCCGTGATCTGGAGGGTTCGTCGAAACGATTGATGACCTGTCCCTCCAGGGCAGATGACCTGGCCCCGAATCGTCGTCCGTGACCGATGGGTGCGCGCGACTCAGATCAAGGGACAGGTCATTAGTGAGACCTTGGTGAGACCCTGGAGGGGTGATGGTTTGGGGTCAGGTCATCTTTTGCGCCCTCGACTGTTTTTGCTGGGCGCCATTGAACGCTCAACTCAGCGCGCCGTCGCTGAGTCCGTGACCTGACAAGTGGAAGTCAATACGCTACGAGGTAGCAGACGGGGGGATGGGGGAGGGAGCCCGGAGGGCGACCGGAACCATCCCCCCGTCTGAGGCGGTCACAACCACTACCAACGACATGACCAACGACCATCCGGCCGACAACCCCGATTCGGGCCCGAAGAAACGCCGCTTCCTCAGCGCCGAG
>SXGR01099930.1_pt1 | contig 24391 bp, 28 predicted proteins | sample 3174711 | NCBI WGS metagenome assembly SXGR01 (sample SAMN11356860, study PRJNA531348) | freshwater metagenome | isolation source: freshwater sample F1-60 | place: China: Fuxian Lake, Yuxi | collected 2017-12-25
TCGTCATCGCCGCAGTAAAGCCACCATCTACGAGCACGTTCACACCGTTGACGTAACTGGCCAGATCCGAGCCCAGGAACGCGAGTGCCTTCGCCTGATCACGGGGGGTCGCCACACGGCCAGCACCCTCCGCAATCGCCCAGTCGATGATCTTGTCGGTCATTGTCGCGCGAAAATCGGGAAGCAGAGGTGTGTCGACCGGTGACGGACAGATGCTGTTGACCCGCACGCCCTGTCGGATGGCAGGGCGACTCAACATCATGGTGTACACCTGCACACACTGCTTCGAGAAGAAGTAGCCATCGGCGATCGCCGGCATCTGATCATGGATCCAGGCGATGCCTTCATCCCAACCCTGGATCGCGAGCAATTTACGAATCACCTCGAGGTTGCCTGGCCATTGATTGCCAGCCGTCGAGGCAGTGTTGACGATGGCACCGCCTGATTTCATACCCGGCAACAATCGTTCGGTCAGGCGCTTCAGTCCCAGGATATTGACGCGCATGACTTGCTCTGCAGGTCGCGTTGCGGCGATACCAGCGTTGTTGAACAGCACATCGACATCGGCTCCGATGGCGCTTGCTGCCGCATCGATGGAGACCGGGTTACCCATGTCGGCACTGATGAAGCGTTCAACCCTGGCAACTGGTTCTTTCAAATCAAGAACCGTGATGTCGTCGGCGCCGAGTTCACGCAGAACCTCGATCAGTGCCGCACCAATACCCGAGTAACCACCGGTCAGCACAACCTTTTTGCCGGTGTAGGAAATGTCGCGCATGGAAATCCCGTTTGACAGAGAATGTTTCGCGATTCTGGCACACCTCACAGGGATCGCAGAACGATGGTCGACATCGAAGAACTCAAAAGCAAATATCTGAACCTAGAATTCGCGCGTCTGGATTTTGTTGTCGACGCGGAGAAATCCGCCATCGTCGCAAGGGTCTCCGGCGAAACCCGACCCGAATTTATCGACCCCGCTCACCCCGAATTCGAAGTCTTCCCCGCCTACATCGCCAGTCTTTCGTCAGGCCGGCATCTACCCATCAACTTTCCATCGCTGGGAGGGATACCAGTCGACGGAGGGAAGGCAGTGACATCGATCAAACCCGTACCCGCAGGCGTTTCGCTGGATGGCCGCACTCACCTGCATGACATCTATGACAAGAGTGGCCGCTCGGGAAGAATGATCTTTCTGGTCTCTCGCATGAAGATTTACGACGCAGCAGAGAATCTGTTGGCGCTCGCTGACAGTCGCATGGTTATTCGTGAACGGAGTGACGCATGAGCATCGTCTCCATCAACGATATTGAATTCGGTATGGAACTGGGCCCATGGCTGCCAGATACAGCACTCGCGAACTCAACCGCAGTCGCCAATGCCGTGGGTTGGTTAAATGCACCACGATTCACGAGCCATGAAGGCGGGCGAAAAGAAGGGCTGCCTGGCGCCCTGGTACCCGGCATTCTGGGCATGGGCTTTCTCTGCGCACTGATTCACCGCGAGATACCGGCAGCTCGTATCCAGAAGGTGGACTGTGTGTTTCGAGCCACGCTGATCGCAGATCAACCTTGTACCGTCACAGCCGTCGTTACCGACATCGATACCGACACTCGAACTGCCGAGCTAGATCTGTTGATCCGCAATGATGCCGGAGAAACCCGCATCGTCGGAACTGCAACCATCTGCATGCCTGCATGAAGAAACTCCTTCATTCCCTGGCGTTGATCGCGGCCACCTTCGCTCCGGCTGTCTTCGCCAACGAGAAGGTTCTGTTGTGGGGTGATACGCACCTGCACACGAACAATTCGTTCGATGCCTTTCTCAACAACAATCTGTCGGCGGACCCCGACACCGCATTTCGATGGGCAAAAGGCGAACCCGTCATTCATCCCTATCACCGCGCTCGTGTACAAATAGGCCAGCCGCTCGACTTTCTGGTCGTCTCCGATCATTCGGAGTACCTGGGGGGTTTGAAAGGTATTTATTTCGATGGCATCAAAGCCGAGGATCCAGGACCTATTGATTCGTTGATCCATTGGTATACCGAACGTGCGCTTCGCAATGCCGTGGATTCACGCGAAGGCACTGAGCTCTTCAACGACAGCCTGCCAGCGACAGAGTCACCACAGGAAGCCGCCAAGAACTGGGGAGCCGTGGCTTCCGGCACTTTGCCCGCTCAGCCTTCTGTGGAGTTGGATACATGGACCAAATTCGCTGAGACCGCAGACCATCACAATCAGCCCGGCAAGTTCACTGCGCTTATCGGTTGGGAGTGGAGCTCAACACCCGGAGGCGCAAACCTGCATCGCATCATCGTCACGAATGCGAACGCGGAATCGGCAAAAAAGATCCAACCGTTTTCGTCCGGGGCGAGCCCGTATCCCGAAGATTTGTTTGCCTGGCTACAGAAAACAAGGGATGAAACGGGCATTCAGTTCCTCTCGATACCTCACAACTCGAATCTCTCCAAGGGCATCATGTTTTCCGAAGACACACTCGCCGGAGAGGCGATGACGGCGGAACAAGCCCGGATTCGTTTGCAGTGGGAGCCGGTTGTTGAGGTCACGCAGATCAAGGGCGATTCAGAAACACATCCGGACATCTCACCCGATGATCTTTTTGCCAACTTTGAGAAGTACAACTTCTACCTCGCGCAGAAGCCCGCGCCCTATGTAGCAGGGACCGGCGATTTCATTCGTTCAGGCCTTAAAACAGGCCTTTCGCTGGAAAAAAAGCTTGGCGTCAATCCGTTTGAGTTCGGCATGATCGGGTCAACCGATTCACACACCGGTTTGTCATCCGCTGAAGAGCCCAACTTCTGGGGCAAGATGGCGAAAGACTCCACACCTGAGACGAAGTCAAAGTCGGTGATTGCTGTAGGGCCTACCGGTTGGACGATGTCCGCCTCCGGCATGGCTGCTGTCTGGGCGGACGCCAATACCCGTGATGACATCATCGCGGCGATGAAACGTCGCGAGGTTTACGCGACAACCGGGCCGCGCATTCGCGTGCAGTTCTTTGTTGCGGACAACGACGCGCTTGCGGCCACGCCTCCAGGTGGCGGTGCGTTGCCGGATGACTGGAAAGCACAGGCCGGCGCAATCACACCGATGGGCGGGGAAACTTCACATGTGGACGGGCAATCCTTTGTGGTCACCGCTCAACAGGATCCCCACGACGCGCCACTGGATCGTATTCAGATCATCAAAGGCTGGATCGATGCGGCCGGTGAGACACACGAAAAAATCTTCGACGTTGCCTGGTCGACGCCACGTGACGTGCAAGGCACAGCACCCGCACCGATTGCCGATGAGGTGGATCGAAGAACGGGACGCTACACGGGATCAGCAGGTGCAGCGGAATTGTCCGCGATCTGGGTTGATGCTGAAGCCAGCGCCAATGAAAAAGCGTTTTATTACGCGCGTGTTCTGCAGGTGCCCACTGCCCGCCACAGCCTGCTCGACGCACTTGCGCTCGGCAAGGACGCCTCGCAGGAAGGGCCGGATGTGATTCAGGAGCGCGCTTACACGTCGCCGATCTGGATCAACCCCGGAAGGGCAGACTGATTCAGACCTTCTCGGCGAGCATCGTGTACATCGGGTCTTCCGGAAAACGAGTCCCGCGTGCAAGGCCATCAAACGGCGGCCCTTGATTGATGGATGACGCGGTCGTGTTCTGGTTCCAGTCCATGAGCACCTGGCGGTGCCGAATCTTCCATACATTGCCACGCTTTTCGAACCGATCGAGATAACGACCCAGGTACGTCATCTCAGTACCTGATCCGTCTTCTTCCCGACGATAGTGATATGCGGTGACATAGGTTTCCACCTGCGCGCGACTCCCACGGATATCTGCAAGGATGTTGGTAATGGTGTGCTGCGTAGCGTAGTAGCGCTTGATACCCGTTGGTAGAGAAGCGCAAAACTGATGAGCATTGCCGTTGAAACCACCGTAGGCAACGGTCGAATCCGGCCAATAACACGATTTGAGAATCGCCTCGTCTGCACGATCCACGCCTCGGCTGTGTTTGGCCAGCACTTCCTGGATCGCGAGGCGATCACCGATGGTGGCAAGATCTGGAACGGTTCCGGTTTCCATCTGAGAGTCCCCCTGTAGTGTGTGGGCCTACACTACCGCCACGATCTCCCAAAGTCACAGACGCCGGCCGATGAGCCTCGCGAGATAAACAACGCGGCCATCGGGGTCCATCACCGGACCTTCGTCGTAGTACATGACTTGCAGCCCTTTCGCTGCATTGAGCAACACACCCGGCGCTGCGCGAAATCGCGGCGCTAAAGGTCCAAAGGAGGGACCAACGGAAGCATCCCCACCTTGCAACAAGATTTCGCACACAAGCACCCCCCCAGGGCCCAAGCGTTCGAAAAGGCTATGCAAAAGGGACAGGTTCATGAAACGCATCTTGATGATGAGATCGAACCGACCCTGAAGCTCCGGCAGGCCGTGATCGAGATCCACTTCCACGGTCGCGACTGCCAGCCCATCTGCAGCACGCCGCAATCGGTCAAGCGCAACGGACGAGATATCCACGCTTGTGACTGAGTAGCCGTGCTTCGCCAGCCACAACGAATTGCGGCCTGCGCCACACGCCACATCGAGCGCGCGGCCCCTCGGCAGGCGATCGATCCACTGCGCCAAAAGCGCCGACGGATGGGTTCGCGTTTCATACGCTCCATCACCGTAACGTTGATCCCAACGAATCCGATCTTCATCACTCATACGAACGCTTCTGTTTCGACCGACACACATCTTCGCAGGGAACCACGACCCGCTGCATCGGGTGTAAGCTCTCAAGCCATTCATCCATCTTGTTTGAGGACGTTACCCATCGTGCCGGTCGACAAAGATACCCAGGCCGTCCTGGACCTGTTGAAGCAACTTGGTGCTCCTGAATTCTCGACACTCTCGCCCGAGCAAGCTCGCAAGTTGAGTCTCGCTCCCCCACCCGCGTTGCCTGCCGCGGTGCATGCGGTTGAAAACCGGACAATTCCAGGTTCGCAGGTGGAAATCCCCGTACGCATCTATCGAGCGGAACCTGCGCAGGCCAACCGCGGCGCCTTGGTCTACTTCCACGGCGGTGGCTGGGTGATTGGTGGTCTCGACAGCCACGATGAAACCGCTCGCCGTCTCTGCGCGGGTTCAGGCTGTACTGTCATCAGCGTCGACTACCGGCTCGCGCCGGAGACCCGGTATCCCGGTGCAATGATCGATTGTTTCGATGCCACCGCATGGGTCGCGCGCGAAGCCAACAGCCTCGGAATCGACTCGACACGCATTGCAGTCGGCGGAGACAGCGCAGGCGGCAATCTTGCCGCAGCGGTTGCCCTGAAGGCCCGCGACGAGGGAGGTCCGGCCATCGCTTTCCAGTTGCTGATTTATCCCGTCACCGATGCCAATTTCGAAACCGGTTCCTACCGCGACAACGCATCGGGTTATCTGCTGACACGCAGCGGTATGCAGTGGTTCTGGGATCATTATGTTCCAACCGCAGAAGACCGACGAGAAGCTTATGCGGCACCGCTCAGGGCGAAGAGTTTGCGTGGATTGCCACCGGCCCTTGTTCTGACCGCGGAGTTTGATCCACTGCGTGATGAAGGCGAAGCTTATGCGGAGGCGCTGGTTGCGGCCGGTGTCGATACCAGCCTCACCCGCTACGACGGCGTCGTGCACGGTTTCTTCGGCATGCACGCGACTGTCGGCAAATCATTGGTGGCCATCAAACAGGCCTGTACGGCCCTGCGTAAAACCATCGGAGGTTGATCATGCGATACAACAACATTCTCGAGACTATCGGCAATACGCCCGTGGTTCGAATCAACCAGCTCGCACCGTCACACGTAACCATGTTTGTGAAAGTTGAATCGTTCAATCCACTGGCATCGGTGAAGGATCGCCTCGCCTACGCGATCATCAAGGATGCGCGCGACAGCGGTGCGCTCAAACCCGGTCAAACCGTTGTTGAAGCGACATCAGGCAACACCGGGATCGCCCTCGCCATGGTTTGTGCGGCACTGGGTCATCCCTTTGTTGCCACCATGGTCGAAACGTTTTCCATCGAGCGTCGCAAGATTATGCGAGCACTCGGTGCCAAGGTGATCCTTACGCCTGCGGCGGAACGAAGCACTGGAATGGTTCGTAGAGCTGCGGAACTCGCTGAGAAACATGGCTGGTTTCTGGCACGACAGTTCGAAAATCCGGCAAACCCTGCATTCCATGCGCAGACCACAGGACCAGAAATCCTTAAAGATTTCGCCGGCGACCGACTCGACTTCTGGGTGACGGGCTGGGGCACCGGCGGCACCTTGTCGGGTGCAGGGCGGGTCATCAAGGCTGCCAGACCCAACGTACGCATCATCGCCACGGAACCTGAGCAGGCACCTCTGCTTTCCGGTGGCGCGTTCAGCCCGCACAAAATCCAGGGCTGGACACCTGACTTCATCCCCGGCGTGCTCGATCGTACCGTGGCAGATGAGATCATTCCGGTGAATGAAAACGAAGCCATGGCCAACGCACTCGCACTCGCGCAGAAAGAGGGCATCTTTGTCGGCATATCCTCTGGTGCGACATTCACTGCCGCACTCAAGGTGGCTGCGAAGGCACCTTCGGGTTCGGTGATTCTGACAATGTTGCCGGACACGGGTGAACGTTATCTGTCGACCCCGCTGTTTGCGGGTATCGCGGAAGGTTCCGACGATGAGTGGTTGGCGAGCCTTTCCTGATTTGAGCAGATTCAGCCTGCCAGAAGTCCAGAGAACGCTACCGCGAGCGCAAGGTTCATCAAGAGCCCGACGAGCATCAAAGTGATCATGGTGTTCTTGGTTTTGGTTTGCATTGCCGCTCCCGGGACTACATGTCTTAAGTGACTGATGGATGCGACTGTAGAGCGTTGAAATCGTCGTCGTATTACGGGTCCGGAGTTTTCGGGCGAATTGGAGTTAACCGGAGTTAGGTCACCATGATCGATGTGCATGCATCGGCCACCTCACACCTCAACCATCTGGCACGAGGTGACTACACCGCTGCAGAGCTGCTCGAAGCGCATTTCGACCAGATCGATCGGCATGACGGCAACGTCCGTGCACTGGTTTGGCAAGACCGGGATGCAGCCCGCCGAATCGCGGCTTCTGTGCAAGGTCGACCGGATGAAACACGTCCGTTGCTCGGCCTCTCCATAACCGTTAAAGAGTCCTTCAATGTGACGGGCGCACCGACAACATGGGGAATACCGGCGTTCCGGGACAACATCGCAACGTCAGACGCAGTCACCGTCGAACGATTCCGCGCTGCCGGCGCCATCGTCTTTGGCAAGACTAACGTCCCCGAAAATCTTGCCGATTGGCAGAGTTACAATCCGGTCTACGGCACAACCAACAACCCCTGGAATCTCGAGCGTTCGCCGGGTGGTTCATCCGGTGGATCAGGCGCTTCTCTTGCTTCTGGCTTTGCTGCGTTGGAGCTCGGTTCGGACATTGGCGGGTCCATTCGTAATCCCGCCCACTTCAACGGCGTCTTTGGTCACAAACCAACGTGGGGACTGATTCCGAGTCGCGGGCACGCACTGCCCCCAGCGATCGCTGAACCGGACATCGCTGTGGTTGGACCGCTCGCGCGATCTGCGTTTGACCTCGAGCTCGCCCTCGACGTATTGGCACGACCTGACCTGCTCGACAAAGGCATGCGTTATGAACTCAAAGGGCTGCCGTATCGCAACCTCGGTCGATTGCGAGTTGGTGTGTGGGCCAACGATGAGATATGCCAGGTCAGCCGCGAAACAGAATCTCGCGTTCGAAAAGTTGCTGACGCCCTCGCGCAATCCGGCGCCATCGTCAACTACGAAGCGCGGCCCGATTTCACCGCACAACACAACCACGATGTGTACACCGCCTTGTTATGGTCCTTCATGGCGGTGGGTTTTCCTGATGAACAGTACAACCAACTTAAAGCCGCAGCGGCTCAGATTCCGGAAGGCGCCAACGATCCAGCATCACGAATGCCCAAGATTCTGACCTTGAGTCACCGTGACTGGATTCGTTACAACAACATGCGTGATTACTTGCGCTGGGCCTGGCACCGCTTCTTCCAGAATTACGACATCCTGCTTGCGCCACAAAGTTCAACAGCCGCATTCCCGCATGATCATTCGCCACCGGAGCAGCGCATTCTGATGGTGGATGGCAAATCTCAGGACTACATGCAACAGATTTTCTGGGCGGGGATCACCGGCATTTCACGCTTGCCATCAACGGTGATTCCAACAGGAGTGGGTGCAGAAGGTCTGCCCATCGGTGTTCAGATCGTGGGCAATGCCTGGGATGATCGACTGACGATTCAGGTTGCACAGGAACTCGAGCGGCGGGGTTTCGCCTTCACCCCGCCGCCCGCGATGCGGATCTGACCTGGATCAGACGCCGCCGCGCACCAGCCGCCCTGGCAGCGCACCCGTATGTTCGCCGTTCGCGAATATGGGCTGACCACGTTTGACGATGTGTGCGTAACCGTTCACACGTTGCACTAAACGCCGCCCACCAGCGGGTAGATCGTAGATGGCTTCGGGTCGTGAGAGCTGCAACTTCTCGAAGTCGATGACATTGACGTCAGCGAGTTTTCCGGGAGCAAGCAGCCCACGATCATTCAGGCCATAGGCGAGCGCTGTATCTCTCGAGAGTTTCCTGACGAGAAATTCGAGGGGCATGCGTTCGCCTTTCACGCGATCTCGGCCCCAATGCGTCATGATGAACGTCGCCATACCCGCATCGGCGATGACACCACAATGTGCACCACCGTCAGAGAGGCCGAAAAGTACGTTCGGATGCTCCATCGACTTGCGGAAGTTGTCGAAGTTGTACGTCTGATAACCACCGAGCGGCTGATAGAAGAGCTCACGACCATCATGCTCGAGCAACAGGTCGTACATCACTTCGAAGCCAGTTTTGCCGAGTTTCGCCGCGATACCCGCCACACTCTGCTCACGGTCGGGCTCATAGTTCGGTCGATCACCGAGTGGGAACACTTGCCACAACAGTTGATCCAACGGCACACCGAGCATGGTCATGGTGATGCTGCTCGTTTCCGACAATAGCTTCGCGCGGATCTCAGGCTGACGCATGCGCGTAACTTTCGCTTCGAGCGGCAGATTTACCAACTCGCTCATAAACGTCGGATGGCGCAGGAAAACATGGAAATTTGATTGCAGCCCATGCAACACACCTGTCGGGCGCCCCGCCATTTGTGGTCGCACCTCAAAGCCCTCACGACGTGCATCTTCGGCGATGTTGTACATCTTGTTGTTTTCGTACGCCGCTGCAGAGGTCGCGACGAGTGTGACCGGACGACCCGTCTCGCGAATGAAGGCCTTCACCCACGACCACTCTTCATCACCACCGAGGTGATCGGAAACCATTTCAAAGACACCGTGTTTGAGTCCTTTCATGGCCAGACCCAGCGCCAACATTTCATCACCACCGGCAAAGGTGCCGGGTACGTGAACACCTTTCTTATCCGTATGCAGCCAGGTGCGTGAACTGGAGAATCCAAGTGCGCCGGCGATCATGCCCTTACGGACTTCATCCTGCATGGCTGCAAGTTCAGCAACGGTGGGTTGCGCGTCCTTGTCATTACAACGATCACCCATGACATAGGCGCGGACCGCGCCATGCGGAACGTGGGTGCCGATGTCGATGGTGCGCGCCTTGCGATCAAGCGCATCGAGGTATTCGCCAAACGACTCCCACTGCCAGTCAATGCCTTCAGACAACGCAGCGCCAGGGATGTCCTCGACACCTTCCATCAACTCGATCAGAAACTGGTGGGCAGTGGGGCGCACGGGTGCAAAACCGACACCGCAGTTACCCATGACCGCGGTGGTAACACCATGCCAGCTGGATGGTGCGAGAATCGGATCCCAGGTCGCTTGACCGTCGTAATGCGTGTGAACGTCTACCCAGCCTGGCGTAACCAGGGCACCTTTGGCATCGATCGTGCGGTGGGCTTTACCGGTTACCTGCCCGACTTCGACGATTTTTTCGCCGTTGATGGCGACATCCGCCGTGACTGGCGCGTCGCCAGAACCGTCGATAACCGTTCCGCCTTTGATGATCAGGTCGTACATTCGCTCTCCCCGGTTGAATTCAGTTCAATTCGAAGGCTAACCGCGCACACGTACAAAGTCGATTGGCTGATGCTGACAGCCGACTTACGCCAGCGACCCGACCCGCTCCAGACCACAAACTCAGCCCATGCACACAATCACTCTGAGCCTCCTCGCAACGGTGGTCGCGGCACTGGCAAGTCCGGTCTACCGATGCGAGTTACCATGCGAGCCCCCATTGTTCTCGGACCTGCCCTGTACTCACGGTAGTATGGTGGATGTGCAGCCTGCGCCTCTGATTCAGTCCGTCAGCACACCAATCGCAGATACGCGGGACGAGCAGTCTTCTGATGCCGATGAGCCACGTCGTGTGATGCGTTCTTCGAGTCGTCGTTCGGTCATGATTTCCAAGGTAGAGCAGTGTGAATCCGCTAGGACCGGGCTGCGTGCCGTACAGATGAAGAAGCGTAAAGGTTATTCACTCGCCGAAGCCGCCCAGCTCGAAGCAGCACTGCGTGAACATCGGGATGATCCGATCAACGTGTTGGTAAGCCAGGGTCGATAGCAGGCGGAACCTCTGGGATCATGGGGAATCCATCACCCACAGGAAACCTAACGTGAAAATCGGACTCTTCTCAACCTTCATGTCGCCGATCGCCACGCCCAACATGATCGCGAAGTTCGCCACACAAGCGGAAGCTGCCGGCGTTGAATCGTTGTGGATGGGTGAACACGTTGTGCTCTTCGACAAAACCGAGTTCCCCTACCCCGGCTCTGCGAGCGGCAAACTCCCAGTACCGCCTGGCGGCGGCATGCTCGACACCGTGGCTACGTTTGGCTTTCTCGCGGGTGTTACCAAACGTATGCGGTTCGGCACTGGAATTGCCTTGATTTCACAGCGTAATCCGCTCTACACCGCCAAGGAGTTCGCAACCCTCGATTGGTTGACGCAAGGACGAATCGACTTCGGGATCGGTGTCGGCTGGTGCAAAGAAGAAGTGATCGCCAGTGGCTATACCTGGGAAGACCGCGGCTCACGTTGTGATGAGTTCCTAAGCATGGTGCAAAAACTCTGGCGAGAAGAGGTGGCTTCGTTCGAAGGTGAACACTTCAAGCTCGCTCCTTGCCGCCTCGACCCTAAGCCCGTGCAGCCAGGAGGCATTCCGACTATCGTCGGCGGACACAGCGCCCCTGCGTATCGACGTGCAGCAAAATTTGGCAGTGGTTGGTATGGCTTTTCTCTACCGCCGCGCATGGTAGTGGACGCACTCAACGCGCTCGACGCCGCTCTCGCACACGAAGGTCGGAGCCGAGCAGGATTTGAAATCGTGATCACACCACCCTCGATCCGTGGCGATAACATCAAGGCCTATCAGGACCTCGGTGTTGATCGGTTGGTGCTGCACCTGGGATCGCAGAAACCCGACGCCATCAAACGCCGGCTGGAAGAGATCTCAGGATTTATCGCGCGCCTTTAGTTTATCGTTAGCGCGTTAGTAAAACCTTGCCCGCCTTGGTGAGTATGGTGACGCGTTCGAGATCGATGGCAATTGCCGTGCCTTTCATGTCCGCATCAAACTGGCGCTCGATCGGATGCATCTCATCGTAGACACGTTGCCGAGCAGCAACATCTGTCACCACCCGGGCCTTGCCTTCGAGCGTGCAATACACTCGATCCGGGATGTCGCCATAGATGAACGCCATGTGGGGGTGTTTGCCCAAGGTGCGCAGGAGGGGTGAATCCGGATTACGCGCCCAGACGGCCAGCGTATCGGGCGCATGGAAATGGGTGCTGCCGTAGAACGAAATATGCGGCTTGCCGTGTTCGTCTACATAAGAAGCTGTGAGAGTCTTCAGCGAGTTGAGCGCACCGTTGATGCGGACACGGATGTCTTCAGGGATGTCGAGCGCGTGTTCTCCCGGTGAGTTTAACGATTCAGCGCGGGAGGTGATTGAAAGCATCTTCCCTCCAGGGCGTTCAAGCGGGATAGTAAATCAATCCTAAAGCGGACGATGACCATGCTCGAACGCAAACGCGGCTACCTGCGAATCCGCAGCACAGCAGCCCCCGCAGAAAGTGCGCAGCTCGAAGCTTCAGGCTATGCAGTGCTTCGTAGCGTTTTCACCGCAGAAGCCGTGACGACGCTACGGGCTGACCTGGAACGGGTCTACCGCGAGTTTCCGGCAGATCCACGTAACGCCTATCTCCAACCGGAGGAGCGCGAGGACTTCCGCTACCAGATATTCAATCGTTCTGGTCTCGCGCGGGAGGCTATCGCCCACCCACGGATTCTTGAATTAATCGAACCTTTGCTCGGTGAAGATTGTCATGTCATCGCCAACACCTGTTGGCGGAATCCACCTCGCAGTCGCAATCAGCACGGCGGAGGCGCCTGGCATATTGATGCAGGTCCACACATCCCACGTCCGGAAGGCATTCCCTGGGACGACCGAATCCCCTACCCGGTGTTCGCGATCGGCGCGCACATCTACGTGCAGGACTGCAATCTGGAGAGCGGGCCGACGGGGGTTATTCCCGGCAGCCACCGGTCCGGGCGTTTTCCGCCACCGGATCGCTTGATGGATGTTGGTCTGACGTGCGAAGGGCAATCGGTCGTGCCAATGCTTGCGCGCGCCGGCGATGTAGCACTTTTCGTTTCGGATGTTTGGCATCGCCGGTTACCGGCGGGCGAGGGAGATCAGGGTCGTTTTTTCTTGCAGTGTCACTACGGTCGGCGGGATCTTTCCCAGCGAGTGTTAACGACAGAAGAATCGAATCAAGTCGAGGATGCGAACACCGTTCGTTCGCATGGAGGCCGGATGACGACGTTGCTCGGGCTTCACCAACCCATGTTCTACGACGGCTGAAGGCGCTCCGTCAGCACCTACGGCTGCGGGCTTATCAACGCGGGCTTAACCCGCAAACAACCAGATTCCGCCAAACGCGGTCAGAATCACCATCCAGAAAAGATAAGGACTTAAGAGCGCTACCGCGCGCGAGAAGTTTTCATTGCTGTGGCGGCGGAAACGGATGACCGACTGCATGGACAACGACCTCATGACATCGGGAATTCGTGTGACGCGTCTGCCTCACGTTCTGTGATGGATTTAACAGTTTTTGGGCTCCCAGAGTTGTGTGGCAAATGTCAGCCTGCTGTCGGAGACTGCGCCGCCGGTCAGATCGGAGCCCGCTAGCCCTCTACTATTCGCAAGCACAAAACCAGTCTTTTCTTTCCTGGTCCATTCGGTATTCTTGACCGCCTCAGCCGCCGGGCCTGTACGTACGTACAGTGTCATTCTCCTCGGCAGGGCGTTTGCACCAGGACTTGCAGGCCGGCGGTTGAGGCCATTCATCGTCAAACCCTGCCTCATCGCCTTTCTATCCAGGTCCTTCAAACCGTTTGTTATCCGGCAGGAACTTCCGGAAGCAGCGATTTCCATCCAAAACCCGCATCACCAACAGCAATAAACTCTGGATTGAGCACCGACTCCTTCGTGTTGTAGCAAAACACTGATCCATCTGCCGCCCAGAGGTCGCCACCCGCTGCCGCCAGCACAGCATGGGCTGCGGCGATGTCCCACTCGGATGTCGGACCGAGCCGCGGATAAAGATCCGCCATTCCTTCAGCAAGGATGCAGAGTTTCAGTGAACTCCCGACCGGCGTGCGCTCGGTAGTGCCGCATCGCCGCTGAACTTCATCGAGGTAACGTTCCAACCGCTCACCGCCATGGCTGCGACTCGCCACCACCACCAAGGGCGCTGTGACCTGCCGTTTACGTCCACGAATCGGTCGGGTAACGCCTTGATGACGCCGGAACGCTTCGCCTTTCTTGACGTCACCCCAGAAAAGCACTTCCTGAGCCGGCACACCCACGACACCAAAAACCGCTTCCTGGTGGTCGATCAGCGCAATGTTGACGGTGAATTCGCCGTTGCGATTGATGAACTCCTTTGTCCCATCCAGCGGGTCAATGAGCCAATAACGCTGCCATTCCCTTCGTGTTGACCAAGGGATGTCGGCATCCTCTTCACTGAACACCGGAATATCCGGAGTGAGCTCTCGCAGGCCCTGCTCAAGAATTCGATGAGAGCGCAGGTCCGCCTCTGTCAGCGGTGAATCATCCGCCTTGGTCGCCACTTCAATGTGGCGCGAGTTCACCTCCATGATGGCGTCGCCAGCGGCGTTCGCGAGCGTCAACAAGGCCTCGATGTCCAAACGGGTCATACCTTCTCCATGAGATGTCGGGTCAGGGACAGCGCGGCGATCGCACGCCCTTCGGAAAATTCTGGGCTATGCAGAAGTTCATCGAGTCGATCGATCGGCCACGGCACGACTTCAATCGGCTCAGGTTCATCACCCGGTAGCTGCTCCGGATAAAGGTCGCGTGCAAACATGATGTTGATGGTGAAGCCCATGTGCCCTGGAGCCAGCGTCACCTGTTTAACGAATTCCACATGGCGCGCACCAAAGCCAACTTCTTCCTTAAGCTCTCGGTCGGCCGCGTATTCGAGTGTTTCACCGGTGTGCGCGGCGCCTTTCGGCAGTGAAAGTTGCACTTCGTGAAAACCCGCCGCGTACTCGCGAATCAACAAGATCTCCCGGTTCTGATTGACGGCGACAACAATCACTGCAGGATGACCACGCACCGGTAGGCGCTCGTACACCCGCTCAACGCCGTTACTGAAACGAAGCGTCAGCTCTTCGATGGAAAAAAGCCGGCTTCGTGCAAGGGTGCGGCTGGCAAGAATTTCGGGCAGCGGTCGATCGCTCATACCTCGGTTGGGTCTTCCGGTCACATCCACGAGGGACAAAGTCCGTATCATAAAGGCCATTAGCCGCTGGCGCTTGAACTGAACACCTTGTTTGACTGGAACCGAATCGACACCGTCCTCTTCGACATGGACGGCACGCTGCTTGATCTCAAGTACGACAACCACGTCTGGAACCATTTGCTGCCGATCCACTACGCGTCAGCGCATGCGCTCCCCGTCGACGAGGCCACTGAGCGCCTGCTCGCCCACATGCGGGAAATATTCGGCACGTTGCAGTTCTACTGCCTGGACTATTGGGAAAGTCACACGCGACTCGACATCATGGCGCCCCATCGCGAAGCAACTGACTTGATCGCCTGGCGACCCGGTGCCCTCGAGTTTGTTCGCACCATTCGCGCTGCCGGAAAATTCACGCTGCTGGTCACCAATGCCCATCGACGCAGCGTAAACATCAAACACGCGCATTGTGGAATCCTGGATGAGCTAGACGGCGCGGTTTCTTCTCACGATGTCGGCCATCCGAAAGAAGACCAAGCCTTCTGGCAGGCGCTTCAGCGCGCGCATCCGTTTGATCCGGAAAGAACGCTCTTCCTCGACGACAATGTGCATGTCCTCAAGGCCGCAGAACGTTTCGGTGTGGGCCACCTTGCGACCATCGCTCAACCCGACAGTGCTCGTCCGTCGCGCTCGGGTCTTGTGCATCGAGCGATTCACCACTTCAACGATTGTCTGCCAATTTCCGCGTGACCGAACGGGTAAGGCTCGATCAGTGGTTGTGGGCAGCGAGGTTCTATCGGACAAGGGCCATGGCCAAAAACGCCATTGAAGGTGGCAAGGTTCACATAAGAGGAGTGCGAGCCAAAGCATCTCGCGGAGTTCATCCCGGCGACAAGATTCTGATGACCCGCGACTTCTTTGACCTTGAGGTCACCGTCCAGAATCTGGCCGCAGACCGGGGTAACGCGACTATCGCACGTACCCTTTACGAAGAAACACCTTCCAGCGTCAGTGCCCGCATTCGTACCATCGCGGCAAGGCGTCTGGCCAGGGCAGGACTGACCCCGCCGCCTACAAAACCGGAAAAACACGACCGCCGCGAGCTCAGACGCCTTAAACAGACGGACGGTGAGGACTAATCGACCACGCTTACAACCCCATCACAGGGTTGCGGGAAGGGGTTTGCAGACTGCTGCCCGAGCGGTGTAGAGGACTGAAGCGCCTCTGGCATAATGCCGGCTTGTCAAAAAACCCCGGGAAGACACCGCACAATGGCCGCACAACCCCAGCCGATGGCCGGCAGTACTGCATCGCGCACCAACAAACATGTGGATCTCTCTACCGCCGCGTTGGCTGAACAAGCCGTTCGACGGAACGAAGGAGAATTCGCCAGCAACGGGGCCATTGTCGTCCTGACCGGTAAGCGTACGGGACGATCTCCGAAAGACCGATTCATCGTTGAAGAACCTTCCACCTCAGACGCAATTGACTGGGGCACAATCAACCAGCCCATCTCGCCGGACGTCTTTGATGCACTTTGGGATCGTGTACAAGTACATCTTGCTGATCGCGAAACTTACGTCTCGCACCTGCATGTAGGCGCTGATCCTGAGCACTACTTGCCCATCGAAGTGACGACGGAATACGCCTGGCACGCACTCTTTGGACGATCACTCTTCATCGTTCCGAACCACTTTAACCCGCACAACAAACAGGTGTGGCAAATCGCCAATGCGCCGGAATTCACCTGTGATCCTGGACGTGATGGCACCAACAGTGACGGCACAGTGATGATCAATTTCGCGCAGCGCAAAGTGCTGCTGGCCGGGATGCGCTACGCCGGCGAAATGAAGAAATCCATGTTTTCAGTGCTGAATTTCCTGCTGCCCGAAAAAGACGTATTGCCGATGCACTGCTCGGCCAACGTCGGCGAAAACAATGACGTCACCCTGTTTTTTGGCCTTTCGGGAACCGGTAAGACAACGCTCTCAGCTGATCCGTCGCGTTATCTCATCGGCGACGATGAACACGGCTGGGGTCGAGGTACGGTGTTCAACTTCGAAGGCGGTTGTTATGCCAAGTGCATCAATCTATCGCGCAAGAACGAACCGGTGATCTGGGACGCGATCGCTTTTGGCGCGATCGTCGAGAACGTCATTATGGATGCGGATACCCGTGATCCAGACTATGCCAACAGCTCACTGACAGAAAATTCCCGCGCCTGTTATCCACGCAGCAACATCGAGCTGAAGGTGGATGACAACCGTGCGGGCGAGCCCAACAACATCATCTTCCTGACCTGTGACGTCAGTGGTGTTCTTCCACCCGTCGCCATTTTGTCGAAGGAAGCGGCGGCCTATCACTTTCTGTCAGGCTACACCGCAGCAGTGGGCTCCACCGAAATTGGATCAACCGAAGCCTACAAGGCGACGTTCTCGACCTGTTTCGGAGCACCTTTCTTTCCCCGACCTGCAGGCGTTTACGCGGACCTGCTGATCAAACGCATCGAAGAGTTCGGTTCGCGGGTGTACCTGGTCAACACAGGCTGGACGGGGGGCGGATTTGGTGTCGGTAAACGGTTCGACATTCCGGTGACCCGCGCGATCATTGCCGCAGTCCAGTCGGCCGCGCTCGAGAACGTAGCGACGACACATCTCAACGGCCTGAACATGGACATTCCAGTTGCTGTGCCTGGCGTGGATGCAAAGCTCCTCAATCCACGCGCCGCTTGGTCTGATGCTGCCGCGTATGACGCAGCAGCGCAGAGTCTCGCCGCGAAGTTCAGAGAGAACTTCAAGAAGTTCAAGGTCCCGGCGCACATCGTCGCAGCGGGTCCAGCCTGACCCGGCGACCCGCTACAAACGAGTGCGTGAATGAGGTGGGCTGCCGGTGGCCCACCCTCAACAACGCACTGTGCCGTTTTCACCAAACCGGTTAACCTCAAGACATGAGAGAGAAACTGGTCCCTGACCCCTCAGGGCAGGCACTCGACGCTTTGCGAAAAGGCCGCTTCGATCCCGCTCGTCTTCTGTACCGCGGTGTTGAAAAGGAGAGTCTGCGCGTCGATCCGAATGGCATGCTGGCACACACGCCACACCCCCGGGCGCTCGGCTCTGCGCTCATGCATCCGCAAATCACAACGGACTTTTGCGAGTCTCAACTTGAGCTCATTACCGGTGTGCATCCTGATGCAGACGATTGTGTGCAAGAACTGACCGACATTCACCGTTTCGTTTGGTCGCAGCTCAAAGACGAACTCATTTGGCCGGCGAGCATGCCCTGCAAACTGCCAGCGGCAGATCAAATTCCTATCGGTCAATACGGCACATCCAACAAGGGCAGAACCAAGACTGTCTACCGGCGCGGACTGGCGAACCGTTACGGTCCAGTCATGCAGACTATTTCCGGCATTCACTACAACTTCTCAGTAGATGACGCTGCACTCGCGACGCTCGGGATAAATTCCGTCGATGCACGAACAGCCGCTTACCTCGCCTTGATACGTAATTTCCGGCGTTATTCGTGGCTGCTCATCTATCTGTTTGGCGCATCACCGGCTATCTGCCGTACCTTCGGCTCGGAAAAAGAAACGGGTCTGTTACCGATAGGCGAAGGCAGCCTGTACCTGCCGTTTGCGACCTCGCTGCGCATGGGACCGCTCGGCTATACGAGTGATGCACAGCGACAGATACATGTCAGCTTCAACAGCCTCGACGATTACGCACGAAGCATCCGACAAGCACTGTCGATCCGACATCCGCGCTATCAAGAGATCGGTACGTTGGTGAATGGCGAGTACCGCCAACTCACCGATACGCTGATTCAGATCGAAAACGAATTCTATGGAACGATTCGGCCGAAACGTCCATTGCAATCGGGCGAGCGTCCCTTAACCGCCTTGTTTGATCGTGGCGTGGGTTACGTCGAAGTGCGATGCCTGGATCTGAATCCATTTATTCCAACTGGCATCGATGCCGCGCAGATGCGGTTCATCGACCTCTTTCTCTTGTACTGCCTACTCGCACCAAGTCCCGAGGACTCGGTTGAAGAGGCTGCACGGTTGCATGCCAATCAAGTCGCTGTTGTCCAACGTGGACGCAAGCCCGGACTCACACTCGATACAGGGCGAGGACCAGAGCCATTGTCACAACTTGCCGAAGCACTACTGGACGCTTGCGAACCCATGGCGGACTGGCTCGATTCTGTGAAGGGTGGTCACGCTTATGCATCTGCCCTAGAAACTCAACGTCCTTCCCTGGTCGATGCTGAGCAAACCCCATCGGCGCAGGTCCTGCATCGTATGCGGCAAGGCCAGTCGTTTTTCCGGGTCACTATGGATGAGGCACACCGCATTCAGACTTGGTTTCAGCAAACGCCTTTGTCATCGACCGAAGCGAAGGAATGGTCTGCTCGGGCAGTGAGTTCCTTGAACGATCAACACGAACTTGAAGTCTCCGAAACGATCGCCTTTGCAGCCCACCTGGCGACGTATCTACGCCTGCCATGAATTTCCTCGCGCACTGTCTTCTCGCAGCGCGTGCCGACGACACCCATGAACCTTACCTGGTTGCAGGCGGAATACTGGGTGATTTCTGGAAGGGTACGGTTCCCATCTCCTGGCCGCTCACCCTACAGACGGGGGTGCGACTGCATCGCCGGATCGACGCACTCTCCAACACTCACCCGGTTGTGCGACAAAGTTGTGCGCGATTTCCCGCAGAACTTCGCCGTCTCGCTCCGATACTGGTTGATATCCACGCAGATCTCGCATTAGCCCTTCATTGGCAACACCACTGCGCCGATCCATTGGAGGCGTTTGCGCAGACTTGTTACGTCAGCATTTCAGGGTTGAATCATGCACCCCCGGACTTACCTGAAGATCTGAGCCGCTTCATCCGGTACATGCGACAACGAGATCTTCTGTGTCGTTATGGAACTTGGGAGGGAGTCGAGTTGTGTATCGAGGGGATATCCCGACGACTTGGGAAAACCGATTTCACTGCACCGGCCTTGGCCGCATGCCAGTCACTCAGTGAAAGTCTTACTGACGATTTTCAGGAGTACTTTCCTGATTTACAAAGCGGCGCCGCTGAATTCGTCAGAGCTGCACGATGAAGTTGGTGAACATCACTTCTTCAACGTAAGGTCTGCCCGCTTCTTCCTCGAGCCATTCCGCGATTTCCTTGGCAAGTTCCCGACGAATCCGTTCACGTCCTTCAGCGGTGTTGACGGCAGATTCTTCCTGACCGGAAACGCCCATCACGAGGATGTTCTTTACCGCCCGCATATGCGCTTCGATGGCTGCAGCGCCGGCGGGTCCTTTGACTGAAATCGCTATATCAGTTTTGAGATAGGCGAAGCGTCCACCTTGGGTTTTTCTGATGTTGAGAATTAGCGTTGGTGTGATGCTCATGTAAGTGATGGTCTCGTCAATGGGCTCCCCTTCGGCAGGTGCCGCCGGAGCCTCCTGAGCCCGAACGCTGCTTTGAACGATCAGCAGCATCGCCAAACACATGACGACGCCGAAGGTACGTTTTCTGATTCGAAGACTGAGCGGCATAGTGGCCTCAGAAAAGAAGGTGGTGCTCCTTGAGCATAGTTGACGCGTTAACGCCTGCCAGTCATCGTCCCGATCTTCGTAATTTCGGATGACGGTAATGCGCGCTGTTCACTGTGTTCGCCATGGCATGCCCGAAGACCTTGTCCTGGCAGAAGTACCGGACCCCGTGCCATCTGCCGGACAGCTGCTCATCGACGTCCACGCAAGTTCGCTCAATTTTCCCGACGTCCTGATGATCCAAGGGAAATATCAGACTCAACCTCCGCTGCCATTCGCACCTGGAAGTGAAATAGCCGGTGTGATCGCCGCGATTGGGCCCGGTGTGACGGGATGGCAGATCGGTGAGCGGGTTTTTGGCGGGACGGGCGCGGGCGGATTTGTGGAGAAGGCGGCCGTTCCGGCGGCGGCCATGCGCCGTATGCCTGCTGCAATGGACTTCGCCACGGCTTCTGGCTTGAGCACCACCTACGGCACCTCGTACTACGCGTTGAAACAGCGCGCCGCACTCCAACCGGGTGAAACACTCCTGGTCACTGGCGCAGGCGGGGGTGTGGGCATCGCTGCTGTCGAGTTAGGTGTGGCAATGGGCGCGCGTGTGATTGCAGCGGCGAGTTCCGAGGAAAAACTCGATCTCGCGCGATCGGCAGGTGCCACCGAATTCATCAACTACAGCGACGGCAAACTCAAAGACAAGGTCAAAGCGCTGATCGGCGGGCGCGGGGTAGATGTAATTTACGATCCGGTGGGCGGCGCCTTGTTTGACGACTGCATGCGCTCTATCGCTTGGTACGGCAGGGTTTTGGTCATCGGTTTTGCAGACGGTGAAATCCCCAAACTGCCCACCAATCTGGTGCTGTTAAAGAGCTGCCAGGTCATCGGTGTTTTTTACGGTGCATGGACCGCTCGTGATCCGGAGAACACTGCCCAGAACATGCGCGAAATCGTGGCCATGTGTACTGACGGTCGGCTTAAGCCCCGCATCGGAGCCCGTTTCCCAATGGAACGGTATGCCGAGGCACTCCGCTGCCTGATGGAACGCCGAGCGCTTGGGAAAGTGGTTCTCGAGATTCGAGCACCTCAGCCATGACATTACCTCCCTGGCCGATCACCGTTGTTGCACTCACGGGCATTCCGCTCTTTCTCGCCCTGCTCATCGAATACCTTGGCGGGTTGGTCCCATGCCCGCTTTGCCTCATGCAACGCGTGTGGATGATGGCTGCCGGGTTGATCGCGTTGCTTGCGTGGACACACGGCGCCCAGCAGCGACTTTACTCGGGAGTAACTGCGGTAATGTCCCTGGTGGGTGCCGGTTTTTCTCTTCGCCATCTCTATCTTCAGTCGTTACCCGAACATGAGGCGCCTAGCTGCGGCCCGGACATCGACTACATGTTCCAGAACTTCCCCCTGTTGGACGTACTGGCAACCATGACGCGGGGAACAGGTGATTGCGCCAAGGTCACTTCTATCGTCGACGTGCTGATCCCAGTGGGCGCTCTGCTAATTTTTGTCGCAGTGACAGCACTCACCGTTGGTCGGCTAATGAGGAGGTAACTTTACTCATTCCGACCGGCACCTCGCCCACCCGCTCCGTCAATTTGGCGACGCTTTCTGGACGAATCCGGAATCACTGCTACGGTTAAATGGCAAACTCAACGGCGAGGGGAGCCATGAATACCGCAATCAGTGCCTTCAGCGATCGGTTCTACACATCACGTCACCGGCTGCTGCGTTACCTACTCAAACTCGGACAGGCCATCGATTCCGACACACCAGATTTAGCGGAAGCGTTGACGACACGATTCTGTGATGCGCTGGTGGACTACCTATCCACCGGACACTTTCAAGTGCTGGAGCGATTCCGGCCAACGCTCGATCAGGTGGCGGCCTTCGAGGCGACCACACGCCAGGCGCTCTCGTTTAGCGATCAATTCGGCAACGGCCCACTCACAGACATCAAGGCACTACGCTCTGCACTGGAAAGTCTGGTGTTTGTGATCGATAGCCGTATGGATGTCGAAGATGAGGTCATTCAGCGTGCCAACGCCCCAAGCTTTTCTACCCGCCAACCGACAACATTTTTCCGCTTGGCAACCGCCCGCGCCTAGGCCCGGTCAGCGCTCAATAGCCCTTTAAGGCCGCCTACCGGCGGCCGCTCTCGCCGGGAAGTCGACTCCGGAACTCCATCACAAACTGTAAAAGCAAGACTCAATTAACCACGAGGCTGTGGAAGCCGTCGATTTTACAGTGGTATATTCCGCTTCGCTGAGTCGTTAGCTCGACTCTTTGCTCTCTTGGATAACAAGAACCAGGCACTGGATGCCAACTGCCCGGGCACGTCGCCGCGCTCATCGCGTGGTCATACAAGCAGTCGGGTAGACACGGTTGAACTCGGGTGGCCTTTCTGTGCGCCGGGGTACCAGCCGTAAAAGCAACAAACAGTCACAGGAGAGCGCCTGCAGGTTCATCGGAATCTCAGGTGGATGATTCGGGGGTTAGGGCGCCGCGGGGCGATTGCGCGGGCCGAACGGGACACGTGAACATGGCCGATGTTCCTAGCCGAATTCTGGTGGTCAACGGAAAAGGCGGGTGCGGGAAGACCACAGTAGCGACGAATCTTGCGGCAATGATGGCAAGAGGCTCCGTCATGGGCGCTGAAGGTGAAACCCGACCCCGCAAAGTTGTTCTCATCGACCACGATCCACAGGCAAGCAGCAGCTATTGGGTTGAACACCGCAGCCCGCATTTGCCACCAATCCACGTCATTCCGGCGCATCAACGAACGAGTATGTATCAGACGCAGACCTTTGCGTACCGGATACCCATCGACACTGATGTCATCATCGTCGACGCCCACTCCAATTCGCGAGACCGCGATCTGGAAGCGTTGCTCAAACTATCCGATATCGTTCTGGTGCCGATTCTGGCCTCGCCCATCGACATACGCGCGGGTGGCCGTTTCATCGCCGAACTACTGACGCATCGGGCATTCAGGGCCGCACCACGACCCGTCGGAGTGATCTCCAACCGGGTTCAGCCAAAAACCGAAACCGCCCAAAAACTTGCGCATTTCCTCGAGTGCCTGGATGTACCAAACGTCGCTACCTTCCGGGACACACCGGCCTATCACGAGGCCATGGAAGACGGCCGTGGCATCGCGGAACTGCACGACTCGCGTGGTGCGCGGCGTGAGTACGCCGAATGGCGCAACCTCGTTCAGTGGATCGAGTCGCAGACACTCGGGGCTACGCGAACGCCAACAGCCATTCGATCCATGCCGCTCGCAGTAGCGCGCAAATCTGAGACCTCCACTTCCGCACAAGCCTGATTGCCTGCTCCGACGGGCTCGTTTCAGCAGGATGATCTCTGCGCCAACCTGCTAATCTTCGCGCCCGCGATTTCACACCCTCCTGAGAATGATCACTGCCCAGAACATCGTTTTTAAACGCGGCGAAACCACGATCTTTGACGCGATGTCTTTCGTGGTTCACGCGGGACAAAAAGTCGGTGTCGTCGGACGGAACGGGGTTGGTAAATCCACACTGTTTCGATTTTTTCGCGGCGGCCTCGAACCGGATGTGGGTGAGCTCCTGTTTCCTGGTGGCTGGCGAATCAGTCAGCTCCACCAGGAAATCGACGGCGGCAATCGGCTGGCCATTGAGTTCGTCATCGATGGTCATCGAGAACTGCGCGGTGTCGAAGCTGAACTAGAAGCCGCGACTCATGATCCGCAAGTCGACGGTGCAAAACTCGCCGAGTTACACGCGCGCTTCCAGGATCTCGGTGGTCACACCGCGAACGCGGATGCAGCGGCCATTCTGGATGGTCTTGGGTTTTCCGCCGAGGATTTTCAGGAGCCCTTCGAAACGTTTTCGGGGGGATGGCGAATTCGATTAGCACTCGCGCGTGCGCTGATGACGCCAGCTGACCTCTTGCTGCTCGATGAACCGACCAACCA
>SXGR01559453.1_pt1 | contig 24391 bp, 16 predicted proteins | sample 3174711 | NCBI WGS metagenome assembly SXGR01 (sample SAMN11356860, study PRJNA531348) | freshwater metagenome | isolation source: freshwater sample F1-60 | place: China: Fuxian Lake, Yuxi | collected 2017-12-25
ACGGCACACCAGCCAAATATTATTTTCGTCCAGGCACCGAAGCCAATAAACACAAATGGATTATCTATTTCCAAGGCGGCGGTGGTGGCGGCGGTGCCCAGGCGCCCGGTGGCGGTGGTTCACAGGCTTTCATCCACCTACAACAGTTGTGTGGCTCTTTACCGGCGATCGTGCTCACCGCGCTGCACCATGAACTGGATGCGACTTTGCTGTGTGTGGCCCGCGACCGTGAGGAGGCGGCCTACCTCCACCATGATTTGGAGCAACTGCAGGAGGCGCAAGGCCCGTCGAAGCCATTGTTTTTTCCGGCTTCCTACCGGGGTCGTCGTGCCTTGGAGCGGCAGGATGCGTCGCAGAACCGTCAAAGGGCGGAGGTACTCAGCATTGCGGGGCACCCCGACTCGGGGGCTCTGCTGATTGTGACTTACCCTGAGGCGCTCGCTGAACAGGTGGTGTCGCGGTCTACGCTCACCCAAAATACCCTCGATTTGCGCCTGGGCGCACCCCTGGATGTGGATTTCTTGATCGACGTTCTCATTGAATATGGCTTTGAACGGGTCGATTTTGTGTTTGAAGCAGGTCAGTTTGCCTTGCGGGGTGGTCTCATCGATGTGTTTAGCTATGCCCATGAGTTGCCGTGCCGCATCGAGTTGGATGGCGATACGATTGCGGGTATGCGCAGCTTCGAGCCCGATTCCCAACGCTCGGTGCGCCGCATGGAGCTCCTGAGTTTAATGCCGAACCCAGCTCAATCGCTCCCCGATGAGCAGCGGCAGAACATCCTCGAGTTTTTGCCGGGCGATACGATTCTATGGGTGCATGACCCGGGGGCTGTTTCGGAACGTATCGACATCCTGCATCAGGAGCTTCTTCAGCTGCGCACGACTGATGGTCTCAATGATGAAGCCGGCGAAGACAGCGAGACGCATCCCCCAGATCCCAACCGGTTGGTGTTGCCTCATCAGTGGGAGGCGCTCTGCCTCAACCACCGCATGTTGTGTTTTTCGTTGCCCTCGTCTGGCGGCGGACGGGAGGCGACGGCTTCTGTGGCCTGGGGGGCATCACCTCAACCGGCGATCCGCAAAAATTTCAAGTTGTTGATCGAGCAAATGGGGGGACACCACGCGGAGGGCTTCCGAAATCTATTGTTTAGCGATGCACCGCGACAAATCGACCGGCTCTACCAGATTTTTGAGGATTTGAATGCTGGCTTGCTGTTTACTCCGCTGCCGGGTAGCCTCCATGAGGGGTTTATTGACCATGACTTGCGGTTTAGTGTGTATACCGATCACCAACTTTTTGAGCGCTACCATAAGTATAACCTGCAAAACCGGTACCGAAAGAGTGAGTCGCTGCTGGTGAAGGAGCTGCGTGATATGAAACCGGGTGATTTTGTGGTGCACATAGACCATGGGGTTGGGGTTTTCGATGGTTTGCAAAAGCTGGAAGTGAATGGGCAGCAGCAGGAGGCGGTGCGCTTGCTCTACCGCGATGGCGATTTGCTGTATGTGGGTATTAATTCGCTCCACAAGATTGCCCGCTACAGTGGTAAGGAGGGCGTGCCTCCGAAGGTGAATAAGCTGGGAAGCGAACAGTGGGAGAAGTTGAAGTCGCGCACCAAGGCGCAGGTGAAGGATATCGCCCGCGATTTGATTGCTTTGTATGCCCGCCGCCGCTCGACTCCAGGCTTTGCTTTTTCGCCTGATGGCTACCTGCAAAATGAGTTGGAGGTGAGTTTTATGTATGAGGATACGCCGGATCAGTTTAAAGCATCAGAGGCCACGAAGGCGGATATGCAACGGCCTTACCCGATGGACCGCCTGGTGTGTGGTGATGTGGGCTTCGGCAAAACAGAGATTGCGATTCGGGCGGCTTTTAAGGCGGCTTGTGATGGCAAACAGGTGGCTGTACTGGTGCCCACAACCATCCTGGCGCTGCAGCATTTTAAGACGTTTTCGCGTCGTTTGGCTGAGTTTCCCGTGACGGTCGATTACCTGAACCGCTTCCGACGCGCGCGTGAGGAGAAGGAGGTGCTGGAAAGGGTGAAGGAGGGTAAGGTTGATATCTTGATTGGCACGCATAAGCTGGTGTCGAAGAGCTTGGTGTTTAAGGATCTGGGGCTTTTGGTGATCGATGAGGAACAGAAGTTTGGGGTGGGTGTGAAGGAGAAGCTGCGCCAACTTCGGGTGCATGTGGACACGCTGACCCTCACGGCTACGCCGATTCCGCGTACGCTGCAGTTTTCGCTGATGGGCGCACGCGACTTGAGTGTGATTCACACACCTCCGGTGAACAGACAGCCTGTGCATACGGAGCGGATCCCGTTCGATGAGGATCGAATTCGGGAGGCTGTGTTGTTTGAGGTTGGCCGGGGTGGTCAGGTGTTTTTTGTGCATAACCGGGTTCAGAACATCACGGAAATGGCGGGTATGTTGTCGCGCTTGTGCCCGGGCCTTCGGGTGGGTATTGGTCATGGCCAAATGGAGGGTGAGGCGCTGGAAAAGGTCTTGCTTTCGTTTATTGAAGGGGATTATGATGTATTGGTGGCTACTAATATCATTGAGTCGGGGCTTGACATCCCGAATGCGAATACGATTTTCATTAATGGGGCCCACCACTTTGGCCTCAGTGACCTGCACCAAATGCGTGGTCGGGTAGGGCGCTCGAATACGAAGGCGTTTTGCTATTTGATCGCTCCTTCTTCGGGCTTGCTGACCTCGGAGGCGGCTAAGCGCCTGAAGGCGATGGAGGATTTCTCGGATTTGGGGAGTGGTTTTCAGATTTCGCTGCGTGACCTCGATATTCGGGGGGCGGGTAACTTGTTGGGGGCCGAACAAAGTGGCTTTATTTCGGAGATTGGTTTTGATATGTACCAAAAGATTCTCGATGATGCCTTGCGGGAGTTGAAGGAGGATGAATGGGGTGGTCAGGGGGGTGCGGGGGATGCGGCTGACTCGGTGGTTTCGGGTATGGGGGATTCGGTCAATGCGGGCGCAGGCAATGCGGGCGCAGGCAATGCGGGTGAAGCCAGCCGCTTCGCCGACCGCCAAGACTGGTCGCGCGAGGTGCAATTGGATACGGATTTGCACGCGTTATTACCGGATAACTATGTGCGTTCGACCAGTGAGCGCTTGAGTTTGTATATGCAGCTCGACAATCTGGAGACTGAGGAGGATTTGCAACAGTTCCGCCTCGATTTAGAAGATCGCTTCGGTCCACTCCCTGCCTCAGGAGAAACACTATTCGATTTGATGCGCATACGCCGGACGGGTCGCGGCCTCGGTATGGAAAAAATCATACTAAAAAAGGGCCTACTAAAGTGTTACCTCCTCGATGGTCGAAACGAACGCTATTACAAGAGCGCTGAATTTGGCAAATTACTGAATGCTGTACAGGGGAGTTACGGCAAAATATCGATGAAACAGCATAAAAATGCCGTATTTCTGGAGGTTGAGGGAGTCTACTCAGCGCATCAAGCGCTCGATCTTTTAGAACATTGGTCAGAATAACCGCTCGCCTTGTCTGTCTATTCCATATTTAGATATAATTCTCCTCTTTTCTTTTTTATCTTTTTTTCTTATCTTTGTGGGGTTACCATTTAGTGTAACCACACCACCATCCCATGAACAAAATTCTTCTTTTGGCCGACCAGAGCCTCAATTCGGGCGATTACCTGGAGCGTGCATTTCACCTGGCCCGCATGAACGACGCCGTACTCACGGGTTTATTTGTACAAGACACCATGCTGGCCGATTATTACACGGTTTTGGGGGGCGAACCGGTCTATTACGAACATATGTTTGATGTCATTAAGGAGACGCTCAACGAATCGGAGGCTAAATCGGTGCAAAGCATACGCTATTTTGTGGCACGCTGTAAGGAGGAGGGGGTGCGCTTTAAGGTTCACTTTCGTAAGGGCGACCCCCTCGAGGAGATCGTTCGCGAAAGTCGTTCGGCCGATTTGCTGCTCATGGGTTACCACCACTACCACTCATTGGGTGGGGGAAGCAACACTACTCTGGTGAAGGACACCCTCAAAAGGTCCTTTTGCCCGGTTCTGCTCATGCCAGAATCGGGCTACAATCCGGACGGGATTTTGTTGTGCTACGACGGATCGGACGGTAGTCTGAGGGCCATCGACCGCTTCTACCATTTGTTTAAGCCGCATTGTCGTACATGGCCGGTGCATCTGGTGGAGGTACATGAAACGGGAAGTCGCCCCAAGGATATGGATCAGGGCTTTGCTGAATGGATGCGGCTTCGTTTCACCCATTTAGAATGGGTAACGCTCAAAGGGAAGGCGAGTGAAGAGCTCCCCTATTTTGCGCGCCAGAAGGGCAACCGTATGCTGGTGATGGGTTCATACGGTACAGGGGGTATAAAGCGTTTTCTGAAAGGCAGTACGGCCGACCACCTACTGGAAACAGGCAATATCTTAACCTTCATAACCCATTAATACCGTTGATTTACATTTGAGCCGATACACTATTTTACATACCTGATGAAAAAATCGACCTATCCGAGTCGCATACTTGTGGCTACCGATTTCACCATAGAATCCGACCGTGCCCTTGAACTAGCGGCCAAAATAGCCCGGCCGGTGAAAGCATCGGTGCACTTATTGCACATTCTCGATCTTCCCTACACGGCTCAAATCTCGCGCGAGAAACTTCGTCAAAGCATGGGAAGCGCAGCGGATACCATGATGAAAAAACAACTAAGGCTGTTGAAAACGCTCCTGAAATTACCAAAAGGTGCTATTTCCTTTGAGATCCGGGAAGGAAAACCCGTTCAGGAGATCTTGAGCGTGGCTTCTTCGGGCTCATACGAGCTTATTTGCATGGGCAACAAGATCAGCAGCACCCTCAGCAGATTGGTTTTCGACAACACCACGTCGGGGGTCATAGACTTGGCTCCGTGTGCCGTGCTCACCGCCACTGCTCGTCGCCCAAAGATCGACTTGGGGCGTGTCATGATGGCCAGTAGTTTTCGGGAGGGCGATGTGGCCTTGTTGGGAAAGGTAATTGGCTTAGCCAAAAATCTAAAGAGCAAGGTCGATGTGGTACACGTGACCCGCCACCGGCAATTCGACGCCCAACTCAAAATGGAAGGTCTGTCTTCTTGGGCGACCAAGATGTATGATACCCGCGGCGTGGGATTCCGCTACATTCATGGCGATGAGGTGGGAGATGGCTTGTCAAAGGCCGTGGAATCACTCGGTTCTGACCTCGTAATAGTGAGCCAAGAAAACCGAGGCTTAATCGATACGCTATTTGGTTCCGACCTCATCCATGAAATGGTCTACCGGATGGAGGTTCCTGTGCTTGTTTTCCCATTACCCCCTGAGAAGGACAAGTACTAAGATTCGTCATCCTTGCTGGCAATCCATCTACTGATTTTCCGGCATTATTTTGAATCGCCTCCTTATTTCTACCACTTCTATACCCATGATTTCGGAAATGCCAACAAGGCTTATTCCATGCCGTGGCTCTTAGAATTTATTGATATTTTTGATCTATTATATTATTGGGATTATAGATCGACAGGAACAGTCCCACCAAATCCTCGGCCTTGGGCATGGGCCAAGGGAACGAGCCGTATGGCTGACGTATACTTGCCGAAGATTACAGAAGATCACATAAGATTACAGAAAATCACGGAAGATTACTGAAGATCACGGAAGATTATGCAAACGGGAGTAAGTATTCATCAACAAAAACAGGGCTTAGTGGGCCTGCAAAGCGAAAACAGCCGGTATTTTGTGGAGGTCGGGCCATTTTCCCTTCCATTCTTCTATGCTTCGGGTAAGAAGGTAAGGATGGGGGCTTCCAAGGTCGGCTCCGATGCATAGACGCGTGCCCCCCCTCAGGCTGACTTCTATGGCTGCCAGCATCTGCCGGTTGCGGTAGGGTGTTTCGATAAACAGCTGGGTGGCGCCACCCTGTCGACGACTTTCTTCTTCTAGCCCCTTCAACGCTCGAACCCGGGCGGAGGCCTCCACCGGAAGGTAGCCGTGCATACTGAATTTTTGCCCATCCATCCCCGAACCCATGAGGGTGAGTACGATGGAGGATGGACCCGCCACAGGATGCACGGGGATACCGTGTTTGTGGGCCTCTGCCACCAACCATGCGCCTGGATCGGCAATGGCCGGACAGCCTGCGTCGGACAGCAGTCCAATGTTCTCGCCTGCGCGGGCAGGAAGCAGCATATTAGGCACTTCATCGGGTCGGGTATGCTCGTTGAGCAATGAAAAATTCAGGGTGTCGATTGGGCAGCCCGGATTGAGGGCCCTGAGAAATCGACGGGCGCTGCGTTCGCTTTCTACTACCCAATGCGTGAGTTGCAGCGCCAACGGGGCCAGTATGGCCGGTAAAAACTGGGGATCTGCCTCCATATGAAGGGGGGAAGGCAATAAGTATAAGGTGCCTGAAGGGCGAACAGTATTCATTACCTGATTGATTCCTCTCCGGCAGGCCCTTTTGTGGGTGGCTGATTGGCTTGTTGGCCCCCCATGCGAACCCGTAACCAGCGGTTTATACGCCTCGTTTGTAGATTCAGCCATTTAATCGTTAAGGCCATAAGGATGGTACTGGCGAATGTGAGGGCACCATAAACCACTGCCACCAGAGCCATTGGCCCCGATTTGAGGAGGCTTTGTGCCACATAGATGGCTAGAGAACTATTTTGTAGTCCCACTTCGGTGGATATGGTGATGCCACTGGTGCTGCCCAAGCCCATCAAACGAGTAATCAGATAACCTGCAAACATACTGATTACATTGAGCAGAAGAACGGGCTTCACCAAGCTCATGGCACCGGCATAGGAATGCGATTCGCCTCCTGTATCGAAAAAAATAACCCCTAAAAAGGCCAATAAGAGCAAAATGGGGAGGATGTAGCGGAGGGGTTGCTCCATTTTTCTGCTCAATACGGGCTGGAAACGCCTTATGAGCACGCCAAGCAGTGCAGGAGCTACAGTCATGAGGGCAATGTCGCCTACTGTGCGTGCAAAGGGCAAACTGATCGATACGGCATCGCCCATATAGCGCTCAAGGGCTATACTGGTGAGGTACGGCATGGTGAGGACTACGAGCAAACTGTTGATGGTGGTGAGGCTCACCGATAGGGCTACATTGGCGCGCAGCAGATGATTAACAAGCCCCGAGGAGGCGCCGCCTGGACTTGCGGCGATGATCACCAGGCCTACTTTGTATTCGGGCGCGATATTCATGCGGTCGGCTAATACAAATGCGATGATCGGGAGCAGACCCATTTGTGCAAAAAGCCCAGTGATCATGGCCTTAGGATATAGAATGATGCTTTTAAAACTCTGAACAGTGAGTGACAGGCCAACTCCGATCATAATGACCACCAGCGTGGCAGGTAGAAATACCCCTGAGAATAGTCCCTCACTCATTGGTTGTTGTTCATTCGGCCGAATTGGCCAGACTCAGGTAAAATTGGTTGAAGCCCTCCCCGGCAAACAGGCTGATTTTTTGCTCCTGCAGCAGCTCAAGGATGGCCAAAAACGTAAATATAGCCTCCATTTTGTCGCGAAACGCCTCAAAAATCTCGGTGAACGCGGTTTTTTTTGCGATTTCCAAACTTGTGAGTAACCACTTCTTCTTGTCGGCCAGGGTGTAGGGCCAAGGTGCGATTTGGTGCTTGATTTCCTCACCTCGTCCTTCGAAACGCTGCATGGCGCGGGCAAAGGCTTTGAACAGAGGATATACCCCTACTGGCAGGAGTCCTTGTTCGCTGCCGATTTGCTCTTGCAGGGCCATCAGTTCCTCGGCGAGGTTGCCTCGTTGAAGCCGCTGACGCTGCTCGGTTTCGAGTTGATCGATGGTCGACAGCACTTCTTTGTAGCGCTTATATTCAAGCAGCTTTTGCACAAGATCATGCCGTGGATCGATCTCATTGCCGGCTTCGTCGAGTTCGGGCCGGGGCAGGAGCATCCGCACCTTGATGCGCATCAAACTCGATGCCACCCAAATAAACTCGGCGGCCATGGCCATGTCGCGCTCTTCCATTTGACGCACATAGGCCAGAAATTCGTCGGTGATGCGACCGATGGGGATGTCGTAGATGTCGAGTTCGTCGCGTTCGATAAAAAACAGGAGCAGATCGAAGGGCCCTTCGAAATGTTGAAGCCTGATTTCGTAGCTCATTGCGTGCCCCTTGGTTTTTGGCTTGTTGGCTTTAGTCGGTCTCCGTTCCTCCCGCTATAACAGCGGTAAAGGTTTCGGGCCGAAGATAAGTGGTGGCGAGTGCTTGTAGTTGCTCTGGCTGAATGTTTCGAAGGGTAACCAGATACCTTTGATAGTAGCTGAAGTCCAATCCAAATACCTGCACGTCGGAGAGCCGGTCGGCGGGGGAAAACGGGCCCTCGAATGCGCTTCGTAGGCTGCCCTCGAGGTAGGCCTTTACCCTGTTAAGCTCTTCAAGGCTTACATGTTCTTCGCACAGTCGGTTCATTTCATGGATGATTGCTGCGCGCGCCTCGTGGTCTACCGATGCCCCCACCTCGGTGGAAATGCTGATCCATCCACTCATCACCCGCGAATGAATGGCTGCCCCGACCCCATAGGTATAACCCTTGTCTTCTCTTAGGTTTTTCATGAGCCGCGACCCAAAGTAGCCGCCGAGTAGGGTGATGAGTACCTCTAAGGCGGGGTAATCGGGATGTGTGCGTGTTGGGGCTGTTCGACCCAACCGAAGGGCGTGCTGGGTAGCATCGGCTTTTTCGACCCGCTGCCACTGGGGAAGTTGGCCTGAATGCTTGACGCGATCTTCTTGCATGGCGCTTTCTTCATGCGCGGGTTGATCATTCTGCGTCGCGCTTTCTCCATTCATTTTCTGATCTACTGGGGGATACGTTGCCAGACTCTTGTCTTGGGGATGCCGTGAGTTGTTTCCACTGGACTGAAATGATGGGTTGATGTCTCCTGACGTCGTTAGATGATCGCCTTCAGGCTTGACTGGGCGGTTGCTTTCAGACATGACTGGATGGTTGCCCTTGGGCAGTTCGGTGGGGCAACTGCGCTGTAGTTTGAGGAGTGCTTGGTGGGTGTTCCCCCCGGCCACCACCAACCGAAGTCCATCGACGGTGTAGAATTGCTGATGAAACGCACGCAAATCATCAACCGTCACCGATAGAAGGTCTTCCTCACGTGTGCTGTACCCATACGGGTGCTGGGGCCCGAACAGCAAGCCCATCAACCGATTGCGCGATAATACACTGACTTTATTGCGCGATACCGACAATTCCTGGAGGCGGTTTTGAATGGTGGTCTTGAGTTCATGCTCGGGAAAGGTAGGCTGGAAGATGATTTCCCATACCAGGGGCAAAACCGCCTCGAGGTGCTTGCCCAGGCAATACACGCCCACCATACTTCGGTGCACGCCCCCTTCATGGTGGAGGTAGGCCCCGTAGTAGTCGAGCTGCTCGGCGATTTGCTTGCTGTTGTGGCCAACACTCCCTTCCTGCAACATACGGTTGGTGAGCGCGGCCAACAGCGGCTTCGATTCGTGCCAGGAACCGGCCGAAAACTGCCATTCAACCCGCACGAGGTCTTGTTCACCCCCTTCAATGAGATCAACAGGGAGTAGTCCACCCGCCCATTCGATCGGCTGTTGCACCACCACCGGCCACACCATTTCAGGCAAGGGCATGTTGCGCGGGGGCTTACTCCGATCAATGGCAATACCCTCCTTATTCGATTGTTCTATCATTGGTTATTTTATATTTTACCAGTTCTATTTCCTCCGATAAACCAGTAAACTGCTCCTGTCTTCGCGCAAAATTTGTTGGGCAGTCGTTCTGATGGACTCGGGTTCTACCGCCGCATAGCGCTCAACATGCTGATTGATGCCTTCTACATCACCCAGCAATGCATTATAACATAGATTAAGTGACACATTGAGTCCTTGGACATGCCCGAAATGGTATTCAGCTTCAATCTGGTTGATTTGCCTTTGCCATTCATCCCGCGCCAATACCTCAGATTTCAGCGCATTCAATTCGTTCCATAAGGCTTCGGTGGCCGCTTCGATGCTAACGCCCTCGGCCGGGTGGCCGCTCACAACGAGTAGGCCGGGATCCCGCTCTCCGCTTACATAGGCGTTGATTTGGCCGAACAGCTGCTTTTCACGCACCAACCGACGATACAGCCGCGCCGAACGACCCCTACCGAGCACATCCGACAGCAAATCGGCTGCTGTATATCCTTCTTCGTCGCGTCCACACATGGGAAAGGCAAGGTACAAGGCGTCGGCCGGTAGCCCGGGGTCGCATACTTCTTCATAACGAGCGGCTTCGGGCAGGGGCTCTCGGGGCAAAACGCGCGGGGGGCGATCCCCCTTGGGTATGTCGCCAAACCAACGCGCTACCGATTCGAATACCTGTTCGGGTTCGTAGGGTCCGCTCACCGCGAGGTAGGCATAGTTGGGCCGGTAGTGGCGGTAGAAAAAGGTCTCGACTTCGTTTAAGTTGGCCTCTTCGATGTGGGCGATTTCTTTTCCAATGGTGGCCCAACGATAGGGATGCTCGCGGTAGGCCAAGGCCCTGAGGCGCAACCAGGCATCCCCAAAGGGCTGGTTGAGGTAGCGTTGGTGGTACTCCTCCACCACCACTTGTCGCTGCACCTCTAAACTTCGTTCGTTGAAGTCGAGCTGCAGCATACGGTCGCTTTCGAGCCAAAGGGCCGTTTCTAATTGTGCGGCGGGGAAGCTGATGTAGTAGTTGGTGAGGTCGCTGGAGGTAAACGCATTATTCTCTGCACCTATATTCTGTGCCACCCGATCGTAGTCGGGTATATGTGCCGAGCCACCAAACATAAGGTGTTCGAAGAGGTGGGCAAAGCCTGTGCGCTCGGGCTGCTCATCGCGCGAGCCCACATCATAGAGCAGGTTCACTACGCCCATACCGCTGCGCAGATCCTGGTGCGCTATCACGGTGAGGCCGTTGCTCAGTTGTTTCGAATGATACTGGATCATGGTTTATTTGGAGTTGGTGGTGGAGGCCCGGGTGCGTTGTTGTTTATCAGATTATGTTGCGGCTCGATATGGTTGCTTATGTTTATCAGATTGTTTTGCGGCTCACAATTTGCGACGCTGTTCATCAGGGAAACTTCGGAAATTGACCGAAATCGGGCTTTCTCTTCTCGAGAAAGGCGTTTTTTCCTTCCTTGGCTTCCTCACTGAGGTAATAGAGCAGGGTAGCATTGCCCGCCAGCTCCTGAATGCCGGCTTGTCCGTCGAGTTCAGCATTGAAACCCGCCTTGAGCATACGCAATGCGATCGGGCTCTTCTCCAGAATTTTCCGACACCAGCCTACCGTTACCTCCTCCAACTCGGCGAGGGGAACGACTTTGTTCACCAAACCCATATCGAGGGCTTCCTGGGCGTCGTATTGCTCGCACAGAAACCAAATTTCACGTGCTTTCTTCTGGCCTACGATGCGGGCCAGGTAAGAGGCCCCAAATCCACCGTCGAAACTACCCACTTTCGGGCCGGTTTGTCCGAACCGCGCATTATCGGCGGCAATGCTGAGGTCGCACACCACGTGCAAGACGTGTCCTCCCCCAATCGCCCAGCCCGCAACCATAGCGATCACAGGCTTGGGGATCCTCCGGATCTGCATTTGCAAGTCGAGCACGTTAAGTCGGGGCACCTGATCATCGCCCACATATCCGCCGTGGCCCCGAACACTCTGGTCGCCGCCACTACAAAAGGCCGCGCCGCCTTCCCCAGTAAGGATCACCACACCAACCTTTGGGTCTTGTCGGGCCAACTCCATCGCTTCACTCAGTTCTTGAACGGTAAGGGGCGTAAAAGCATTGTGTTTTTGGGGTCGGTTGATGCTGATTCGGGCTATGCCCTCAGCATATTGAAAGAGGATTTCGCGGTAATCGCGGATGGTTTCCCAGGGAAGTGCTGTACGGATGGTCATTGATTTAAAAGGGCTTTTTGATAAGATTGATAAACAATTTGGTTGGATTTTGGTTCGGTTACGACCTCCACCACGGCCGGGCCGCTGCCTGCAGGCCTTGTATGGAGCTGCGCCAGTATGGCATTGAGTTCGGATGCGGTGGTGGCCCGGAATGTATCGCATCCCCAGGCGCCCGCCAGCGCCTGCAAATCGATCCTACGGGGGGTTGCGAATAGGTCTTCACATTCGGGTTGGCGTGAGGGCCCATCGATCAGCCTGAATATATCGCCTCCCTGGTTGTTGATGACAATGATGCGGAGGTTGTCGGGGTGTTCCCGACAGCTAAATGCGTTGATATCATAGGCAAATGACAGGTCGCCTGTAACGAGCCATACTGTGCGTTCGGGCATGCTCAAAGCAAATCCAAGCGCGGTACTATTTACCCCGTCGATGCCGCTGGTGCCCCGGTTGGCATGTAACCACCAGCTTCGGGCACCGCCACCGAGCATTTGCCAGTAGCGAATGGGCATACTGTTGCCCAAATGAACGGCATGATCAGCGCCGATGTGCCTACCCACCTCTTTGATCACGGCCAAATCGCCAAAGGGCAGGTATTTCAGCAGCGGGGCGAGCATATTTTCAGCTTTTTGCTCCTGTAGTTGCCATTGTTTTTGGTAGGATTCATTCGAAACCGGTGCTCCTTGGCTTTTAGTAGGGGCTGTAGGGGTATATTGTTGAAGGTCCTGCGCCTCCTGACCACCGATGCTTTCGCAGTTCATTACGTTTGTTACCGCATGTAGGGCGTTGTAGGGCGTCATCCGAATCAACTCCGGCGGGTTGTGGTAGGGATCGACTGCCCAGCCAAGCGGGTCGAGACGAAAATGGCGCGGACGCCTCGAACCAATGGGGTTGCGTTCGTTGGTTTCCGATTGCTGACGCAGCCAATTTCTTGTGCGCTTGCCCACGATTTGGAGGCCCCAACTGATGATGGCATCGGGACGGAGCCCCCGCACCTGGGCGCTGTCTTGTGCGAGGATGTCTTCATGCCGGTATACCCGCCCTGTGCAAACGGTGGCTTTGTGCAAATCCAATTCTGAGGAAACCGAAGGATGCGAGGAAACCGAGGAATCTGTGGTTAAGGAGGGATGATATCCATTGAGTAGGTTACCCACCGGCTCCATCAATACCACAACCCGAGGATCTTGAAGCCATTGGCTCACTAAATCATCGAGCTGTTTGTCGGGTGCTGATTGTCCGGGCACCAACAAAATTCTGGTGGCATGTCGCAGCGTATCCCTTAGATTCGAGAGCGCAGTTGAATCGTGGGATGCATCGCTCGCCTCACTGGGGGATGAATTCTGAAGCACATTCTGAGTCGAGTTTTGGGATGAATTCTGGAACGAATTCTGAGTCGAATTCTGAGTCGGATTCTGAGTCGAATTCTGAGTCGGATTCTGAGTCGAATTCACAAAAAAATCGCTTTGTTCGATAGGCTGGTTGGTTAATAGCCTAACTGAGAAAGGGGGGAGTTCATAGAGGGGTTCATGCAAGGGCACGTTTAAGTGTACGGGGCCTTGCTGCCGAATCATGGCCGACCACGCCTCCAGCATCAACTTCTGGCTGCGCTTAAGGTCGATGTTTGTACGTCCGTGCTCGGGCAGGGTACCGGAAAAAACAGTGTGCGCCTCGAAAATATTCGCCTGACGGATGGTTTGTCCATCGAGCTGATCGATGCTGATGGCTGGCCGATCGGCCGAAAGCAACAGCAGGGGCAAGCGCAGGTAGTAGGCCTCGGCCACAGCAGGCCCCATATTCAGCACAGCTGTGCCAGAAGTGCATATCAGGGCCACAGGGGTTGTACCACGGGCCGATACTGCTTGCCCGATTGCCATATAGGCCGCCGAACGCTCATCAACAACCGTGAAGATCTGAAATCCGCCGTGCCGTGCAAAGGCCAAGGTGAGGGGAGCCGATCGTGAGCCAGGACAAACCACCACCTGACGCAGGCCCATTTGATAAAGCCCATCCACCAATTCGATGATATGTTGTTTTTCGGGGTACAATTTTTTGCCCATCACTATCGTCTTTTAGTCGGCCACCCTTTGGCTAACTGTTCACACTAATCAACAGCCGACGCATCCATTGGGTTTTGCGGTAACAAATGACGGAGCAAGGTCTTTGACTTATGAACCGTCTCTTCCCACTCCAAGTGCGGCTGTGATCCGCCCAAAATACCGCACCCCATGTGCACATGCGCCTGTGTCTCGTGAAGTTGGAGGGTTCGAAGGTTCACAAACAACCGGGCTTCATCGGGCGACGCAATGGGCCCCAAAAATCCGCCATAGAGCTGCCGAGAACCCCGTTCAATCTCGCTAATGACCTGCAAGGCCTCCGCTTTCGGCCATCCCCCAACAGCGGGTGTAGGGTGAAGCTGAACCACCAATTCTTCAAGCGGTCGATTGCTCTCCCCTTCGAGCTGGGTGCACAAATGCTGCACGGGCCCCGCCTGAATGCTGTTCCGTTCGCTTCGACGGAAGTTTCGTACACGATTTTTCCAACTTTGAGCGATGTAATCATCGACCACTTGCTGTTCGCGGATTTCTTTGTCGCCCCATGCTTCCGCCTGACCATGCGATGGCAAGGTACCCGCGAGTGCCATACTGCGCAATCGACGCCAATGATGAGGTTCGGTTGATGCAGGGTCGCGGTCATGGGCAGGCTCCATATCGAGCAACAATTCGGGCGATGCTCCAATCCACAATCCCCATTCGGGATGCAAAATGAGGTTCACAAATGCCTGTGGATAATCGCCACACAATCTACCTACAAAATCGACCGGATGCAATCGCGAAGGCCAACTGTGGGCATCACTGCGTGCCAAAACCACTTTCTCTATGCGTCCTCGCTCAATTTCTTCAAGCGCCAAACGTATTTGCCCTTCAAATTCGGTTCGACCCACCGCGTTCAATACCGCCACATCCTTCCCTTTCCTTAGTTGAATGAGCAAATCATTTGATGAGCTTGGGGTATCAAGCTTCGAAAATGGAGAATCATTGGCCCGGGGAGCCGATTGCGGTGGAGTGGCAGAATCGATAGACTGAAGAGCCGATCGCAGCGGAGTAGGCAAATGAATCCAAGCATCGCCCAATGAATGCAGGCCTTCAAAAGTGATATCACGTGCAATCCAATGGGCAGGCGAGGTGGGATAAGAAAACGGTGCCAACACAAATCCAGGTTCCGTCTGTTTGTTCCAAATAACAGGCGCAGGATCTTGAGGAATCGACCAGCGTAAATTTTGGGAGCCTGGCAAACGATAACCCACCAGGGTCCATCCCATGCTGAAGGCAGCGTCGAAGAGGTGGTGCACGGAGTACGCCCCCGCCTGAAAACCCATCCGATCAACCAGGTTTTGGGATGATTGCAGCAGTAAATCGACAAATGCAGTTCATCTGCCCCTTATCGTCGAAAAGTCTGATGTCCCAGACATGGGTTTGCTTACCATGGTGCACCAATTGCGCTTTGCACAATATATTGCCTTGATGAACCGAGCGTACATGGTTGGCATTGATCTCGAGGCCAACAGCCACATAGCCTTCGGGTGCCAAAACATTAGATCCTATACTGCCTAAGGTTTCGGCAAGGGCTACGGAGGCACCGCCGTGCAGGATTCCGAAGGGTTGCTTGGTGCGCTCATCGACCGGCATGCTCCCTTCCACATAACCCTCCTCAATTTTAATGAGCCGCATACCCAGTCGACTGCTAAGGCCCTGACGATCATCTTGGTTGTAGCGCTGCATCCATTCCGCAATCCGCTCTGCTGTATGTTCCATGGCTGCTGTAGTGATTGGGGCAACGAAAAAAACTGATCCCATGAATCTTAGTGGGTGATGGCGGATTCGAACCGTCGACCCCTACCCTGTCAAGGTAGTGCTCTGAACCAACTGAGCTAAACACCCAAAAATGCAAAAATACGGAAAAAGAGTGATTGATAGGCGCGTTAATGACCGCAACATGAACCCGCTATCGCTCCCTATTGCGGACTAAACGAAGCATTCACGTCACCCGTTGAAACCGATTGCAGGTTCACGGTCGTAGTTTGTCCGGCCACCACCGTCACAGTCTGGGGTGATGAAAAAACCCAAGCCCCTCGTGCGAAACTACTTTGGAGCATGGAAGCAAAGCGTTGAATCTGCAAAGCATCCGTGCCATTCGTTTGGCCGCTGCTGTTAACATCACTGGCCAGCAAAGGCAAACCCGATAATACAGTCAGTTGGGTAGCGTGACGCGACGCCAACAGCGCATCGCTCGCATTGATGCTGGAAGGCGTGGGCATACCCGAGGCAGAAGTTGCCTCTACCGTGTAGCTTCCAGGGGGTAGGTTAAAGGAAAATTGTCCCTGTGTATTGGTGAGCGCACTGTCAACCCGTGTATTCCCCTGAAGTACCCGCACACGAACCCCACGAACAGGCGACTGCGCTGTGTTTATGTAGCGAACCGTTCCGCTCAGAATCGAATTCGGAGCGGTGAGTCCACTCACCCCACTCACAATCAGACTAAAGGCCTGTGCGGGCGCAATATTGCCCTTGTGGGTTACACGAACCGTATACATGCCGGCTTGGGGAAGACCATCGATGAGTACTTGTTCCACATTGTCGCGGATGTTGTCGGCACGGGTCGCAGGTGCTTGGGGCGATTGTAGGTTGAGCACCCACGGAAGAAAGGAGGTGTTATCAGACGAGCGAATGATTCGTACATCCAGATCACGCACCAAACGGGGCGTTGTTTGATTCAATACCGCTGCATTGGGCGTTCCGGCGGGATCAGTCCAACATAAGGTAGCCTTCAACGGCAGGGAGCCATCGTTGTAGAACGAAAAGTTATAGGTGCCTCCATTGGATAGAGATGGCTGAAGGATGCGGTGGGATGCGTTAGCGCCCGATATTACTTCAGCGGAACGAGCGGTGTTCATGAGTCCCCAGCCAAATGTATAATCAGGCCCCGCACTGTTGCCGGCCTCATCTGCTGTGTGGATGATCAGACCCTTCAGCGTTGCCGAACGCATCACCTGATTGGCATTGAGTGCCTTATAGTGTTGCTGGAGAAGAACAGCAGAGCCTGAAACCATGGGAGAAGCCATGCTGGTTCCGTTGTACGTGTCATAACTGGTGTTGGAGGCAGCGGTTGATGAATACACACCTACGCCTTTGGCCACCACATCGGGTTTAATCCGCCCGTCGTCGGTAGGTCCCCAGCTGTGAAAGTTACTGCCTACAACCTGAGTTGCAGAAGTATAGCCTGTTGAAATTCCCTCAACCGCCCCAACACTCAATACATTTTTAGAAACAGCTGCGTGCGACAAGCAGTCATAACCTGTACTTCCACCCCCTTTTTGACGCGTAGTCGTGCTGCTCGTCCAATTGCCTGTCCACTCATAATGGGTGGTTCCTGGCGCAGGCCCATATCCTCTAGAGTTACCGGCTGCCTTAACAATCAAATAATTAGGTGCATTAAAGGCAACCTGATCCCAATCAGCCGATTCTTCAGAATATCGACCAAAATTATAATCGATGGTATCGCCTGGGGCACCATACCAATACCATTCATCGCTTCCGAAGTCACCAAAATCTCCCCATGCCCAACCAGTGATGAGTCCGTACGAATGGTTCGACACCAAAAGTCCAGCAGCACCTTCTGTCGCCATTTCAGTAACATCGTCGTTCCAATCGAAACTGCGTAGACCAGCCGAAGGAGCCATCCCCTTGGCGGTCGACTGCCCGGTGCCCGAACCGATCATCGTGCCACCCACGTGGGTGGCGTGGTTGCTGTTCGATGTCGTACCATCTATTACACTTACACGCCCACCAAAGGCTTGGTGACCCGTTCGCACTGCCTTACTGTCCCAAATTCCCAAGGTCATTCCTTGGCCATCCAATTGCAAACCACTATTCCCTCCAGTCCATACCCTATTGGTTCCGATGGTCTGAGCCCCATTCAAGTTATGGGTAATGCGGTATAAGGGGGGCAGGGCTCCGTTCATCTGCTTGAATTCCGCATAAGAAGCACCGGTCTGCACCTCTCTTTTTAATCGTAAGCCAGAGGGGATGCTTGTTTGTGCCCATATGGAATTCATCAACATGATAAAGGACAATAAAATGGCGTATTTCATGGCGATTTCTTTAAATGATGGGACAATACCAAGGCATCACATGAGCAAAGTGACTTTGTGCACTGAGGCCATACTTATAATGACAAGATAATAATGACTAAAGTTTATGATGACTAAGGTGCTACTGGAGTATAACTTCGGTTTACATCCCCTGCTGCCTGGGCAGAAATATTACGGATCAGGGAATTGCCCGCAATGAGGTTTATGGGTGCTGGCAGGGTCCATACCCAATTACCGATGCTGAAACTGGCATTGACCCCAGAAAAGCGGCGTGAAATCTGCAAGGCGTCTGTGGAATTGATGACGCCCGATCCATTGACATCGGCTGCATTCAAGGATAAACCCGAAAGACTGTCGAGTGTCGCAAAGTGGCGGGATACCTGAAGCGCATCTGTTGCATTCACCCCACCCCAAACAGCGGTGGTGGTAGCCGTGAAGGTGGTAAAACCTGGAGGGATGCCTGCTAGGGTATATTGACCGTTGCTGCCGACTGTTGCCTGCGCTACAATCTCTTGATCCTGCCAAGCCGTAACCACTGTACCCGTCATCGGCGTTTGCGCAGTGTTGTTGTAGTTAACCTGACCAGAAACCGTAGCCGACCCCACGCAACTACAGGCCAAGCGCGCCGGGATCGAAGCTGAGGAGGGCGGCGCCATATATGTGGCCTTCACCCAACACTTTTGTCCGGGCTGCTGAGCGGTGGCATTGCGAATCCGGATGTTGTACCAACCATCAGCTGCGGGCACATGGTTCACCACCACAGTTCCACTGCCCGTGAGCGAGTCCACAATCTGGCATTGTCCGTCGAGGAGCATCAGTTTCATGGCATATTGGGGAGATCCCGCAAATAATTCGAGGGCTATTGTATCTCCTGCTTTGGCAAAAATTCGGCCAACTGATCTACAGAACAGGCTATTGTCGGGTGTACGACCGCCCTGTTGCAAACTTTGCACATGGCTATCGCCTAAATCATTGTCCATTTCCCATTCTTGGGTGACGCGACGCGCGTTGCGGACGTAGTTGGTGGTGATTCCGGCTGGAGCCCAAACACCATAACCTCTGCGGCCCGATGGTGCGGTTCCGTTGCAAGGCGGTATGGTGATATCGACTTTACCACCGCCATAAACTGTACGTGTTGTCGTAACTGCACCCGAATAATCGACCAGAACGGTGCCATCGGGCCAATTCGTCTGCACCGCGGTGAGGTTCTGCCAGGAACTCCACTGGTCGTTGACGGCAATCAGCGCTTTCCCGCTGCGCTCGATCACTAAAGCGTCGGCAGCCTGCCAGCGAACATTATAGGCCCCTTCTTTAAAACGCAAATTTTGATGGCACCAAATCAGGTTGGCGATATCGCTGCGCACGGGAAGAGTTGAAGCCACCTTAGGGTTGTGGTTGTAGCGGTTGCTGTTGTACCCGATGTCGAATAAGTCTTCGAAAAATACCTGTGGACTACCGTCAACGGCCATGATGATGGCATATACTACGGACAATCTGCCGTCATTGGGCTCAATATGTGTGCCCAGCTGCTGGCCGGTGTTCCAGCCGGTGTAGTTGCCCGAACTATTCAACTGGGGGCGAAAAGTGTCGTGGTTGTTCACAAATGGTACGGTTCTCTGCCGGTTACTCTGTTGATAACCGGGCACAGTTCCCAAATTAAAGCCGCCTCCCCCTTGCACAATTCCGGTGAGCGCGTTGCGGAGTGCAAAATCGAAGGTACCTGAACGATTTTGTACGGCATTCGCCCAGGCATCGAGTTCAGAGGCCCCTCCTACCCATTCGCCCACGGCATACATACTGTTGGTGCCACTGGCCCAGCCTGCATTGTTTTGTAGATTCCACAGGACATCCTCAGTAACTGCCGAGGGAAAATGCTTCACCGCATCGAGGCGAACGCCATCCCAGCCCATCTGTTTCTTGTACCAGATCATCCAATTACGCATTTCGTTGCGCATGTATGAGGTCGTCTGCGTTGGGTTGAAGGTGGCGTTGCTGCTCTGACCAAAACCATTCGATTCAAAGCTGATGTCGGGCCCCCAGTAGGGTGCGTTGATTTCATTGGTGCAGCAAACATTTCCTGCGTTGGGATAGAAATTTTGCCAATTTTTGGGGAAGCGTCCGTTTCGATTCAGGTAATTGGCCGCACTTTCGTCGGTGGCCGGACGTGTGAAACTCACATAACGAAAATTCTTGAATCGGTTGGTTGCTCCATCGTCGAGTGCCGCTGGATCCTGCCCTCCTGCCCCCGTATTGCTGCCCGCGTTCACCACATGATTGAGCACGATGTCCTGGATCACATCCAAACCGTTGGCCTTCATCATAGCCACCATCCTCAGCACTTCATCTTTATCTCCCATTCGCGTTTTGAGAGCGCCTTTTTGGTATTTATCCCCCAGATCGTAATGGTCGAAGGGGGAGTAGCCCACTGAATTGGTACCGGAGTTCTTTAGCGTGACCGGCACCCAAACCGCATCAATTCCCAATTCTTTTAAACGGGGCGACAAATCGGCGAGGTATGAAGACCACGCATTGGGGTACGAACTGTTCCAATAGTCCCACCAAAACCCCTGGAGCACCACTTGTCGGCTCGGTGGGTTCAGCGCTTGTCCGGTGGCTTGAGAACCTGCGAAAACGAAAGCAACGGCAAAAAACCCGGCGAATAACCCCAACCAATTGATGTGATGCTGTCGTTTCTTTTCACTCATTTTTGTAGAATACATTTGAACAAGATTTTGATACAAAAGTTTAGTTCAACTCCTTCAGCATATGCTTCAAGATACAAAAATAAAGAAAAGCGCGGCCATTAGATTTTTTTCTTCTATATTTGCACTCCCTTTCGGGCGCATAGCTCAGCTGGTTCAGAGCATCTGCCTTACAAGCAGAGGGTCCGCGGTTCGAACCCGTGTGCGCCCACATCAAATCCCTCAGGGAGTCCACCACCGGGCTCCCTTTTTTGTTGATGTTTTTGTTGATGGATCGCCGCATCTTTGTTGATGAACCGCCGCATCTTTGTTGATGAACCGCCGCATCTTTGTTGATGAACCGCCGCATCTTTGTTGATGAACCGCCGCATATTTGGTTATGAACCGCCGCATCTTTGTTGACTGACTATTGCCTATGACCCTATTTGCCGATGTGCTTGTTTTAGGGGGAGGCGCTGCAGGCTTTTTCGCCGCAGTCAATGCTGCTCGATTAAATCCACAGCTTAAAATCGTTATTGTCGAGAAATCCGCGAAACTGTTGTCGAAGGTGCTTATATCAGGGGGTGGGAGGTGCAATGTCACCCACCATTGCTTCGATAGGGGTGCCTTGGTGGGGCAATACCCCCGGGGCGGGCCTGGTCTCAAACAGGTTTTTGCGCGCTGGGGACCCGAGGAAACCATCGAATGGTTCGCTCAGCGGGGTGTTCGCCTCAAGACAGAGGAGGATGGACGCATGTTCCCCAATACAGATCGCTCGGAGACCATTGCCCAATGCTTGTTATTGGAGGCCGAGAAATATGGTGTGGCCGTACACCTCAACACCCATTACCATCAAATAGAGCACATCGACGGGCATTTTCATCTATCGGGTCCAACAGGATCGGCGCGCTGCAACAAACTCCTTGTGGCTACAGGCGGTCACCCCAAAGCAGAGGCCTACCAGTGGCTGGCACAACTGGGGCACCGGATCGTGCCACCGGTCCCCAGCTTGTTCACCTTTAACCTGCCCAAACACCCCATCACCGAACTCATGGGCGTATCAGTTCCTGAGGTGCGCATCAGACTTCCAGAAATCAAAAAGGAAACCATTGGGCCGGTGTTGATCACCCACTGGGGGCTCAGTGGCCCGGCCGTGTTGCGCCTATCGGCCCTGGCCGCACGTGAGCTGCATGAACGGCAGTATCACTTTTCGGTCGCTATTCATTGGCTTCCGCGGATGCACGAGGAGCAAATACGGGATCAGCTGCTGAAGCAGCAAGCGGAACGACCCCAATCTGTAGCCTTGCAAAATCTGTCGGTTTCATTGCCCGCCCGGCTCGCGCGTTTTTTGGGTGAGCGAGCGGGTTTCCCCCCCGAAAAACGCTGGGTTGAGGTAAAGCAGAAAGACGTGAACCGATTGGCGGCTTTGCTGGCCAACGATACCTATGAGGCCAAAGGCAAGACCACTTTTAAAGAGGAGTTTGTGACGGCTGGCGGGGTTCACCTGGGCGATGTGGACCTCACCGAAATGCAAAGCAAGCGTCTACCGCGCTTGTTCTTTGCTGGAGAAGTGCTCGATATCGACGGGGTAACAGGCGGCTTCAACTTTCAATCGGCCTGGAGCACCGGCTGGCTCGCCGCGCAGGGGCTTTCGAACCCATCAAAGTCAGAATTTATTGAATAAGTTAATTCACCAATCTATTTGTAGCCAACAAGTCCTCTAATCGGAATTGATTCTTTTTAAATTCGAATACTTGTTTTGGGTTATATCCAAATTTTCTAGAATACAACTCAAAGGCCCTATCCTTTGATATTTTTCCAGAATTGTATTTGTTGGCTATTATGACCAAAGGGTATATTTGGCCTTGCCGCAGACTAATTACTGACTCCCTTTCCTGAAAAGCACCTGTTCCACTTGAAATCTGATTCTTGTCGTTACTCCCTTCCGTTTTATATTGGTTGCCAATGAAACTCTTTGGTTTTGATCCAAACCATTCATGCAGAAAGTTCTTTGCTTTTTCGGGAGAACTACAAACCAATTTCGCGCGCTTCATCAATGCATCTACCTGTTTAATTTTTGAAGCATCTGTAGTTGTAAAGTAACTCCTCAAGTTTTTTTGATTACCATCTAATATAACGTGAAGTTCAAAATACTCGCCGTAAGTCAATTTTTTTGTGTCATTGCTTTGATAATAAACCAGCGGCGGAGGAACATTATTGATCTTATCGTCATGTATTCTAAGTGCTCTTTTCCCTAGAAATTTAATGATAACACAATTGTCCTCAACATTTGAGTATATTTCATAAGGCGGAACCTTTAATAATTCACTTACCCTTGAATAAGGCATACCTTGTGCAAGGAGAAAGACGTCGCTCATGAGAATATAATTATCATCAACCAAATACGGGGTGTCAATATTCGGTTTTGGCTTTGGACCAGAGCCACAAGATTCAACCAGAATTATAGCCAGAAGAGAAATAATAACATTTAATAATTTCATTTCTTTAATTTTTAGTGTTGAGTTCAAAAGTAACTTTGTTTAGACCTGCAGATCGCTCAATTACATCGCACCAATCGCAACCTTTGGTTGGTTCGACTTTTGCTTCGCAGTCTTTTGATTTTAAATAATCGGCGGGAAGCCTCTTTATTAAAGGAGGATATTTATAGACCCAAGATCTTATCAAATCGCATCTGCCATCTGTTAACCAAATAGACCATAATTCCTTCGATGGCAGACACGGAGGGCACCCGGCTTTAATTTCAACCTCAGTTCTTTTAGCGGGTTCAAAGCCACAATCACAATATCTGCAATCGCCGTTGTCAACTGTGGCATAGGGATTGAAATTACTCGATAGGGAGTCCATACAACCTTCAACATTTACCTTGATAATTTCAAAGGGAGGAAGAACTTCAGATACCAGCTTTTGATCTTCAGGCCCAGGATTAGCGCATAATCTTTTTAAATCTTCAGACATAGCTAAAATATCATAAAGTCTTCTTTCACGATCTGGAGCAACAAATCCCACAAAAAGACCGTCCGTGAAATAAACTATCACATCCCTCAAACTGTCGTTGTATTGTGTCCCGAAACTAAGCTGCTCAATTGTACCGTCTTTAGGCACAATTCGACTATGCAACCTTCTAGTAACCGAAACCTTGTACATGTGCGTTTCGCATCCACTCTCAGAACTATAAAAAATATCATAAGGATATATTCCAAGTACTTCAAATACTTGGGCTTTAGTCATACCTTTCGACAACAGTATCATTCGATCTGTAGTTGTAAATTCGGGCTCAATTCTCTCTAAAACTGCTTGAGAAAAGCCCCAGTTATTGTTTATTGCAATAAATAAACAAATTAGTATTAGATTTTTCATCATGTCGTTTGATTTAAAATTAGGTTACAATATTACCTAATAAAAAGTATAAACCAAAAAAAAAATTATAGTTTTATAAGAACCCTTTCAGCTGATCACCACTTCACAAATTGGTGGCGAGATACTCTGTGGGGCGGGTTCAGCTCCAAAAAATAGGTGCCAGACGACAAAGGTTGGAGGTCAATGCCCTCCCCTTGATCTAAAAGTCCGCTGCTCATTATTCGTCCAAGCC